>MAAC01009644.1_pt1 | contig 25871 bp, 19 predicted proteins | sample 1115981 | NCBI WGS metagenome assembly MAAC01 (sample SAMN04961126, study PRJNA320927) | seawater metagenome | isolation source: sample BD02T64 sea water enriched with oil for 64 days | place: USA:Gulf of Mexico | collected 2013-07-27
CAAGCTCGGAAAAAAAGTGTTTGCTGTGCGCTACATACTCGGGCTCTTTGATTGGCGTAGGATTGACGGGGACATAATGGCCCGTGAAGACTTGTCGCGGCGCGTGGTCGGCACCGTTTACTGTCGCCTCAGGATCACAGTTGAGCGTGTCCATGAGGGAGTAGTTTGCCAACTTCGCAAGATCGTCGAGCGTCGATAGTGTCGATAGTGTCGATAGTGTCGAGGAGGTTTTCTGAGGCAGTCGGTTTGTCATAGTTGTTGATACCACGGCTCGTAAAGATACATTTTAATACTTTGTCTTTCCATGCCACACCATCACCTGAATTGAAGAAGACTTTAACCACGCCAAAAGCCTCAAATATAAATAGGGTCAAGCCTTTCCATACAACATCATCCCCGGTTGACAATGCGACTTATCGTTGAGTAATGCTTTCCAAAATGCTCGCCAATCTCCTTCAAAGTATAGGCACCTGTCACAAATGTCTGCCGAATCGCTTCACTACTGTCGGGGTATTTATCCTGATAGTAGGCTATCGGTTTCGCCAGTGCGCGTTTCTGCAAGGCAGGGATATCATCCAGGCTTTCTTTCTCTGCGATGGCTTTAAGGTGTCGGTGAATAAATGCGTCACTACCAAGAAACACTTGCTTTTGCAGGTCATCCCAAATTGGAGGGAGGCCAATGCCGGCACGTACAAAGTCTGTGTATTTTACCCGTGCTCGCTTCCGTTGTTTCCCGAACTGACTCAATAACCAGTCGGTTTCAAGCCAATCGTGGAGCTGACTACCACCCACCATTGCCGGATAACTGCTCCAGGGCCAATCACCAATATGTTTCACCATCCGCGCTCTTACCGGGTTTAACACCACATAGCGCGTAAGCTCAAGTAGATAGGTTTCCTTGTCGACAAGGATGGCTTTGTAGCGACCTTGAAAAAGATGGCCTGTGTGATGATGGCGACGATTGTAGCTCTGCGTGTATACGCCGTTGAGTTGACGCATCCCCTTGGATAGATTGCCCTCTATAGTCTCAACCACCAGGTGATAATGATTGTCCATCAGACAATAAGCATGTACCCGCCAATTATAGCGGCTGCAAACACCACCCAGAGTTTCAAGCCAGCGCCTGCGATCACTGTCATCCGCATAAATATCACCACGCCGGTCACCACGAGAAGTCACATGATAAATAGCACCGGCATATTCTAATCGTAAAGGTCTGGCCATTGGCTTAACTTAACAGAGAATATGTGGCGGGGAAAGACCTGACCCTATTTTTCCATTACTACCCGCCGAACTACATCCACCCACAGCTAAAACGAAGACTTCACGACAAGGTGACGTCGCAAGGCCCGCTTTTGGCGGTGTGAATTATAGATGGATGTCCTTTATTACTCTTTTTAGTGACTATAATTTGGCTACCAAACCAACCTTTTACAGTTACAGTATTATCAATGTAGTAAAGATATGACAAGCTAAAGATAAAGTCATGATAAGTGTAGCCATAATGATTCTGGATATACTCGATATCCAGTAAATCTTCAGTAAAGTAATCCTGGCTTTCTAGTTTTCCCATTATGTTTTCTTTTATTTTCGAAAACACGTTTACATTAACCACGTGCTCTTCCAGCTTCTCATTTTTCTTGAGCACACGGTCCAAGTCTTGATCTATATGACCATTGCAATTATTATCAAGTTTTATATAACCAACTTTAAATTGACATTCACTTATATCATTTCCATTCGCGCTGATATAGACGGACTCATTAATAGTAGTAGAAATAAAATTATTCATAGCACCTATTAGCTGTTGTGCCAAATTACAGTAAATAATATACCTCTCCCTTGAACTTGTTGAATAATCACTCTTTTTCTGATGACTTGTTGAGATGTTTTCTTCTATAAATATTGTAAAAAACTTATCCCAATACTCAGTGGTCCAAGGCACATCAATTTTCTTAATTATTAATTCTTTAAATGCTCCCCCCTGCGTAAATGCTTGTCGATATTGAGGGCGAGTAAAGCCAGAAAAAACATTGTGAAAAGAAGCCACATTAGCTGTTGATTTATTCTTATGCGCATATGAGACAGCCCCTTTGTCAGCGATATGTGTCGCATAACGGTCTTTGCCAAAACACAAAGATGATGATGCATACAGGAATAATCTAAATATAGTTTCTAAGTGGTTTGTTATTTGTGCAATGTAATTAAAATGAGTTTCACCAACAGCAGTAAACATGTCAGCCTTAATAGTTTCAAACACACTAATGTCTTTTACATTGTGCCGTACTATATTATGCCTATATCTGAACAACTGAATATCATCATGAACTTGGTCTTTTATTGATGTTCGTATATATTCAGTAAGATATTCGAACGCTCCTTTTGCTGCGATTAGTGCTGTAGAATAACTTATAGAATCCCTTTCTTTTTCAAATATTGATATTTTATTTACAGTGTCAGTAAGCGAGTCATTCCCAACCGGGTGTTCATCCCATCTCATTTTCATATCAAATAAATTTGAATCAATAAAATAACTCATACTATGATCTATTGAATACAATGCGTTTGAAAGATTTTCAAATGCCTTATTCATATTCGCAACAGCAGATATCCTTTTCTTTTGATCAGATGAATCAGTATCAAATCTCTCATATTGCGCTAACGCTTCGACAATGTTATCAGCTGTCGCCAGCTCAATCTTTCCATGCAGCATCGCGAGATCCGCTTTTAATCTAGTAACCGAACTATTTTCTTCCTGTGCTGTTAATAACGAGGATTTATCACTTGTTGAATGTGAAAACAGCTTTAGAAAATAGTCCGGCATTGAAAAACCAAACTGCTCACGAACCTCATCAGAAAGTTTTATCACTCTCTTTGATACAACCCAAACAAAACCGTTTTCAAAATCCTTTGATCTTCTTTTCTGAATAAATCCACACTCCTTCAAGCGACTAAAGTAATACTTATTATCACTAAAAACTCTATCTGCTTCCGATACATATTCTTGCGTAAAAACAACCATTATCAATTCTAAACACTTATGAACTTGCTCCTGATTAAATTTCTTGAAATACGACTCCTTTAATAATCTAGTTAGAGATGATCCAACTATATGATCTTTTTCAAATATATTTTTTATTTCTTTAAGGATATCTTCTTTTATTTCAATCGGTGTATTAACAATAGATAAATTATTTTTTTCCAACTGCTCTATGATCAAGTTCAAATAGTCACGATAACTAGACTTTCCATTTGTTTTTGAAAACAAATTTTCGACAAATGCAACGCTTATAGTCCTAGGTATTGAGTCATAACAATATGCACGAACCCTTCTGTTGAAAACATCCAAAATAAATTCAACTGTCGCCATGGGCATACGTATAACAGGCGAATCAAAGAATCCTGATAAGTGCCTATTGTCACTTAGTTGGCGCTCCCAAATAGGCACGCCAGATACTACAAAACCAACATTGCAATCGTTACGAGTTAGCTCATCTTTCAGAGGCTGGAGACTGCCTAGAAACTCAAAAACTGCGCCATAATGCTGGAAGAACTTATGGTAGTCGTCAAGAAAAATTACGATTCCTTTACCACCTTCACTTATGCTTTTAGATAATTCAATTATGGCTTCTTCTGCCGGCAAACCATCAATCATGTCACGAGTATATTCTTCACAGTTTTTCAACAACTTATTTTTAAGACTAACAATAAAATTATCATGAAAACCATTGCTGTCAGGGTGATCTCTTAGACACGTTATTCTAATTGGTAAAATATCTTTATTTGTCAAATAATGTATCAAGTAATCTTGGAATGTTGTTTTTCCAAATCCGAAATCACCAATTAACAAGTGGGATGTGTGAAACAAATAATCCGGATTCCGTTCTAATTTATTAAGCAATTCAATATATGGCTGGCTCTTAGAAACCACCTCTTCATATAGCGACTCTTCAATACGAGACAAACCATCTTTATTCCCTGGAAACGGATCTTTTTTAAGATAAAACCTTTCCCACCACTGTTTGACGTACTCAATCTCCGGGTTGAATTCAGGTTCGGCAAACACTTCGCTATCAAGCACACTATTAAACGATAACGATTCATCTTGTTTTGCTTTTAATTCTTCCTCAACCGTTTTTTTCTTTTCTTCTAATAAAGTAGTTTCATCACGTATTTCTTTTTCAATGCCATCAATTCGCAACTCTTTTACTGCTTCAATCGTACTTAACTTCTCTATTCTGTTAAGCTCGTCGTCAGAGAGTCCGCTTTCGTAATTATTTTGAACCAGTGAAATTAGTTCTTTCTTCTTGTTCTCAGGGATATAAGAAAATATTGGAAATATGCTTATTTGATCAATAATAGTATTTTTATCAATTTTGTATTTAATTTGATACTTTACCAATGCGTCGCAAACATCAGAATTTGATAAGATTCCATATTTCTTTTTATATCTAACAACAAAATAATCTTTCAAATATGTTTTAAGTAATTTTCTATCAAATTCACCGCTAGTAAGAAAGCTTAATTTATCTTTTATAAATTTGTTTAGCGCTTCATCTTTATTCATATGCTCAAATTTCCAAAAATTGCCGCGATTGGCTTTCACCTTTTCCCAAACACCCCAATCAAGCCTTCGGCAACGTAACCCCCTGCTGCCCCTGATACTTCCCACCCCTATCCTTATAAGAAGTCTCACACTCCTCATCGGCCTCAAAAAACAGCATTTGCGCCACACCCTCATTGGCGTAAATCTTCGCCGGCAAGCTGGTGGTATTAGAGAACTCCAAAGTCACATGCCCCTCCCACTCCGGCTCAAGCGGCGTGACATTGACGATAATGCCACAGCGAGCATAGGTCGATTTACCCAAACAAATAGTCAACACACTGCGCGGAATGCGGAAGTACTCCACCGTGCGCGCCAGGGCAAAGGAGTTGGGCGGAATGATGCAGCTATCGGACTGAATATCGACAAAACTCTTCGGGTCGAAGTTCTTCGGGTCGACGGTAGCCGAGTGCACGTTGGTGAAAATCTTAAACTCATCGGCACAGCGTACATCGTAGCCGTAGCTCGAGACACCGTAGGAGATCACCCGTTCGCCATTGGGGTCGGGGTGTCGTACCTGCTCGCTTTCAAAGGGCGCGATCATGCCGTGCTCGGCGGCCATGCGACGAATCCAGCGATCTGACTTAATACTCATAACAATTCCTAATGACTATGGCTCGAGATTGCCCGAGCCCTAATTAATCGACGAGGCTGGGCTTTAATCTTCAACCGTAATGATCGGTGCCGCCACAGCGCTTTGCCCCAACGCTGCCATCAAGCCAGTGGCAATATTACTGTAGTGCGAGGCGATGCCACCCTCTGGATCGGCGGCAAAAATAGGCTTGCCATTATCGCCCTCTTCGCGAATGCGTTTATCGAGAGGCAGGGAGCCGAGCAGAGTGGTTTGATATTGCTCGGCAATGCTCTCACCACCGCCCTCACCAAAGATCGACTCGCTGTGCTGACAATTGCTGCAGATATGCAGACCCATATTCTCGACCACGCCAAGTACGGGAATGCTCACCTTGCGGAACATTTCGATGCCCTTGCGCGCATCCAGCAGGGCAATCTCCTGGGGCGTGGTAACAATCACCGCACCCGATACCTGGGCCTTCTGCGCTAGCGTCAATTGAATGTCGCCGGTGCCGGGCGGCATGTCGACAATCAATACGTCGAGCTCGCCCCACAGGGTCTGGGTCATCATCTGCACCAGGGCGCTACCGGCCATGGGGCCGCGCCAGACCATGGGCGTGGCGTCGGTGGTCAAATAGGCCATCGACATGGAATGTAAACCGTGGGCTTCAATCGGTACAAAGGCGTTGCCGTTAACGACCTTGGGCTGGCGTGAATCGTCGACACCGAGCATCTTCGCCAGGCTCGGGCCGTAAATATCGGCGTCGAGAATGCCAATAGCAAGACCCTGATCTTTCAGCGCCAGCGCCAGGTTGACGGCCGTGGTCGATTTACCGACCCCGCCCTTGCCCGATGCCACGGCCACTACGTATTTCACTTTACCCAAACCACTGTCCTGCACTGCTTCTGACATGCTATTTCTTCACCTGCGTTAATGAAAAATTAAGCGAAAGCGACTATAGTTGCGCCCCTCGCCAAACTCTAAAAAGCTGTTTATCCCCATGCCCAATACCACTTTATCCGCGGACACTGCGTCCAAGCCTCGTAAAATTCTTGTCACCAGTGCCCTGCCCTATGCCAACGGCTCGATTCACCTGGGCCATTTGGTGGAATATATTCAAACGGATATCTGGGTGCGCTTCCAGAAAGCGCGGGGGCACGAATGTTACTACGTCTGCGCCGACGATGCTCACGGTACGGCAATTATGTTGAAGGCCGAGGAGTTGGGCATTACGCCGGAGGCCCTGATTGAACAGGTGAAGGCCGAGCATGAACGAGACTTTGCCGATTTTCTGATTCGCTTCGACAATTACCACTCGACCCACGCTGAGGAAAACCGGGTATTCGCCAACGAGATTTACACGCGCCTGAAGAACAACGGTCATATTGCCGAGCGCGAAATCACCCAGGCCTTTGACCCGGAAAAAAACCTCTTCCTGGCCGACCGCTACATCAAGGGCACCTGCCCAAAGTGTAAGACCGACGACCAGTACGGCGACAACTGCGAGGCCTGTGGTGCCACTTACGCACCCACCGATTTGATCGACCCCGTGTCGGCCATCTCCGGTGCCACGCCCATCGAAAAACAATCGACCCATTATTTTTTCAAACTGCCCGAGTTTGAAAGCTTCCTCAAGGACTGGACGCGCGCCGGTCACGTCTCGAAGGAAATCGCCAATAAACTCGCCGAGTGGCTCGATTCGGGTTTACAGGAGTGGGATATCAGCCGCGATGCGCCCTACTTCGGCTTTGAAATCCCCGATGCCCCGGGCAAGTACTTCTACGTTTGGCTCGACGCCCCCATTGGCTACATGGCCAGCTTTAAAAACCTCTGCGACCGCGAGGGCATCGACTTTGATACCTACTGGGCAAAGGATTCCGAGGCCGAGCTCTACCACTTCATCGGCAAGGACATCGTCAACTTCCACGCCCTGTTCTGGCCCGCCATGCTCACCAGCGCCAACTACCGCACCTACCGCACCCCCAATAAGGTCTGCGTACATGGCTTTTTAACCGTGAATGGCAAGAAGATGTCGAAGTCGCGCGGCACCTTTATTAATGCCCGCAACTACCTCAACTTTTTAGAGCCGGAATATTTACGCTACTATTTCGCCGCGAAGCTGTCCTCCAGCGTCGAAGATCTCGACCTCAATCTCGACGATTTCATCCAGCGTGTGAATAGTGACGTGGTCGGCAAGGTGGTGAATATTGCCAGCCGCTGCGCCAAGTTCGTCACCCGCGACGGCGACGCCACGCTGGCCGCCAGTATTGGCGAACCGGCACTGTGGCAACAGGCCGTCGACGCCGGTGAGGTGATCGCCGGCCACTATGAAAACCGCGATTTCGGCAAGGCCGTGCGCGAAATCATGGCCCTTGCCGATGCCGCCAACGAATACATCGCCGCCAAAGAACCCTGGAAACTGGCCAAGCAGGAGGGGGCCGAAGCCGAAGTGCAGGCCGTTTGCTCACTGGGCATCAACCTGTTTCGCGCACTGATGATTTATCTAAAGCCTATTCTGCCCAACATGGCAGAGCAGTCCAGCCTCTTTCTTAACGACGCGCTGGTCTGGGCCGATACCATCGAGCCCCTGCTCAATCATCGTATCGAAGTCTTTAAGCCAATGGTCAAGCGCGTTGAGAAAGACAAAGTTGCGGCCATGGTGGAAGCCGGTATACAGGCTCAGCCCGCTGCTCAAGCAAGCAAAGAACCAGCGACACCCGACTCGCCACTCGCCGCCGAGCCCCTGGCCGATGAAATCAGCTTTGAGGATTTCATTAAGGTCGATTTACGCGTGGCACGTATCGTCGCCGCCAGTCATGTTGAAGGCGCCAGTAAATTGTTGCAACTGACCCTCGATATCGGCGGCGAAACTCGCAATGTCTTCTCCGGTATTAAGTCCTCCTACCAACCCGAACAGCTCGAGGGCCGCCTTACGGTGATGGTCGCCAACTTGGCCGCTCGCAAGATGCGCTTCGGTATTTCAGAGGGCATGGTACTGGCCGCCGGTGACGATGAAGGCATCTATCTGCTCGAGCCCGACAGCGGTGCACAACCGGGCCAGCGCGTTACTTAAGCATTCGACACGCGAGGCCCGGGCTGATACCCGCCTCGCGTGTCATGCAAAGATATACTGTAGCCGAAAAGATATATTGCTAAATAGCCTAAAAACGCCCGGTTTTATTATTGAATGAAAGGGATCTAATCCCCGATAATACCGACCCTCTACCGCTAGATCGAACGGCTGGCTCCATGCAAGAATTTGCGCTTATTCTCGTTAGCTCGATACTCGTCAATAACTTCGTATTGGCGCAGTTCCTCGGCCTGTGCCCCTTTATGGGCGTCTCCAATAAACTCGAAACCGCCATCGGTATGGCCAGCGCCACCACCTTTGTGATGACCCTGGCCGCTATCTCCAGCTATCTGGTGAATAGCTGGATACTCCAGCCCCTCGGTCTCGAATACTTAAAGACCATCGCCTTTATACTGGTGATCGCCGTGGTGGTGCAATTTACCCGCCTATTTATCGAAAAAACCAGCCCCTTGCTCTACCGAGTGCTGGGTGTGTTTCTACCCTTGATTACCACCAACTGCGCCGTACTGGGTGTCGCCCTGCAAAACACCGCCAAAAATCGCAGCTTCTTTGAGGCCAGCCTTTACGGCTTTGGTGCCGCGCTGGGCTTTTCACTGGTACTGATCCTATTTTCCGCCCTGCGTGAACGCCTCGCCGTGGCCGATGTCCCCGAACCTTTTCAGGGTGCGGCCATTGGCATGATTACCGCCGGCCTGATGTCCCTAGCCTTTATGGGCTTTGCTGGCTTAGTTTGATGACTGAAATGTCCTCCCTCGAACTCCTGCTTACCGCCGTCATCGCCCTGGTCGCCCTGGCGACAATTTTTGGCGTGATACTGGGCTATGCCGCCGTCAGCTTTAAGGTCGAGGGCAACCCTCTCGCCGAGCAGATTGACGCCCTACTGCCGCAAACTCAGTGCGGCAATTGTGGCTACCCCGGCTGTAAACCCTACGCCCAGGCGATTGTCGATGGCGAACCCATCAATAAATGCCCCCCCGGTGGCCAGGCGACCATTGATGCCCTGGCCGCCTTGCTCGACGTGCCCGCGCCCGAGCTCGATGCCGAACACGGCGAAGAGGCCGAGGTCAAAAGTGTCGCCTATATTCGCGAAGACGAGTGCATCGGTTGCACCAAGTGTATACAGGCCTGCCCGGTCGATGCCATCCTCGGTGCTGCCAAACTCATGCACACCGTGATTGTCGACGAATGCACCGGCTGTGATCTCTGTGTCGAGCCCTGCCCGGTCGACTGCATCGATATGCTGGAAATTCCCTCGACCCTCGGTGACTGGCACTGGCAGGCACCACAGACCCCCGCCGAGCGCTTTACCAGTAAACACCGCGATAGCAATATTATCGCCACGGATCACGCCGCATGACTAAGGTTTGGGATATTCACGGCGGTATTCACCCGGCGCAAAATAAACAGCAATCACTGGGTGGCGCCATTCGGGCCGTGCCTCTGCCACCGACCTTGATACTGCCCCTGAGTCAGCACATCGGCGCCCCAGCCGGGCCGGTGGTCAGCGTTGGCGACAAGGTGCTCAAGGGCCAGGTGATCGCCACCGCCAAGGGCTTTGTCAGTGCCCCGGTACACGCACCCAGCTCCGGTGTCATCAGTGCCATTGAAGAGCAGAGTGTGCCCCACGCATCGGGTATGAAGGCACCCTGTATTGTGATGACAACGGACGGCGCTGACAGCTGGATGGCCCATAGTGGCACCCTGGCTTATCGCGACTGCTCTGCTGCCGAGCTGCTCAGTACAATTGCCGAGTCCGGTATTACCGGGCTCCAGCCGCGCCAGAGCATCGATACCCTAATTATTAATGCCACCGAGTGTGAGCCCTATATCACCGCCGACGACCAGTTGATGCGCCAGCGTAGTGACGACATTCTGATCGGCATCGACATTCTGGCGCATATTCTCGGTGACCCCGAGCGCATCCTGATCGGCATTGAAGACAATAAGCCCGAGGCACAACTGGCTCTCGCCACAGCCCTGAAAAATCGTAGCCATACCGAACAGGCTTGCACTATTGAGGTCGTGGAATTCCCCACTAAATACCCCTCCGGTGGTGAAAAACAACTGATCCAAATTCTCACCGGCGAAGAAGTGCCCAGCGGCAAGTTGCCCGCCGACCTCGGCATCGTCTGCCAGAACATCGGCACCAGCCACGCGATTTATCGCGCCATTTGCCACGGTGAGCCGCTAATATCCCGCATCACTACCGTCACCGGACAGGCCTGTGGCAAGCCGGGCAATTATGAAGTGCTTATCGGCACCCCCGCGAAGCACTTACTCGCCGAGGCTGAATTCGATCAGACACGCTGCCCCAACGTGGTGATGGGTGGGCCGATGATGGGTTTTACCTTGCCCAGCGTCGATGTGCCGATCATTAAATCGAGTAACTGTCTGCTCGCCACGACGCGGGAGGAGAGTCCAACGCCGCCACCGGCCCAGGCCTGTATTCGCTGCGGTCACTGTGCCGAAGTGTGTCCCGCCAGCTTATTGCCCCAGCAACTCTACTGGCACGCCCAGGCGAAGAATTACGAGCGCCTCGAGGCCCATCATTTGGCCGATTGCATCGAGTGTGGCGCCTGCTCCTACGTCTGCCCGAGCAGTATTCCCCTGGTGCAATACTACCGGGCCGCTAAGGGCGAAATCCGCCTTATCGCCGAGGAGAAGCGTCAATCCGATCGCGCTCGTGTGCGCTTTGAACACCACCAGGCTCGTGTTGAGCGCGAAGAAAAGGCAAAGGCGGCGAAGCGTGAAGCTCGCAAGCTCGCGGCAGAAGCGGCCAAAGCCAAGCGCGAGGCAGAGGCGGCCAATAATCAAGCCACCGACGCCGATAAAAAAGACCCAGCCCCCGTCGATGCCAACGATATCGTGCAAGCCGCCATGGCCCGCGTGGCGGCCAACCAGGCCTCTCCCAAGGATCAACACCAGCGCCTGCAACGCGCCATTAAATCCACCGCCGCGCGTCTGCAAAAGGCCGAACAGGGCCTCGAGGCATTACTCAAGGATGACGGCGCCGAGCCCAGCGCCGAACTCTTGGCCCAGCGCGATCAACAGCGGGCCACGATTGAACAGGCGCGGCTGCGCCACGAGGAGGCCAACGCTAAATTGGCGGCACTCGATGCTAGCGAAAACACGCCGCCACAAGCCGGCGCGGAAAAAGCGCCAAGCCCAGCGACCACCGTGAGTGGCGACGATCAAAACCTCGATCCCGCAGCCATGGCCATCGCTCGCGCGCAAAAAAATGCCGCCGAGCAGGCGTCAATGTCACCCCAGCAAAAGCAACAGAAGCAACGGGACGCCCTTGAAGGTCGCCTCAAAAAGGCCCAAGCGCGACTCAGCCAAGCCCAGAGCGAGGGTAGCGAACAAGTTGAAGCCTTTAGCAATGCCGTGGCGACATTGAGCGAGAAGCTCAAGACGGCCGATCTCGAGCTGAGTACTTTGGGCCAAACAAACCCGGCGAGTAACGCCAGCCAGCCCGTCAATCAACAGACCAGCCAAAGCGAGGAAAATAGCTGATGGCCCTCGGTCGCAATAGCTCACCCCACACCAACGGCCCCCGCTCCACCCAGTGGGTCATGCAACAGGTACTGATCGCCACAGTGCCGGGGCTGATCGTGCTGACCAACTATTTTGGTATCGGCACCATCCTCAACATTCTGATCGCCAGTGTCACCGCCCTTGCCTGTGAGGCGGCGATTTTGAAACTGCGCCAGCGCCCCATCGGCTTTTATCTGCGCGATTACAGCGCTCTGGTAACGGCGGTATTACTGGGCCTCGCCCTGCCGCCACTGGCACCCTGGTGGCTCGCGGTCACCGGCAGCGCTTTTGCGATTATTATTGCCAAGCATCTCTACGGCGGCATGGGCTACAACCCCTTTAACCCGGCCATGGTCGGCTATGTGGTGCTATTGATTTCCTTCCCCCTACAAATGAGCGCATGGGTCGCCCCCGAGGGACTGTTAATCGATGGCGCTATCGAGGCTGCTGGGGCTATGGCACCGGACTTCCCCACCTCCCTGCAGATCGCTTTCACGGGCAGCCCTATCGACGGTTTCACGGCGGCAACCCCCCTCGATGCCTTCAAGCACAACAGCGGTCTTTTGGTGGAACAGTTTTACCAGCAGACACCGCTGTTTGCTCAGGGCCACTGGGCCGGCTATGGCTGGGAATGGATCAACATTGCCTTCCTACTCGGCGGTTGCTATCTACTGGCACGCAAGGTGTTTACCTGGCACGCGCCCATCGGCATGCTGCTCGGTCTCTCGCTGATGGCGCTGTTTAATTACGATGGCGGCAGCTCGGCGAGCAATGGCTCCATCATCTTCCACCTGCTCAGTGGCGCCACCATGTTCGGTGCCTTTTTTATCGTCACCGACCCGGTGACCTCCGCTAGCAGCAATCGTGGCCGCTTCATTTACGGCGCACTGATTGGCGTCATACTGTTTCTGATTCGCAGCTGGGGTAACTACCCCGACGCCCTCGCCTTCGCGGTGTTACTGATGAATTTTGCCGCGCCCTTTATCGACTATTACACGCCGCCACGGACCTACGGTCACGGCAAGTCGGGCACCATCATCCATCGTTCAAAGGAGGATTAAAGGTGGCCAGCCAACTGGGAAAATCAATGGGCCTGAATGGCACGGTGCTCGGTCTATTTGCGCTGATCACCTCGCTGCTACTGGCCGGTACTTACCTCGGCACCAAGGATAAAATTGCCGAATCACAGCGCCGCGCCGCGCAAAAAGCCCTGCTCGAAATTATCCCTGCAAAGCGCCACGACAACGACATTCTTACCGACACCCTGAGCATTCCCCAGCGCTACTGGTCGATACTCGGCCTTAAAAAGGGCGGCGAATTACATCTGGCCCGCAACAAGGGCGAAGTCTTCGCGATCATCGTACCCGCCATTGCCCCGGACGGTTACAGCGGTGCGATTAATATGATTGTCGGCATTAACCTGAACGGTGAAATCGCCGGTGTCAGGGTGCTCAGTCACAGTGAAACCCCCGGCTTGGGTGACAAGGTCGAGCTCAAGAAACACCCCTGGGTACTCGGCTTTAATGGCAAAGCCATCGGCTCACCGCCCCTGGCGCGCTGGAAGGTCAAAAAAGACCAGGGCGATTTCGACCAATTCACCGGGGCCACCATCACCCCACGCGCAGTGGTTAGCCAGGTGGCCCGCGCCCTGCAATATTTTGGCGAAGACAAAACGCGCATCATCAAACTCAGTACCAGCAGCGTTAACCCGCCCCCTGGCCCAGTATTCGGTGACACGCAACAACGCAGGGGAGACGAAACATGAGCGATGTATCCTACGGTGAAATAAGCCGCAATGGTTTGTGGCATAACAACCCCGCGCTGGTGCAGTTACTGGGGCTCTGCCCCCTCCTTGCGGTCACCGGCTCGGTGGTCAACGCCCTCGGCCTGGGCCTTGCCACGCTGGCCGTTTTGATCGGTTCCAATGTCGCCGTCTCGCTGATTCGCCACCGGGTCGGCGATGCCATTCGCACCCCGGCCTTTGTGATGATTATCGCCACCTTCACCACTTGCACCGAAATGCTGATGAAGGCCTACACCTACGAGTTGTATCAAATACTGGGGATTTTTATTCCCTTGATCGTCACCAATTGCGCCATTCTCGGTCGTGCCGAGGCCTTTGCCAGCAAGCAACCACCACTGCCCGCCGCCTTCGATGGCTTAATGATGGGCTTAGGCTTTGCTGCCGTACTGCTGGTGCTCGGTGCCATTCGAGAGATTCTGGGTAGCGGTACCCTGTTCGCCAATATGGACCTATTGTTTGGCCCCATGGCCGCCAATTGGGGCCTGCAATTGTTCGGTGAGGACTACGGATTCTTGGTGTTGATTCTGCCCCCGGGGGCCTTTCTGGTGACCGGGCTATTGATCGCCCTGAAAAACATTATCGATAGCCGCCAACAGGCCCGGCTGGCCGCAATACAAGCCAAACCGGTAAAGGGCTCCAAACGGGTCAGAACCACAGGAGCCATTCAATAGCCGCCAGTCCGTAAACTAAGCCAGCAGTTTTTTTGCCAGCGGCTCCATTTGTCCGGCCAATTCAAAATCCAGGTGGGTAATGCCGCCACTGCGATGGGTCAGGAGATCGATCTCCACGACATTCCAAACATTCACCCAGCGTGGGTGATGGCTCATCACCTCACAGGCGATAGCCGCCTGCGTCATAAAACCAAAGGCATCGACAAAACTCTTAAATTCATAACGACGTGACAATTTACCATCGGCGAGCGCCCAGGGCGCCAGGGCATCGGCATTTAGAGTTGTCAGGTTTTCAGCCAGTTGAGCTTCGTTGAGGAGTGCGGGTTTTGTCATTATTATTATCTCTATGGGTTTGTAAACGAGGGTTTAGAAACGATTAGTTTCTCATTATGGTTCAGTCAATACCACGCTGAGCGGCCTCAAACCAAACTCAGAGCAGATAGATAAAGGCTTATCTTAACGTCTTCCCCTTGCAATTCTCCATACCTAAGCTCAACTTTGAGCTCAATTCTCTACACCTAAGATCAACTTTGATCTCAAGCCTAAACACAGCGCATGCACTTCAGGTCTATTCGTCGAGGCTAAGTAGAGCCAGGTTACCACCGGCAGCTGCGGTATTGGTGCTAATCGTCTTTTCGTAACTCAAGCGTGCGATTAACACCTCGGGGCTCAACTCGGTGATCAGCGGGCATATTGCGCCCGGGCGCTGCGCCAATCGCTGTGCAATCTGCCCGCTGAGTGGCGAGCTAGGCGCTAGACAAACGGCCTCAATCGGCGCTACATCCAATAGCGTTAAGAGCTTAGTGATATCGGCCGTTGCACACAGCTCGGGGGCTACGCCAGCCGACTCCAAAGCCATCCGCAGTGCCTGCCAAAATGCGCTAAAACCTGAGTCGGGCGCAGACAGAACCAGTGCACTATTACCCGCCAACAACAAGGCCAACAATTGGCGAACAAAGCACGCCTCATTAGAGGCCGCGTCCACCACAATCAATACCAGGCCACGGCTTTGCAATTGATAGTCATTGCTCTCCCCCGTTGGCCCCGCTAACGAAGGTACGGTTAATAATAAGCGCCGCGCGACCGGTAGCATTGTTGCCAGCGCCTGTTGAAATGGCGCCCGCTCAAGCGTCATCGCGACCAGTGGACTATCGTCGCGCAATAGTGTCTCGAGACAAGCCATTCTTGCCACCGCCCCCCGCGCCGACCAAGCGCGTTGTGCCCTCGCGAGACTGTCGGGTATCGCGTGGCAAGGGCTTGCAACCACGCTTCGAGTCAACGTTGGCGGGGGCTCATCTCGTGGCTGGCCGCCCTGCTCGGCACCGACGGTCTTAAACGCCGAATCTTGCGCAATCTCCTTCGGCGCCGGCCAATGCACCAGGCGCTGTAGATACAGCGGCCCACCGGCCTTCGGGCCTGTACCCGACAAACCTCGACCGCCAAAGGGCTGTAGCCCCACCACCGCACCAATCATATTGCGATTGATATAGACATTGCCGACCGCGGCGCGCTGGGCCAGTGTTTTACACCTGCCGTCGATACGACTTTGAATACCCAGCGTTAGCCCATAACCACTGCTGTTGACCTGTGTCATCACCTCATCGATGCCCTCGGCCGGAAAGCGTATCAGGTGGACAATCGGGCCAAAGACCTCCTCTGTTAACAAACTCATATTGTCAATTTCATACAGTTGGGGGGCAAAGTAATAGCCCCGATCACAATCACTATTGAGCCTACAGGCGTAAAGTAAATGCGCGCGACCGGACTGGCTTTGCAAGAAAGTACAGTGCGCCCGGCACTGCTGGCGCGCCGGCTCATCGATCAGCGGGCCGAGATCGCTACTGGCGAGCGCCGGATCGCCAATTCGTAGTTCCGCCATCGCCCCGCTGAGCATGGCAATCAACGCATCGGCAATATCCTGCTGCACAAACAGTACTCGCAGTGCCGAGCAGCGCTGCCCGGCACTGTGGAAGCCGGAGCTGATCACATCATCCACCACCTGTTCAAGCAGAGCCGTGGCATCGACCAACATCGCATTTTGGCCGCCCGTTTCCGCGATCAAGGGGCAGGACTGGCGCTGGGCCAAGGCCCGGTTCAACCAGCGGCCGGTCTCAAAAGAGCCGGTGAACAACACCGCCTGTATGCGCGGGTCGGGCAATACCTGCTCGCCCACCGCAGTCCCGGGGGCCAGTAAGAGCTGGCAGCAGTCGGCGGGAAAACCAGCGGCTTTCATCAACTCGATGACACAGCGGGCCATCAACAGTGACTGCATGGCGGGCTTGGCCAGCACGCTATTGCCGGTAGCCAGTGCGGCGGCGATTTGACCGATGAAAATGGCCAGGGGGAAATTCCACGGGCTGATACAGAGCACCACGCCCCGGGGCTGCACTTGGGGCTGTACCTCGGCCTTGGCAAATAAGGTCTCGGCCTGTGCCGCGTAGTAACGGCAGAAGTCCACCGCTTCCCGCACCTCGGCAATACCATCGACTAGCGTCTTGCCACCCTCCCGCGTACAGAGGCCAACCAGCTGGTCACGATGGTTTTCGAGCCGATTGGCTAGCTGGCGCAGATAATGGCCGCGCTGCGTAGCGCCAATACTGGCCCAGGCCGGAAAGGCCAACTCGGCGCGCTGCAATTTGTCTCGCAGTTGTTGCGCCGTGTCGATCTCGAGACGCGCTAAAACCTCATGGCAACGCGCTGGGTTGCGAATTTCGACCTGGCGCTGTAGTGGCTTATCGCCTGAGAACTCTCGCGCCAGTACTGGCTGTGGCCCATGGCGCACCATCCCCACCTGTAGTCTCTGTAGCGTCGCCACATCATCGAGATCACAGCCCTTGGAATTGACGCGGTCTAGGCTCGAGCCTGCACCGTTAAATACGTCCTGGGGCAGAGGGATTTGCGGATGGCGCGCCTGAGACCAGCCCTGTACTTGTCCCCGAGGCGCACGCAGCAAGGCGCCAGTATCAAGATCAGCGGGCTGTAAATATTTGAAGACAGAGCTATTGGCGCCATTTTCGAGAATGCGACGCACCAAATAACTCAACAAGTCGGACTGTTTACCCACCGGTGCATAGACCCGGCAGCGCTGGCCCTGCGCTTGTAGTGAGGCAAACAGTACCTCACCCATGCCGTGTAGGCGCTGAAACTCATAGCCCCCCAATGAACTCTCCCCCAGCGCCGTCAACTGCCGATCGAGCTCCAGTACCGTGGCGACCGTGTAGGGATTATGGCTGGCAAACTGGGGGTAGAAGCGCTGGCGATGACGTAGCAGAAAGTCGGCACAAGCCTGGTAGTTGAGATCGGTCGTCGCCTTGCGGGTAAACACCGGGTAGTCGTTGTAGCCACCCTGCTGACTGGCTTTAATTTCACTGTCCCAGTACGCCCCTTTCACCAAGCGCAAAGGTATTTGTCGGCCCTCGGCAACCGCTAGCTCCGCTAGCCATTCGAGTACGCTAAGGGCGCGTTTTTGGTAGGCCTGCACCGCCAAACCAAAACCCTGCCAACCCGCTAAGGACGCATCACAATACACCGCCGCAAAGACAGCCAATGACAAATCGAGACGCCCGCTCTCCTCGGCATCAAGGGTTAAACTGACCCCATGACTGCGTGCCAGCTGCGCCAAGTCCAGTAGACGTGGCACCAATTCTGCCATCACCAGCTGGCGCTGAGAGGCTTCGTAGCGCGGGTGTAAAGCGGAGAGCTTGACCGAAACACTGGCACCGCGCTGAATAGCGCCATTGTCAGGCGCCATGCCGCGACCACCTTCTGTACGCCCCAACGCTACGACCATTTGCCGATAGCGCTGCAAAAAAACCTCGGCATCACGTCCACAGCGGGCGCCCTCTCCGAGCATATCGTAGGACAGGCTGTAACCCCGAGTTGCCGATCTATGCGCTCGAGCCAGTGCGGCGTTGACACTGCCCGCGAACACAAAACCACCACCCAGCCAGGCAATGCCCCGGCTCAAGATGCGACGCTGTAAGGCGCGCAATAATGCCCAGGGCCACTGTCGATAAGGTGGTTGCGAGGGATTAAACAGCCCCTTAGCCGCGATGTTATGAGCCAGTATCAAGCCAATAAGCGCCCCACTGAGCCATAGCGGCTGTCGAGTACTGAGCGTCGAGCGCCAGTCTGCGGCGCCGAGTTTATCGGCAATAAGCTGGTCTGCGGTCGCAGTATTGGGCGTGCGCAGTAAGGCTTCGGCGAGCCCCATTAACGACCGCCCCTCTTGGCTCGACAGGGGAAATTGCTCGAGTAGAGCCGCCATCGACACACCGCGTCGCCCCGCCCGCCCCATATCGCTAATCAAGGCCCGCGCCCGATCATCGATACGACGGCAAACCTCTGGCTCCAATTGTGTTATCGCCAGTAAGCTGGCGACAGCAGCCGCCTCATCCTGACGTAGGCAGTGCGCAATCGCTTGCCGATCATCGACCCGTGGTTTGTGCTGTGGCTTTGCTGGCACCCTATGCAACACCTGTTATGTCCTCCCTGGCGAATCATCCTCAGCGCGCCCATTGTTTCACTCACTCTCTCGTACTCTCGGAAAATACAGAGACCCGGTGAAACAAACAGCTGGTGACTACCTTCGATCACACCCTGTTTGCAGTGTAGTGGCAATTTCAGCTCCCGGCCCCGTGTCTACAGCCATCATTGCCGGCAGATCTTATTGGCCGCTCTACACTGAACGTAAAGCACAATGACATTGCAGCTAAGATGAGGCTTCTATTGTGAAAATCATTCAAGCACTGGGCGTCGACAGCAATTTGGGCTATTGCCAGGGCTCCAGTCATCGAGCCGTGCAGGAATTAAAACAAGACGCATGTGTCGACTCATTGGCCCAGGCGGGGCTGGCATTAGACTGGCAGCTCATTACAGCCCAGCCTTCTGTCCAGTCCCCAACCAACGACACCGATACCAACAAGAACAACAACCTTGAAATCCAGCTCGCCGATGTCAATCGGCAACTGGCCAGTAAAGTTGACGAATTGGTGACCGCGGGACAACGTTTCCTAGTGCTGGGTGGCGACCACTCCATCGCCATGGGCACCTGGAGTGGCGCCCTCGCCGCCTGCCGTCAACGTCGTGGCAGCCGAGCCCAAAGCTTGGGTCTACTGTGGATAGATGCCCACCTCGACGCCCACAACTTTGGCAGCTCACCCTCGGCCAATATTCACGGCATGCCCCTGCGTGCCCTGCTCGACGACACAGAGCCAAGGCTCAAGCGGCTGTGCCCGCAAAGCGGCGCTCTCTGTGGTAAAAATCTGGCGTTATTAGGTATCCGTAGCTTTGAAGCCGCAGAGAAAAAATTCCTTGAAGAACAACAGGTCGCCATCACTTACATGCACGAGATGCCAAGAGGTGATTGTGGGCCGAGCCTGTTGCGCGCGCTGGGCACCCTGAGTAAGCGCTGTGGCAGCGTTGGTATCAGTCTCGACATCGATGCCATCGACCCTCGTCATGCCCCCGGTGTCGCAACACCCGAAGCGTCAGGTATTCAATTATCCAGTCTCTGCAAAGCCCTAAAGCAGGCTCGCCTTTTTGATAAGTTAGTGGGTCTGGAAATTTGTGAGTACGACCCCGCCGAGGATGTTCAACAGCGCACTCGCCAGACCCTGTTACAAATCATTAAAGCCCTGTTCTAGCGCTGTAGACGAGAGCTGACTCAGCCCTACGCGCCGACATCCACAAAAAAACCGTAGAGATCTTTTGGGTCGGCCATCGTTGGCAGCATCGCAATCTCATCGAAGTAATCGCGGTAGGCCTCTTGTTTCGAGTAATCATGTAATAGCTTAATGATCGAAAAATCTTCTAGGGCAAAACCCACGGCATCGCAAAGCGTTAACTCGCTATCGTTCTCCCGACCCGGTAAATGCCCGGCAAGCAGTTGCCAAAGCTCGGCATACAACACCGAGCCATCCATATTTTGCACCTCGCCCTCGAGCAAGCTTTGCTGGCGATATTCAACCACAATCTTACTTGCCATCAGCAGATCCTTACCCAGCTCCGTCTTTCCCGGGCAGTCGCCACCCATGGCGTGAATGTGCACACCGCTTTTCAACCAATCGAGCTGGATAAGATCATTGACTTGCTTTGCCGCTGTCGCGGTGATGATCATATCGGCATCTTGCACCGCCTCCTGAATACTCTGGCAAGGACGTAGCTCCAAATCGAATGAGCGTATATTGCGGGTAAATTTCCCCATCGCCCTCGGGTCCAGATCAAAATACGTCACACGCTCCAGGTTCAGTACCTGCGCCACCATACTGACCTGAAATTCCGCCTGGGCCCCGGTGCCTATCAGCGCCAAATGGCGACTATCGGGTCGTGCCAAACAGCGCGCCGCCAGAGCTGTGACCGCCGCCGTGCGGATCGCCGTGAGTAGGGTCATTTCACTGAAGAGCAGCGGATAGCCACTATTAACATCCGCCAAAACCCCCAGTGCAACGACACAAAGTTTGCCCTGTTCCGTGTTTTTCGGGTGGCCGTTGACGTATTTAAAACTGTAGTAGTGCTGGTCGGCGCAGGGCATTAATTCGATCACCCCGAAGGGGTAGTGCGTCGCCAGTCGCGGGGTTTTAATAAACTCTCCCCAGCGTAGAAAGTCACCTTCCAGGGTTGTTAACACCGCCCTATAAAAATCCGCCTGGCCAATACTGGCAACCAAATTGCGCAGCCCATTCACTGAGAGTAATTTCATTTTTCACCCCGTTAGTCCGTTTCAACGGCCCTACACATTCTCAGAGGCGCGGCGTCAGCGGACAAAATGGGCTCCACCTCAGCGGGAGCCCTCTAATACAGGGTAGGCAATAATCTGAGTGATTTCCCGACACCAGAAACACCGAGCCGACTAGACTTTATTGAGTTCGCCAACGCGGACTAAGATTAGGAACTGTCTCACCGACGGCTAAAGTGTACCCAGCGCGGTGATGGGGAGAACGAATAATCATAACAACGCTATCCGTAATGGTGACCCAGCAGCCCTCAATAAACACCGCACCTTGAGGTAGAAGAAGTCGCTCTATCGGTCAATAAGCTTACGGGTAGAGCGCTAGGGCTTTAATTCGCGCCTCAATATCGTCAACTACGCGCCGATAGCGCGGGTCCGTCACAGCCCCATAATCACGCTGAAAATGGGCCTCGTTGAGGTTTTCTGGCAAGCCGTGCAATTGAGGTAGTAACAGGGTTTTGCCCCGCCCCTTAGCCAGACGCTGCTGTAACTGTATGGCCGAGCGTCGCGAAGTCAGCGCCAGCTCAGCGAAGCGTGTCCCTGCCATGTCCGCCGCCAGATCTTTAAAACTAAAACCACTGCCGCCCCGGGCATCGCTAATTTCCTTATACAGGCCGAACGTGGCGGCGATAGACCTGCCCCCCGCCACCGTCAGGGCGGCGGAGGTGATGAAATGACGCACCAGGTCATTGCGGCCATTCAGTAATAATCGCGCCCGCCGTGGCCGTGGCCAGCTGCGTGCTGCGGGTACTAACGTACTCAGCCCTCCGCCGTTGGCGTAGGCCGCCAACACCATGATCGCCGCGCGGTTTTCGGCTATCGGATCGCTAGACTGTGAACGACTCAGCCCATAGGCAAAGACAGCTTCGAGTAAGCCAGTAAATGAAAGGTTCCGGCCCTCGCGCTCTACCTCTGCTACCAGAAACTGCTGATAAAGCGCCAAGGTCTGACGCTCTTCAAGCGAAATCAGCCGCCGACGCAATGTCGCCAGTAACTCTGTTGGCCACTGATAAGTGATGGCCATGCTCTGTGAGTGAAAATCGATTGTCTGAAAAGCACTGGCGACAACCGCCACTTCACGGCTCAAACTGAAACGCTCAAGTACCACTTGCAGCAGGGCTGTACTTAGGTGAGCCGGAAAGAACACCCGCCCAATACGCAGGGACTGCAGCCTCACCCTCCCCGCGCTATTCTGCAAATCGCTGCTGGCAAATACGGCCTGTAAATTGAGGTAGCCAGCGCTCCCTTTGTTAGCGAATAACAGCGCCGATATGTCCCAGCTAAGTTTGAGCACAAGTACACCCGGCTCAAGCGCCACCTCCGTCCCTCGCGCTGCGACATGCTCGCCAAGGTAAGTGGCGAGTAGGTTCAACTCGCTTTCTGCCAATTGCACCTCACGCGTCTCGCCGCTGCGCAGCAACCTCGATTGGTGTTGGCGATAAAGCCCTTTCGCTCGGGCAATATTTTCAGGACTCAAATTCGCCTGCGTAATAACCTGCGGCGAGGTCTCAATACACAGACCCAGCACGGTGAGCCCGACCAGCAAGATCACCAAGGGCGCACAAAGACAGACTCGAAACAGATAAGAAGCTAGCAACCGTACTCCCAGCGTGAAAATTAAGTCGCTATCTAAACACGCGTGAGAACGGGATACGAACCTGCCGTTACCCGCACCAACAGCATGGACTTCACACTCTCTATCCAGACCCGCCGTTTAATGGCGGCTTGATCTCCACTTTACTGATTCGCAACCCGACTTGTGCTTAAATCCAGGGTTCAATGACGAACTGCACAACGGGTTGGTAGGTATCACGGGCTGATGGATAAATACGACAAGCAAGAGCAACTTTCAAGCAGGTATAAGCCGCCCCTCTCTAAGCGTCGAGGCTCAAGGGCCGCGAGTGATTCCCTGCTCGATGAAAACAATCATCTCAAGGCGAGCATTGAGGCATTGATCGATAGTGCTCGCTACAATCAGCAAACCCAGGAAAAGTTTTACGCACTCGAACTCTACTTTCTCGAAGCCAACTCCTACGAACTGCTGCTGCGACGGATACTCACCGACCTCAAACGCCAGTTAAAACTGACCCAAGTCGAGCTGTTTCTACTCGACCCCCAGCAAGAAACCCAGCAGTTGATCAATGAAATCTATGGCAAGCTAAATTACAGTAACTTGTATTACACCGACTCCATCAGCGCCATTAAAGCGATTTACGGGGGCAATATTCAACTGATTCTCAGTAACACCCAGAGCGACATCGCCAAACTCGGCCCCGGTATGAGTCAGAGCGTCGCCCTCCTCCCCCTGCGGCGCGGTAATCACATTATTGGCAGCCTGCACTTGGGCAGCCGTGACCAGCAACGCTTTCACGCCGGCCTAGGCGGAGACTTTCTGCTACACCTCGGGACGATCATCAGCGTCTGTATCGAAAGCTCCATTAATCAGGAGCGCTACAAGCATTTAAGTCTGGTCGACATGTTAACCCGCGCCAAAAACCGCCGCTTTTTCTTTCAGGCCCTAGCCACCGAGATAGCCCGCAGCCAACGCTCGAAAAAACCACTTGCCTGCTTGTTTATCGATATCGACCACTTCAAAGTGGTAAATGACACCCACGGCCACCTCACAGGTGACCGCGCACTACGCAGCGTCGCCGACACCATCGCGCCGCTACTACGCCAGTCCGATGTGCTGGCACGCTTTGGTGGCGAAGAATTTACCGTTCTACTGCCCAACTGCGACCTCAGCCACGCCGAAGAAATTGCCGAGAGAATTCGCGATAAAATCGCCCACACCAGCATCACGAATGACAATAATCTGGGTTTTCAGCTCACCGTGTCTATCGGCGTCAGCTACTGGCGTGACGGTAAGCAGGCTTTCGACGATAGTGAAGCCATACAAAACCACCTCATCAGCCAGGCTGACAAAGGCGTTTATTGTGCTAAGGAAGATGGTCGTAATTGTGTGAGGGTTGTCGAGGACTAGTGCCTAGACCGAACTCAAACCGGGGGTTTGTTAAGACGCCCTAGGATCGAAGCACTGCTCAGACAATCAGACTTGCTCGTAACTAAACGCCAAATTCAAGCCACTAAATATGCCCGAACTATTTTCCCGAACTATTCGAACACCCTCTAAAGTAGCCACTGCCTCGACAGACCTTGGCCACTAAAACAACCCATTCTCGATAGTGAAATAGCGCTGGCTATATTCTTTGATACTGTAATTGTCAGTGGCTGTCCTTCAAAAGTTTTTCGATAGACTTTTCTTCGACTTCAGGCTAATTGAATCATAAACCAAAGACCTAACCCTATTAACTTCCGCGATCTTAAATCCCCGTATTCAAAAATCAAGCGCAATGCGCAGCTGCTATCAGGGTAATCCTTAAGAGATAACAAGGAATGCCCCGACAGACTTTTCGTCTACTTCAAACTAATCAGAGTGGGCGTCCTGCTTGATACTGATCAAGCCCCAGTAAAACAGAACACCTGATTAAGCGACTGATTTCTTTTCGTAGTTTTCAGGGCTGAGATAGCCCAATGCACTGTGCCGTCTTTGGCGGTTGTAATCAACTTCAATGTATTCAAAAACAGCCTGACGCATTTGCTCTCGATTTATTATTGGCTCATCGCGAATGGCTTCGACCTTGAGCGAGTGGAAGAAACTTTCCACGCAAGCATTATACCCAAAGCGCTTCGCGGGGCAGGCTCTCCCAGCAATTTCCTTTACGGCTCATGCTCTGTCTCAACTGATGCTGATCGATGAGTTCACGATAAGCCGTGGAGCAATATTGGCTGCCTCGATCACTGTGTAGAATCACACGCTCTGGGAAGCCTCGTCGCCACAACGCCATTTGCAGCGCATCACACACCAACGTTGCCGTCATCCTAGAGCTCATTGACCAGCCAATCACCGCCCGCGAGTACAGGTCGATAATCACCGCCAAGTACAGCCAGCCTTCGCTGGTGTACAAGTAGGTAATATCACCGGCCCATTTCTGATTCGCTTTGTCAGCGCTAAAGTTGCGAGCCAACAAGTTGGGTGAGATTGATAAATTGTGATCGCTGTCCGTCGTCACTCTAAACTTGCGTGCCGCTTTGGCCACAAGATCTTGGCGCTTCATACTGTTGCCGATGGTTTTGATGTTGTGGTGATGTCCTTGATCCGATAGCTCAGCCTGAATACGACGAGCCCCATTGCGTTGCTTAGATTGCTCAAAGGCTTCCTGCACTTTTAAGTCTCGCGCTACCTGAGCTTGCTTACGCGGACTCAATTGATTTTGTGACGTTAGCCATTGGTAATACCCACCTCGCGATACGCCCAGAGCTTTAGCCATGGTCGTTACAGTCAGTAATTCACGGTTATCATTCATAAATTGAAACCGCTCTACTTTTGGTTTTTCGCGAACGGTGTCTTTCAAGGTAGTTGTCGCCTTTTTTAATAGAAGCAACTCGTCTTCTCGCTCAGCCAGTTGCCGCTTGAGCCTGGCATTTTCAGTGGCAAGATCACTTTCTCGCTCACTGGTATTGGCCTTTTTATCGGCAGCGGATCGCCACTGATAGATTTGTGAGGGGTGTATACCCAGCTGTTTGGCTGCCTTGGTGGCCCCCATGTTGCCGGCAAGCCTCAGAACTTCGGCTTTGAATTCTTCTGAATGACGTTTACGGGTTTGTACTTTCTTGGTCATGGTTCACCTCGGTTAGCAATTTTACTCGCTTAACGAGGTGTTCAGTATTGTTGGGGCGGATCACAGTTGAGAGTGGCACGGCTGGGTGACATCGCCAAGACTTTAGGTTTCGAACCTGTGGGTCAGATAGGTGCCCCGGCCGTTTTGTTTATTACGCCGGACGGTATCTTAGGCCCTAATTT
>MAAC01006667.1_pt1 | contig 25869 bp, 21 predicted proteins | sample 1115981 | NCBI WGS metagenome assembly MAAC01 (sample SAMN04961126, study PRJNA320927) | seawater metagenome | isolation source: sample BD02T64 sea water enriched with oil for 64 days | place: USA:Gulf of Mexico | collected 2013-07-27
GAACAATGGCAGGCCATGGCCGAGGGCGAATTTTCGGTATTTCAACAAGGGCAACGACTTTGGCCCCAGCACGATAAAAAACCAGCGCCGGCCAGGAAAGAAAAATAGCGACAAAAAAAGGGGGACAAAAGCACCCCCAAAGGACAGAGACAAGAATTGTACAACTTCCTAAAAACTCAAATACCAAGGCTATACATCCGCTAACAAGGCCCTGTAGAGCTACCGAGTAAATCGACACACCCTGGTTAGTTGCAAAGCACATCAGAAAACCCTCTGAATGCTATTCTCCAAGTTATGCACTTCGGGTTTGAATCCAAGTACTTATTACAGCCACATTAACGGAACCTATAAATAGAGCTCTACGCTAAGAAATAAAGCGCGATGGCACCCATGCCGGAAAGGCTGCAAATACACAGTGATGCCATGCGGATGTGATGATTGGCAATACGCTCGACATAGCGTGTCGCCAGCCAGTAACCCAATAGCATGGCGGGGATCAGCGGCAGGGTAAGCTTGAAATGATGCCAGCTCATATAACCCGTATAGCCCTGCGCCAGGAGTGAAAGGATGCAACTGACAATAAAAAATGCGGACAAGTTTGCGCGAATAAGGTTGGCCTGCTCATGTTGTAATAACAGCGCCAAGGGAGGCCCGCCGATGGCCGTGCTGGTACCCATAAAACCCGACAGAAAACCCGCCAACAACATTCGCGGGGAGGTCGGTGTGATACGTAGGGGCAATAAACTCACCGCCACAGCAATTAATACCGTCAAACCCAGCCACAGTGAAAGTGACTTCGCATCGACCCATAGCAATAACATACCCCCCGCCACCGTCCCGGGAATACGACCTATAATTGCCGCACCCAATCCCTTTAAAGAAATATTACTGCGATAACGATAGGCATTGGCCACCGATAACACCAGGGCCACCAGCGTTATCGGCGCGGGAACGTAGTCGGGAGATAACAGAAACAAAAAGGGTGCGGCGACAATGGCCAAACCAAAGCCAATCGCACTTTGCACAAAGGAGCCGATAAAAATAATCAGTGCCGCTAAAAATATTTCCATACTTTCCTTAGAAAAGAGCTTGAAAAAGGCCTGATTGAGTTAGCGCAACGGAGGGGATAGCGTTTAAAGCTACCTGCAGAAATAACACACGATAATTATTACTCAGCCTCAAGGCCATCGATATTGCGCATACGATCTTCCACACCCTGGTTGAGCATGGCCTCCACACCTTTGGCCATATCCAATTGCTGCTGATAGGGCTGCAGGGGTTTTACAGGCTTCGCACTAGGCGTATCGAGCTGTTGGCTCGCATCAACAAGATCCGATGGGTCAGACAAAGGCCCCATTTGCCTCGCCTGCTCCCGAAACAACATCAAGTACAGTAAAGCCATGATGGCTAGAGTGATCACTAAACCTTTCATTAAAACCCCTTATTGTTAAGTTACCTGGCGGCTACTTCCCAAGGCTGATAACACGCCGACCTGCCCTTATACCCGACTAGAAAAATGTTCACCAATATAGGCCACCGTTTCGCTGGCTTTCAGTGCCTGGGTGGTATTGCTCATGCGCACAAAGAACGACTCGTCATTGTCGCGGCTGAGAAAGGCGGGTTTGCTGGCGGGCAGACATTCAATCACCAGCACCCGCTGCTCGCCAACGCTCTTAATAGTTGAGCGCATAAAGGGAATAAATTCAGCCCCGATATAGGACTTAACCAAATTGACCCAGTGCAATAAAAGCTTGTCTTCGTTTTTAAAATTGTCTTTGCCGAGGCCCAGTATTACCCCAGCATCGTCAACTCCAACGAGCAGTACGCCCCCCTCGGTGTTCATGTAGGCGAGCACCGTTTTAAGGCAACTGTTCTCGATGCTTTTGTCGGTGCGATCGGCAAATAGATTCCAGCGTAACGTCGATTTAAATTCAAGGGCATCACCCTCGCCGGAAGCGATCAGTGAGCGCAAGCTCGCTTCATCAAAGTCACTGAACGCGCTTCCCTTGCCATCACGTAAATCACGATTTTCCTGAATCAGTTCGCGGGTTTTTTGATAGTTACTGATGTGGGCGCGAATACGAGCCTTTACAATATCGTGGTTAAAAGGCTTGGTTATGTAATCCACAGCGCCCAGCGCCAGGCCCAGCTGCTCGTCTTCGGTCTGGGTCATGGCGGTGATAAAAATGACCGGGATGGGTGCGGTGTCGGGTGCTTGTTTCAAGGCCTGACAAACCTCGTGGCCGCTCATGCCCGGCATCATCACATCGAGCAGAATAATATCTGGCCGGGGCTTGCGAGTGGCAAGCGCCAGTGCCTTTTCGCCATTAGTGGCGACTTTCACTTTGTAATCTTCGTTGAGGATGGAATGTAAAAGATCCAAATTTGAGGGTGTGTCGTCAACGGCAAGGACAACGGGTTTCGCTTTAGTCATGACGCAATGCCTGCTCCAGTGGGTCCAGGTTGTCGAGTGCCTGGTCAAAATCATAGTTACCAAGAGAGCCACGTAAACTCGCTAATGCTGTTTCATGGGCTCTCCCGAAAGGGGTCTCTGCCAGGGCATCACCCAGACTAAGGGCGTTGGCATCGTGCTCTTCAAGGGCTCTGCGTAATTGCGACAGTAACTCGGCGGCACTTTCGGCGGCACTCTCTGGTGCGCCCTCCTGTGCCTCAACGGTAGCCTGCTCCGGCTCACACCGGGTAATCGCCACCAACAGGGGCTCTAGCGTTGAAAGCGTGAGCTGTAATAGTTCGTCGCACGGTGCCTGTTGCGCCGCCGCCTGTTCCAGTTTGGCTGCCGCCGCACTGAGGCTGCTTGCACCAACCGTGCCGGCCACCCCCTTGAGGGTATGGGCATGGCGCACAGCGCTGTCAATATCCCGCGTGGCTACGGCCTCGTTGAAACGCTGCGCAAAACTCTGCTCCGCAGCATAAAACCGCAGCAATATACGGTGGTATAGCTGGGGGTTTTGCTGGGTGTTTTTCAGCCCCACAGTCAGATCGACACCGGGCAAATCCGGTAGATCTATTGTGCCTGGCGAGGTCGCTACAGGTTCGCCCTGCTCCGCTGTCTTAAACGCAGGCTTGATCCACCGGGTCATGGTGGCAATGGCCTGGTCAATATCGATGGGCTTGGGAATATGATCATTCATCCCGGCATCCAGGGCTTTTTCTCGGTCGCCAACCATCGCGTTCGCGGTCATCGCCAGTATTGGCAAATCGTCAAACTTCGCCATGCTGCGAATTTTTCGACTTGCGGTATACCCATCCATCACCGGCATTTGAATATCCATCAACACGCCATCAAAGGTCTGCCCCTCAAGAACATCCAAAGCCTCCTGACCATTGCTTGCCAGGGTCACGGTGACACCCACCTGGGTGAGTATTTCCGTGGCAAGCTCCTGGTTCAATTCATGGTCTTCAACTAACAGGATACTGGCACCCCGTAATCCGGTATTGACCGATAAGCTGGCAGCTTCTCTGGATTTAGACCGCACCGCACGGCGCGCGTCTTGCTGAAATAAACCGATAATTGAATCCAGTAAGGTTGAGGGGCTGACCGGTTTGATCAGGAAATCATCGGGGGGACTGTCACCGACATCATGCATCGCATCTTCACGACTGTAGGCCGACACCATGATGATGGTGGGCGTCTGTGCCAGGGCCTGATCGGCACGGATTCGCTGCATCGCTTCAACACCATCCATATGCGGCATTTTCCAGTCCATCAGCACCAGGCGGAAGGGTTGCCCCGCTCGCTCGGCTTTCTCTAGTTCGGCCAGCGCTTCGCGCCCAGAACTCGCCACAGAGACAGTGAAACGCAAAGACACCAGGGTGTCTTGCAAGATTTCTCGCGAAGCCGCGTTATCATCGACAATCAGCGTGCGGATATCCTCTACATTTTCAAGCGGTGGAAATTGGCTGTTGTCGCTGCTGCTGGCCAGCGGTAGATCGAGATCAAAACTAAAGGTGCTACCGATCGCCAGCTCACTCTCGACTCCCAGCTCACCCCCCATGCGGCGCACCAAGTCGGCGGAAATAGCCAAGCCCAAACCGGTGCCACCGTACTCTCGTGTGGTCGAAGAGTCGGCCTGTGAAAAGGGTTCAAATAAGGTGCTTTGCTGCGCTGGAGTCAGGCCAATGCCGGTGTCACTGACACTGAATTCCAGTTGCGCCTGTTTATCATCACGACTCTGACAAGTAATCCTGACAATGACATTGCCTTCAGTCGTGAACTTGACGGCGTTGCTGCACAGGTTGGTCAGTATTTGACCCAGGCGTAAAGGGTCACCAATGACCCGCTCCGGCACATCGTGGTCAAGGTGAAAGAGTAATTCGAGCCCCCGTTGTTGCGCTTTCAAGTCGATCAGGTGGCGCAGTGAATCGAGGACATCTTCGATATCAAAAGCAATATTCTCCAGCTCAAGCTTGTCGGCTTCAATCTTGGAAAAGTCGAGCACGTCATTAATGATGCCCAACAAAGAATCTGCCGCCAGGCCGACTTTCTCGAGGTAATTGCGTTGCTTTGGGCTCAGTTCGGTTTGCAGGGCCAACTGGTTCATGCCGATGATGGCATTCATCGGCGTGCGAATTTCATGGCTCATATTCGCCAGAAAATTACCCTTGGCACGGTTGGCATCCTCCGCCACCTGCTTTGCACCGGCTAGCTCTCGCGTGCGCTCGGCAACACTATCCTCGAGCCTTTCGCGATGCTTTTGCAATTCGGCCTCGGCGCGTTTGCGCTCAGCGATTTCCCGACGATTTAAGATATTGGCGGTTTCTTCGGCGCGCATTTTTTCCCGTGCAACCTGTGCAACAAAGGTCGCTATCACCAATGCTGCAGTGAGCAACAAGCCGAAGGCGAGGATACTTTCATCCATCAGGTTTTCGTAGGCCAGGCCATGCTCTCGAATCATCTGATTCTGATTGGCAAACACCGCCTGCCACAGTGCCAGGGTCAGCATAATGCCAAGAATGCCAAGGATGACAGACGTCACCTTCGGTATCCCGGGGTTGCGCTCGCGCTCTAACATCCAGGCCGTGGCGAAAAAACCAAAACCGATCGCGATAAAGCCGAAAGCGGTATGAACGGCCATACGCGTCAGGGAACCCCAGCCGTAGGCCGTTTCAAGTTGAGAGAAATAGCCGAAAAAAGCCACCGCACCCAGGCTGACAATGACGGCGCCGAGAATTCCAAGCGCTGTGCCAACGCCCACCCAATGGCGCGTTTGTGCCGCCGTTATCAAGGTGACACCGGTGAGCAGAAAGCACAGCGCCGTGTTGGGCGCCATACGCCCAGGCGATGAGGTTTCAACATCGATGTAATGGGTCATGAACAATTGATCGAGGCCCAGGTTGGTGGTAAATAGATACTCGGCCAACGTCACGCTGCCCAACAACACCAGCAGCCCTCCCAGACCTGTCGCGCCACGCTGTGCCCCCAAAGCAATGGCCGCAATACCAAGCCCCCCTAGCAGGAAGCCCAATGCGGTGTTGTATTGCATGGGTACAAAAGCAGGATTGATTTGAATTAGCGACTCGTTATGGCTGTGCCAGCCCACCAGCACCGCCGCACCCAGTAGGCTTGTAACAACAGCAGCCGACATCAGCCCGGCCCATGCAAACCGGTACTTGCTTGTAAGTTCACGCATTAAGTGGAGCGACTCCTGCCAATGAAACAGGAGTATAAATCACGCTATTGTCGATGTGTATCGCAGCTCGAGGCTTGAACGAAACTGACGGGCAATTCCATGCTTCGACTACGATACCTTGCTGAACGGCTAAGTGAGTGCCCGTAGTCTGCGGTTATTTCAAGGCATGGTATTGCCAGGTGATGCCCATGCTGAGGCATTCATGCTCATTGCGGGCGGAAGGAGGTAATAAGCCATTGGCTAGTATAGCCGTTTTGGAAACTCTGAATAAATACTTACAAAGCCAGAACCTCATACTAGATGAAGGTGTACCTGTTGACTGGATTTACCAAACTTGTGGTGAGCAAGAAATATCTACTAACCTAGGATAGATCCACCTGTTATCCGTAAAAAGGCGGGTATATATGCTGGTATTTAATCAGAGCTGAATGAAATAACATCTGGGTTTGCGCCAACAAGCCTATCAACAAGGGTACGACAGGCATTTGTGGCATTTGTGGCAGCTGCGGCCTTTGATATATGCAAACCTTCGCGGCCTCGAAGCCGACCGCTCAAATACGGTTTTGCTACCCTATTTGAGCGGTGCGAATGCTGGCACTACATCAAGCGATATCGAAGAGGAAACTCGTGGTATCCGCATTCCAGCCTTCGATCACAAACTCATCGTCAAACAGTGTCGCTAAGGGCACATCTGAAAACAGCTCTGTGGTTTCTGCCAGCAAGAAGCCATCATCGTCACCATTCGGATCGAACAGGCTAAATGTCGGCAAGTTACTGGCAAAATCCGACGTTACTCCCACGTCAAAGCGCAGCAAGCCAGTAAAGATCTCCATATCCAGGCCCAACCAGGCAAGATGATCGAAAACAGCGTCCATATCAACCTCAATAGAAAAGTCGATTAAACCATCTTTATCACCATCCACATCCACGTCAAACGTACTATTTTCAGGTGCGGTAACTGTGATCTCATCACCCAGAGAGAAGCCAGTAATGCTTGAGCCATCTTCCAGCATGGCAATCAGCGGTAAATCGGTGACGCTGAGTTCAAAGTCCTGAACCGCCTTGAGGGTAGTAATCAGGTTCACCGCAAGCAAATCAATGGCGTAGTCAATAGACAACAGATTAAGCGATTCCCCCGCTATATCGATAGTTAAGCCTTCACTGCCCGATTCACCGAAGCTGAAAGGAACACCCGTCGCCGCAGAGATTAATTCCGCCGCTAGCGCATCGATATCAATATCGAGTACCGCGACATCATCTTCGCCGGAGCTTGTCAGTGTATTTGAATTAGGAGAATCAAGCTCACCAGTGGTGTTAATCACCGGGAAATTCAAATCCAGTGAGCCATAACCGGCAAGGTCAATGGATGTTTCCAGATCGTCTTCTGCCGAGAAAGCAAAAATATTAAAGCCCGGCTCCCCCAGCTCACCTTCAAAACCGCTGAAATCGTCGGTATCGAAGTCAAAAAGATCGAAGCTTGAACTGCCTAATTCAAGAGCCAGTTCAGCGGCAACATCAAAGATAAAGTCCATACCAAAGTTAACATTTGGACTCATCGTGGTGAACGTCGCACCCTCGTCAAGAGAATACAGACTGTCTATGGTAAATGTTTCTCCGGCTTCCACCTGACGTGGATATTCAAAAAACACATCGACGGGAATTTCTGCGTCCACGTCACCCGAGGTGAAATAGAAATAAGGTTGCAGTCCGATTTTGGCATCCAGGAATCCATCCGTACCCACCCGCGGTGTTGTAATACTACTGGGTAAATCCACATCCACATCACAGTCATCATCACCGAACCAGCCGGCAATCGTACAACCCGCATCGGCGAAAAACTGTCCTATAGCTTCAATGCCTTCAAGAATGCCTTCCAGGACGTCACCCGAGAAGGTATAGCTTGGAATTATGGTCGTATAAAGGCTCTGGTACCCGGTATCAAAACCCAAGAAGGGCAAATCCGGTTGAAAGATAAGGGCGTTCCCGGTGCCGAACATCGACTGATCTTCGGTTGTAAATAGTAACTGATCGTTGTGTGTCCAGGGGGCGTCATCACTGCCATTCACGGTAATGGTGATGGTAATGGTGATGGTGATGGTCTTAGGGTCAGAGGTATCAGTTTCTTCTGGGAAGGCGGGGCTCGTACCTACGTCAGAATCATCAATCGCCACGTATTGAAAGCTCACATCCCGCGTTTCACCAGCGTCTAAAAACTGAAAATTATCGAGGGGGTTAAAGGTGAAGGTGCCGTCATTGTTATTGGTAACTGCGCCATACTGATTGCCGAAGGCATCAACCGGCGCTGAAGTAAGCTGGTAGCTTAAGAGGTCACCAATATCAATATCCGTGGCCGAAAAAGCCACCGTCACCCCGTCGCCAACAAGACTGCTATCTCGTGGGTCGGAAGCATCATCTTCACCCACAGATGCCGACACATCAACGCGAGCGGTTGATCGTTTTGTCCGTCAATCGTTAAAACAACATCGGCGGTGGCAAGATTACCCATAATGGACTGAGTTTCGTAGGTAAAACCATAGGTTTTAATCGCGTCGTGGCCGAGTTTGTCAACATCGGCACCATCGGCGACGAAAGTCGCGTGGCCATCGTTACTGATCGTCAACGTTCCGAGTACCAGCCCATCAATCACAACGGCCCTAAGCTAGCATCCAATTAAAAACCCCACAGGAATGACAACAAGGTAAACCCAGGATGGGGGTAGAGATTGATGCTCAGGCTTCTATCTACAATTATTGTGGTCAAGAAAACAGGACTCCCTGAAACCTATGCGACCGGATTGATTTCGATTGAGTCTTCCATTGGCTTGTCGCCGGGGCATGGATCACCCCATGTCGAGTCAATCCACGTTTGACAAGGATCGAACGGAGGCTCGTTCAGATATATTTGATTACATTGAACGGTTTTATAACCAAAGGAAGAAACGTAAACTGAAGAACAATCACCAAGCCGCCCTTAACTGAGAGTCCGCCGGATCGGGGTAAAACCATCCCCACCGACTCTGAACAATTCTCGGCATGGCAGAATACTTAGGGTGAGCCCGCATGACGGCAGTGTCTAAGCACAAATACCGGTCTTATTACAAAGCTAACAGCACTTCCCCCTCCTCAATTGCCAGCCAGCGCCAAGTGTTGCCTAGCATTTCCGGTCATTCCCACTCAATCGTCGCCGGCGGCTTGCTAGAAATATCATAGGCAACGCGGGAAATACCCGAGATTTCATTAATAATTCGACCCGAGACCAGCTCGAGAAAATCGTAGGGTAAGTGCGCCCAGCGTGCGGTCATAAAGTCGATGGTCTCGACGGCGCGCAGTGACACCACGTATTCATAGCGTCGGGCATCGCCCACTACGCCGACGGATTTGACCGGCAAAAAGACCACAAAGGCCTGGCTGGTTTTGTGGTAGAGGTCGGCACGATAAAGCTCTTCAATAAAAATCGCGTCGGCTTCGCGCAATAAATCGGCGAATTCTTTTTTCACTTCGCCGAGAATGCGCACCCCCAGGCCGGGGCCGGGGAAGGGGTGGCGATAGACCATGTCGTAGGGCAGGCCCAGTTCGAGGCCAATTTTTCTGACCTCATCTTTGAATAATTCACGCAGGGGTTCGACCAGTTTCAGGTTCATGTCGTCGGGCAAACCACCGACATTGTGGTGGGATTTAATAACGTGAGACTTACCGGTTTTCGAGGCCGCCGATTCGATCACATCGGGATAGATCGTGCCCTGGGCCAACCAGTTAACATCTTTTAAACGTGTCGCTTCTCGATCAAAAATATTAATAAAAGTATTGCCAATAATTTTGCGTTTTTTCTCCGGATCACTCTCGCCGGCCAGGGCATCGAGAAACTCGTCCTCGGCGTCGACGCGAATCACCTGCACGCCCATATTGCGGGCGAACATATCCATCACCTGGTCGCCCTCATTCTTGCGCAGCAGGCCATTGTCGACAAAGACACAGGTCAGCTGGTCGCCAATGGCGCGGTGCAACATCGCCGCCACCACGGAGGAGTCGACACCGCCCGACAAACCCAGCAGGACCTTTTCACTGCCCACGGTGGCGCGCACTCGATCTATGGCATCGTCGATAATATTGGCCGGCGTCCACAGGGTTTCACAGCCACAGATGTCGACAATAAAGTGGGCGAAAATACGCTGCCCCTGCAGAGTGTGCGTGACTTCGGGGTGAAATTGCAGGCCGTACCAGCGCCGCTCGGGGTTATACATGCCGGCAATGGGGCAGGAGTCCGTCGAGGCCAATAACTGAAAGCCCTCGGGCATGGTGCTGACTTTATCGCCGTGACTCATCCACACATCGAGCTGGGCGCGGCCATCGTCGGGATGAATGTGGTCGCTGATATCGCGCAGCAGGGTACTGTCGCCGCTGACATCCACCCTGGCATAACCAAACTCATGAACATCGGAAGACTGCACTTCACCACCCAGCTGGGCGGCCATGGTTTGCATGCCGTAGCAAATGCCGAGTACGGGCACGCCAAATTCAAACACCAGGTCATCGGCGCGGGGAGCTTCGCCCTCGGTGACCGACTCCGGGCCGCCCGACAAGATAATCCCCGCCGGCTTAAACTCGCGAAGTTCATCACCACTCATATCGTAGGCGCGAACCTCACAGTACACCCCCGCTTCCCTAACCTGACGGGCGATTAACTGGGTGTACTGGGAGCCAAAATCGAGGATCAATATTTTCGCGGTGTGAATGTTTGCGCTCATGGGCCTTCCTTCAAAACATAACTGCGCTTATTGCATGCTGCTAAGGGCGCAACAAACGCTGGTGATCAATAAAAAACGGAGCCCATTGGCCCCGTGTTTTTTTAACTATTTACGCGACGACATCAAATGGCTTCAGCCGCCACTCACCGGATAATTCGGCGCCTCTTTGGTAATGCTGACATCGTGGACATGGCTCTCGCCCATGCCGGCACTGGTGACGCGAACAAACTCGGGACGGCTGCGCATCACTTCGATATCGGGGCTGCCGGTATAGCCCATTGAGGAACGCAAGCCGCCCATCATCTGGTGAATAATCACCGACACCGGGCCCTTGTAGGGTACGCGCCCCTCGATGCCCTCGGGCACGAGTTTTTCGGCACCGGCCGAGGCATCCTGAAAATAGCGGTCGCTCGAACCCTGCACCTGAGCCATGGCACCCAGCGATCCCATGCCGCGATAGGCCTTATAGGTTCGGCCCTGGTAGAGCTCAATTTCACCCGGCGCCTCTTCGGTGCCGGCAAACATCGAGCCCACCATAATAACGTGGGCGCCGGCCACTACAGCCTTGCAAATATCGCCGGAGTAGCGAATACCGCCATCGGCAATCACCGGAATATCGCGGTCTTTCAGCGCTTCGACCACATTGGCAATCGCCGACACCTGGGGCACACCGACGCCGGTGACAATGCGCGTGGTACAAATGGAACCCGGACCAATACCTACTTTGACGCCGTCGGCACCGGCATCCGCCAGGGCAATAGCCGCTTCACCCGAGGCAATATTACCGCCAATCACCTGCATATCGGGGTACTGGTTTTTGATAGCGCGTACGCGATCGAGAACATTTTTGGAGTGCCCATGGGCGGTATCAACCACCAGCACATCGACGCCGGCCTTCACCAGCGCTTCGACCCGTTGGTCGGTATCAGCACCGGTACCGACCGAAGCGCCAACGCGTAAACGGCCCTGCTCGTCCTTACAAGCATTCGGATAGCGTGCCGCTTTATCGATATCTTTTACGGTAATCAGGCCCTTGAGTTCGAATTCTTCATTTACCACCAGCACCTTTTCGATGCGGTATTTGTGCAGTAAGCGCTTTACCTCATCCGGGTGCTCACCTTCCTGCACCGTCACCAGACGTTTCTTTGGCGTCATCACCGCCGCCACCGTGGCGTCGAGATCGGTTTCAAAGCGCACATCGCGGCCGGTGACTATGCCCAGTAATTCACCGTTCTCCACCACCGGCACACCGGAAATATTGTGCTCCTTAGTCAAGGCCAGCAGCTCGCGAATACTGGCGTCGCCGCCGATGGTAATCGGGTCTTTAACAACGCCACTTTCAAACTTTTTCACGGCCCGTACTTCGAGGGCCTGCTCGGCGATGGTGAGATTTTTATGGACGATACCAATACCACCCTCCTGCGCCAGAGCAATAGCTAGACGGGATTCGGTAACGGTATCCATAGCCGCAGAAACCAGGGGAATATTGAGGGTAATGCCCCGTGTTAAACGGGTTTTCAGGCTGACGTCAGTGGCGACCACCTCGGAATATCCGGGGATCAGTAGAACGTCGTCGAAAGTCAGTGCTTCCTGAGAAATACGCAGCATAAAGCTTGTTTCCAAGGTCGGAGGAAGTGAGGAAGCAGCGCATTATATCGTGGTCAATGGGCTGGGTAAACTCGACTTACCGACTTAACAGCAAGCTCTTACTTAGGCCGGTTCCGCGCTTTAAAGGCCGCCGGTAACCTCCCTGGCCCTCTGTAAACGCTGTCTCTTACTTTAACGGCGCTTTATCAATACTTAATGCCTGACTTGTCGATGGCAGCAAGCCACCACGACCCATGCCTCAGCACCCACTCAAGGTTATAAACAACGTTGACACCGATGATAATAGTAATGATAATCATTATCAATCGCACCTAGACCAAGGAGAAAGGGCATGAAGAAAAACAAAAAACTGTCATACACAGCAACCGTCCCCGCATTGCTCACCTCGCACGGCGCTAAGAAACTGTCGCCAAGCCGCCAACGCAACAGCGCCCATCATCGGCAACCAACACCGTGTCACAGCGACACCAGGCTCTCCAGCCCGGAGGAAAAAACCCCGCAGCAACCGTCACAAGAAACACTGCAGCTATCACTACTCTTCTTAATGTCCAAATTCGCCCTCACCCAGGACAAGAGCTATGCAGAAGCGGCCTATCAACACCTGCACATGCTGGCCGTACGCTGTGACACCGACTCTAAACCGCGCTTTGTCTATCGCTCGCTAGCGATGGAGTGGCTACAAGTTTGCCGCGGACAGGCCGCGACAGAAATCAAACCAAAAACTGCCACACACTAAATAACCCAGGGGAGTCTCTGCTTAAGCCTGAGCTATGTAAATGGCAACTAGGGCACTCGGGTTCTTCGTTGCGCAGTGCCAGCTCATGACTTGCTCAAAGACTCCCAAGCTTCAGCAATACCCACCCAACAAGCCCTATTCATTATGGAAGGAAGTAAGCTATGAACTTAATCGGTAAACGCGCGCCAGATTTTTCCGCACAGGCGGTCATGGGCGACGGCACGATCAATCAAGACTTCAAGTTACATCAACAGCTGAATGGCCAATATGGCATTTTGTTTTTTTACCCGCTGGATTTCACCTTTGTCTGCCCCTCGGAGCTGATCGCCTTCAACCACCGCATGGCGGCTTTCGCCGAGAAGAACACCCAGGTCATCGCCGTCTCCATCGACTCCCAGTTCACCCACCTCGCCTGGCGCAACACCGCCGTCGAAGCTGGCGGCGTCGGCCCCCTGGCTTACCCCATGGTCGCCGATTGCTCACACAAGATTATTAACAGTTACGGTGTGCAAGCAGCCAGTGAAGACGTCGCGCTGCGCGCCACCTTTCTCATCGACCCCGAGGGCATCATTCGCCATCAGTCGATCAACGATTTACCACTGGGTCGCAATGTCGATGAATATCTGCGCCTGGTCGATGCCTGGCAATTCCACACCGCCCACGGCGAAGTCTGTCCCGCTGGCTGGCAAACTGGCGAAGCAGGCATGAACGCCAGTCCAGACGGTGTTGCCAGTTACCTGAGCAAGCACGGTGAAGCGCTATAGCACAGTAAGACACTCAACCACGACGCAGGCCAAGATGGCCTGCACTAAGGGCAAACACCCGCACATAGCCCGAAAATACGCCCTGCACACGTTTTGTAATACGCCCAATTGACACCCTACCTGTAAAGAGTCTTCCAACATGAGCAAGCAGCCCTTATTTGTGGTGCTAGCGTTTATCGCCGGTCCAGCCATCGTATCGCCCCACTCTCAAGCCTTAGATGACGCGGCGTCCTCTCCTACACCCGCCAGCACGCTGCTGGAGGAGGTCTTTACCACCGGCACCCTGACGCGCTATTCCGCCACTAAATCTGACACCCCCATCATGGCCACCACGCGCTCCGTATCGATAGAAACCCAGCAACAAATTCTCGACAAGGGCGCCCTCACCCTCGATCAAACCTACACCTATTCGGCAGGGGTGATTGGTGAAACCTACGGTTTTGCGACGCGGGGTGACTGGGTCAAGGTGCGGGGTTTAGATGTACCCCAGTATCAGGACAGCCTGCAATCCCTGTTTGGCAATTACAACAATACCCGCCCCGATATCTACACCCTGGAACAGGTTGAAATTCTCAAGGGGCCGGCCTCGGTACTCTACGGCAAGGGATCGCCCGGCGGCCTGATCAATGTGGTGAGCAAGCGGCCACAAGCCGAATCACACCACGAGGTGGTGTCCGAGGGCGGCACCTTTAATCACCAACAAATTGGCATCGATTCAACCGGGTCTCTGAGCGACGATGGTCAATGGCTGTATCGCCTTGTCGGGGTCTATCGCGACAGTGAAACCCAGGTCGACTTTGTCGACGACAAAAGCAAAGTCATCGCGCCATCACTGACCTGGCAGCCCAATGATGCCACCAGCGCCACACTGTTAATCAATTACACCGAGACCGAGAGCGATACCGCCGCGCAATTTTTGCCCCTTGCCGGCACCCTGCTGCCCGCCACTAACGGTCGGCGCATCGATAACGAGGTCTACCTCGGCGAGCCCGACTACAATCAATACGACGCAAAAACACTGTCGGTGACGCTACTGAGCGAACATCAAATCAACGACACCTGGGGTGTTGAACTCACCACGCGCTACACCGATGCCTCGGCTGATTATCAACAGGCCTGGCCTGCGTTTATTGGCGGCGATCGCTATATTCACAATGCCGATGGCTCTCTCTATAAAGATGGCAGCGTGCCACGCAGTTTCTATCGCAGCGACGCAAACTCTGAACAGATAGCCGTGGACTTGCGCTTTCGCGCCGATTTTATGCACGGTGATGTTGAGCACCGCGTGCTAATTGGCAGCACCTACCAGGACGTCACCACCGATGACGACGGCTATTATGCCTACGCCCTCGGTGCCGCTACCTTCGATGACAGCTACTGGATCAACGTTTTCAATCCCGTATATGGGGCCGTACCCCCCGCCGCACTGCTCGATAGCCTCTACACCAACAGGCCCGAAACCAGATCCAGGGATATGGGTTTCTATATCAGCGATGAGATGCGTTTTAATAACTGGATCCTCACCTTCGGCTTGCGCTACGACGACACAGAGACCAAAACCGCCAGTGAGCGCCAGGATGATGACGCTCTCAGCACCAGTGTCGGCGTGCTCTATCAATTTGAGAATGGCCTATCGACCTATGTTAGCTATGCAGAATCCTTTGAACCGGTAATTGGCGATAACGGCAAGGGCCAGGCATTGGAACCCCAGGAGGGCAAGCAAACGGAAGTTGGCATTAAATATCAACCGCAGCACTTTCCCGGCATCATCACCCTGGCCTACTTTGATATCGAGCAGAGCAATCTGGCCGACCCACTCTCCCTGCCGGGTAATTTTCAACAGCAAAGCGGTGAAGCCACCATTCGAGGTGTTGAGCTTGAGGGCGTACTCAACTTTGGCGACATTACTCTTGAGCTCAACGTCAGCAAACTCGACACAGAAAGTGCCGACGGCTATCAACTGGCCAGCGTTCCGGAAAAACAAGCCTCAAGCTGGATCAGCTACCGCCCCTTGCATTACTGGCAAGGTTTTAAGATGGGCGCGGGCATCCGCTATGTGGGCCAAAGTTACGGTGGCACCGACACCCTGAAGACACCCTCCTATACCCTCGGCGATGCCATGGTCGGTTATGAAACCGAGCACTGGGATTTTGCCTTGAACGTACACAACATCACCGACAAGGATTACTTCTCCACCTGTCTGGCGCGGGGTGATTGCTGGGTCGGCAAGGAGCGCACCGTCGTTGCTCGACTGCGCTATAAATTTTAAGTGCCGATGTTAATCAACACCCTCCTGGCCTGGCTGCCAATACTCCTACCTGGCGGGGCAATTATTGCCCTGCGAATAGCTTGGAGAAAACCGGGCCTAAGACATCGCATGATGGTGCCCCTAGCCAGCCTATTCTTTGTGGCGGCCATCGCGATCTGGTCACGCCGTGTCGGCCTGGAGTTTGCCGTCTGCTATGCCCTACTGACACTGGCACTCACCGCCTGGCTGGTCATTGCCTTTAAACGTGAGCTGCGCCCGGCCAAACCCCTGCCCGCTGGCTTACCCGAGCGCTACTTCAAGACCTCTCTCAGCCACAAGCTGGCAACCTTCGCAGTCGCCGGCCCCCTCACCCTGGTAACGGGCTGCCTGACGTCGATAGCCCTTGCCAGCCTGCTACCGATTGCCCGCCATCAGCAATTGGTGCTGAGCGCACTGGTCTGCCCCTTCTGCATCGCACTCATTGTCTACTGGCTCTGTAGTAGCGAAAATTTGGCAGGCAAGACCCTTCTCCTTTGTTCAGCCACCATGGCCTCTAGCCTCTGTATATTCCTATGAAAAAGATCATCTCCGCCACCCAGGTCAAGTCATCCCTGGACGCCCACTCGCTGATCGGCCTCTGTACCGGTGGGCTGCTGTACCTGATTTGTTTAAGCGGTAGCCTGGTTGTTTTTGCCGAATTTTTTGTGCGCTGGGAACAGCCGCTGGTGGCAGAATTCACAGACTACAATGCGCAAACCATCACCACCGCCCTGCAGGCCCACCGCCAACGCAGTGGGCAGTGGGCCGAGAGCCTGTACGTTGTGCTGCCCAATGAGAGACAGCCGCGCATGCATGTTTCCGGTGACGATAAGGAGTGGTATTTACAGGCCGATGGCTCCCTGGGTGAGCCGGTGCGCGAGGGTTGGACCGGCATGTTGCGCGAACTCCACTACCACCTGCACCTGCCCGAAGTTATCGGCTCTATCATCACCGGTACTCTCGGTGCCCTGCTGCTGGCCTTGATTATTAGCGGCATCATTGCCCATCCGCGTATTTTCAAAGACGCATTTCGCCTGCGTCTCGGCGGTACACGCCGACTCGAGCAGGCCGACATCCACAATCGACTCTCGGTCTGGGGTCTACCCTTTTACCTGATGATTGCTTTCACCGGCGCCTTCTTTGGCCTGGTTGGCCCGCTGATCGTGGTCAGTGCCAGTGCCTTTTATGAGGGCGATAGGCAGGCCCTTATCGATGCTATCTACGGTGCCGACCCCGTGCTCGACGCGCCGCTGGTGGAACTAAATATGGCGCGTGTCTTAGAAACGCAACAACAGCAACACCCACAGGCGACGCCCATTTTCATCGTCGCCCACAAGCTGGGTACACGCCAACAGTTTATTGAAATAGCAGCCACCCTGCCTGGCCGCTTGATATACGCGGAAATGTATCGCTACAGCGCCGCTGGGGACTACCTCGGCAGCCAGGGTCTGGCCGATGGTCCCCTGGGACGACAAAGTCTGTACTCGGTCTATCGCCTCCATTTTGGCGACTTCGGCAATCTCTGGGTACGCCTCGCCTATGGGCTCATGGGCCTGGCATTGACCGTGATAGCAGCCGGTGGCGTGAATATCTGGCTGGCCCGCCGCGGTGGTAGAAACTGTATCAATGATATTTGGGCAGCCATTGTTTGGGGCATGCCCCTGGCACTGTCTATATCCGCCTTTGCCGGTGTCATACTCGGCCTCTCTGCTCTATACAGCTTCATCGCCACGGCTATGATGGCCATGGTATTTTGCCTACAGCGCCGCGATGAGCACCGCAGCGCAAGGGATTTAAAAGGCGCCCTGGCACTATCGCTGCTGGCTCTGGGGATAGGCTTTTTCATCCGCTACCCCGAGCCTGTCGCCCGCGAACTCGGTATTGCGATGGCGCTGATATTGACTGCCTTGTCAGCCGGCACAATACTCTTTATGCAAACAGCGAAACGTTATCGCCCTCGACCCAGCTCTACTAACAAGCACCACTAACAAGCACCACCAATAATGCCCTGGAGGATGGCCAACACACCGTCACGACGCCTGACCGAGGTTGTTCAATAGCAATTGCCAGACGCACTGTTTGGAATCCTGGTCGAGACAGCGAAAATTATTGACGGAAACAAAACCACTATTCAACAGGGTCGACAGCGTCTCCGCTGACAACTCAAGTCGCACCTGAACCGGTACTTCCTGGCGACACGGCCCTACTCCTTTCATCGTTTGCATAGCGCTCTTGCTCCTTAAGTTCTGTCTCTATTAAAGGGGTACCCAGCCAACTAAGCACTCCGCAGGAATATCAAAAACACGCTCGATATGTAAGGGGTTTATAGCCACTGTAGGCGCTGAAAACATGGTCAGCGCCAGATAAGCTAATCATGCTATCGGCAGCGGTATTGGTACCCGCCACCAACGGTGCACCCGCGATTGTTAATTGTTCCAACACCGTCGGTGGACCGGCATCATCGCTGAGAATGAGCAAATCCGCTGCCAACGATAAAACCCCCTCTGCTGACGCCAGCAACTGAGCGTAAAAAAACCACTGCGCTCCAGACCAAAAGCCAGGGCAAGAACCGAGTGAGCCACTAGCGGCCAGGCCATAAGACCGAGCCGCACCAAGCCCTCTGGCAGCAGCGATTCAGGCAGCATCAGCCACACCCCGGGCGGGCAGTGCGGACAGAATATCTCGCCATTGCGACAATTCCTGATCGCCCGGTTTACGCTTGCCAAACAGCGTGGCGATGGACTCGCCCTCAGCATTAAATAGCTCCAGTGCCGTGACAATACCCTCACTGGTGGGCTTTCGAGTCACCCAGCTACTGGCAATATTTTCAGTATTGAGGTGCAGGTTAAATAGCGGATCGAGGACATTAAACCAACCTGAAGACTGGCTGAGCTTTTTAATAGGGCCAGTATGAATTTGAATACAGCCACGATTACCGACGAAAATCATAATCTCACAGTGCCGCTCGCAGACCATCTCCAGGGTGCGGGCGGTCGCGGTGTTGTCGACTCGTAGAGCAAAATCACTACCGATATTGCGAAAGCCCTGTTCTCGACCGACCTGAAATTTTCGCAGCAGGGGGAAGAAATCATGGCTGTCTTGCAAGCCCTCCCACCCCCTGCGAAAGCCCTGCCAATCGACGGCTGTGTCGGGGCGATCAGCGTCCTTTAGCGGGTAATTGACAAAGTTAATCGTTTCCTTTTGATCGACATGCTGAAATTTTTTCACTAACAAGTCATAGGCAAATTCATTGGAATTTGGCGTCAAATAAACCTTGTGAACCGCCATCCCAGATTTATCGAAAAACTGAATACTTTTGCGCAAGCCTTGCTGTAAGGGTTCGACACAGGCAAAGCAGTATTTCCAATGGGCCATGAACAAGCGCAAATCAATATCTGAATTAACAAACAGACCCAGTTCTATCTGGTCTTGATTAAAAAAACTGGGGTTATTGTAGATACCTTTGCGCTCATGAACACATTCATCATTGCGGGTTAAAGCCATCACCTCACCGAGTAGCAGCAGCTGATTGAGTATTGTTTCCGCGTCATCGAGCAGGCGGGTAGCGCCATCGCCCAGACGACTCGTGAGCAACTCGCATTCCGAAACAGCCAGTTGCTGCGCCGCATCTCGGGCTCGTAAACCGGGCTTGCACACCTGTAATTGTTGGTGGCGTTTTTTCAGTATTGCTCTGTTGAGGCTGACTTCTTTAACTAAAATATCCATTGTCATTTCCTTGCTATTGTCATTGCAGAGTAAAGCGCACAGGGACACTGACCCAGTGCGCAACGGGATGGCCCTGTGCATACGCCGGCACAAACGGCCATTGTTTAACGGCTGCTAGTGCAGCCCCATCGAGCAGCCGATGATCCGCGAACACGGCAACTGTTAGATATTGTGAATAACCACTGGGCAGGACTCCTGCGTGCAATACCACCACACCCTGCTGACCCAGGGCGCGGGCGCGCTCGGGGTACCTTGGTGGATGGCGACGCAGGTAGTGAGCCGGTGTAAAGCCCGAGCTATTTGCCTCGCCCGCCGGCCCTTCTGGTGCGTTATCCACGTTGCCGATCAGGCCTGGTACCTGACCCCAGACCAACTCTGAGGCTTGAAACCTGACGGAATTTTTTGAGCATTTTTTTTGATCGCTAAGGCTAGACTCCGGCGCTGCTACACTTTCCTGGTGATCCGCCTTAAATTGACTATCGCGCCAATGGCTGTTGCTCAACAACTCACTTTCACGGCCCTTATCACTCGATAAAAGCCCGTTGTTTTGTTGTTTATTCGCCTTATCCTTGCCCATGGACTGCCGGCTTTTATCAACGGCGCCGATGTGATTTTCTATCGAATGCAGAAGGCTTTCAGTATCGCCCTGGGTAACGATAGCCGCTGGTATTCGACTTGATTGAGCCGCTAAAACCAGAGTATCGACAGAACGTTTCCCAGGCTCGTGCAACACCAATGTCGACGGCATTAAACCCATCTTTAAGCTATAAGTTGTCGAGGCAGGCCCGGGTATTGTCTCTTCAATATCCGTCATAAAGGCCAGCCAAGCATTGACGCCAAGCGATGGTGTAAAAATGATGAGCCACTTTTTTCCACAAAAAATAATGTATGTGGCTTATCATTCGCCCTGCTTACCACTGGTAGTTCACCTGCACACGGTAGTTGCGGCCCGGCTCTAAAGAGCCGCTAAACGCCACGCCCGGCACATCCGGCAGTACATCTTTAATGCGAGCTGAACCCGCGACGGCGGACTCGTTAACATCGACCAGCGTTACCATGGCAGGCAGATCAACGCTAAGATTCGCTGTTTTCCTGACCAACACAGACACCGTGTCCACGACAGATATTGCCACGAGCTTTTCCGCTTCAATACCTGTGGCTGGGCTGGCAAACATCCAAGACAGTGCGCCCGCAAGCAATAATTGCCGACTCATATTTAACGATTTATTCCCACACTCGCTCGACACGCTAGCATTCTCCCAAACAGTTTCGACAGACAGCCTTGGCTGCTGTTAGCTGACTGCCTGGCTAGAGAAAACGACTGTCTTAGCTGGGTGGTTTGCCGGTTTATTACTTGGTTAAGATCAACTTATTGTTACTGGTGATCCGCAGCTGGTAGGCCTGATTGTTGTGGATAAGGGTCAACACACTGCGCTCCGCCAGCAATGCCGCAGTGCTAACCGTGTTGCCGATCACGGGCACCACTCGCACCCCGGTATCCGGTAATGTATTAAGTGCTGACGACTCTCGCTGAGACATTTTCAAACTCCAATAAATGCGAATGAGAATTATTATCACTTAAGAGGGGAAAGTCAAGCGCCCTGCTGGTAAACAACCTTAGGCAAATAGCGCCAACTCAGCATTTCAATCAATCAGGCAGGAACTGTGGTCTGCTCGTTTAAGATAAAATTTAAAATACCTCACCACATGCCTCTACAAAGCAGGGGCTTTTATCTACAATCCGAAGATGAAAAATAGCCTCTCGACCGACACCCCATCGTCTCCTGCCAACAGCGCTGAAAAGCAGATCTTTAGTGTTAGCCAACTCAATCGTCGCGCCCGGCAATTGCTCGAAACCCACTTATCTCTACTCTGGGTCGATGGCGAGGTCAGCAACCTCTCGCGCCCCGCCTCCGGGCACTGGTATTTCACCCTCAAAGACGACAAGGCGCAGATTCGCTGTGCGATGTTTCGCAATCGCAATCGCGCCGTCAATTTCAAACTCGAGAATGGCCAGCAAATTCTCGTCCGCGGCCGTGTCGGGCTCTACGAAAACCGGGGTGACTACCAGCTCATTGCCGAACATATCGAGCCCGCCGGTGTCGGTGAATTACAGCGCCGCTTTGAATTATTGAAGAGTAAGCTTGCCGAGCAGGGGCTGTTCGATGCCGAGGGCAAAAAAGAGCTGCCCCTCTTCCCCCAACATCTTGGCATTATCACCTCGCCCACTGGCGCGGCACTGCGTGACATCCTCCACGTGCTAAAGCGCCGCTTTCCCCTGCTGCCGGTGACCATCTACCCCTGTGCGGTACAGGGCAATGCCAGCGTAGGCGAAATTATCGACGCCCTAAAATTTGCTAACCAGCAGCGCGAATGTGACCTCTTGATTGTCGCTCGTGGTGGCGGCTCTATCGAAGATTTGTGGTCATTTAATGAAGAGGCCGTGGCCCTGGCGATTGCCGCCAGTAAAATACCCGTTATCTGCGGCGTCGGCCACGAGACCGACACCACCATTGCCGACTTTGTCGCCGATGCGCGCGCACCCACACCCTCGGCAGCGGCCGAACTGGCCAGCCCCGATGGCGATGAGCTGCTGCAAAATCTGCAGGCCTACGACAACTGGTTTCAGCAACGGGCAAAGCTGACGCTGTTCAATGCCGCCCAACAACTGAACGCCCTGCGCAAACGCTTGCGCCACCCCAGCGACATTATTAATACCCATAGCCAACATCTCGATCACCTGGAGATTCGCTTGCACAAGGCGATGGAGGGCTGCCTACTACGATTGCAGGCGCGCTTGCAACAGGCCCAAACCCGGCACCAGGCACAAACGCCACAACGGCGACTGTCAAAACTAACACTGCAAAAAGACTTCCTTGAAGAAAGGCTGCACGCTGCTATGGAAATAATACTGGCACAGAGACGCCAGCGAATGTCTTCCGCCATGGCATTATTACAAGCCGTGAGCCCCCTCAACACCCTCGAACGAGGTTATGCCATTGTGCAAAATAAACGCGGACAAGTGATCAGTCATATTGCCAAGGCCCACGCAAACGACCCGATAGCGGTAACACTGAGTGATGGTGTGCTGCATTGCTTGATTGAAGAAGTTGTTGAAGATAGAGAACAAACGCCACCTAAAGAACATTAACGACAGAATAATAATGACACATCAAAAAAGACGAGAAACCAGCCCCATGAGTATCACTGCCCGCACACGATTGAGCCTTAAAATACCGGCGTTATTATTAGCGTCAGCATTGTTCTTGCCACTCAGTGTTAGCGCGGCTCAGCAAGTGTCGACACCCGAGTCGACTGCTCCCATAGAAGAACCCGGCGTATGGGATTTAACAGAGATTTACCCCGACATTCTTAGCTGGGAAGAAGACAAGTCTAAAATCACCGAACAACTCGCCAGCCTCGAAATTTGCCAGGGAACACTGGGCAGTAGTGCCAAGCGGCTTTCGAGCTGCCTGACACTGAATTCAGATATTTACCGTAATTTGTCGCGGCTTTATACCTACAGTTTCCTCAATAAAGACACCGACCTCGGCAATTCACTACGCCGCGAGCAACACGCCATCGTCGAAAACTTAATGACCCGCTACGCGGAGAGCAGCAGTTTTATTGCCCCGGAACTGCTCGCCGTTGGCAAAGATTGGCTGGAAAAACGCTTAAATACCCAGCCATTTTTTGGCACTGATGGTTCATTGCAAGACTACGACTTTTACATTCGCAATATTCTGCGCCAGTCACCCCACGTATTAGCTGAAGGTGAAGAAAAACTCCTCGCCGCTGCTGGCAGCCCCTTGGCCAGCGCCGCAGAGACCTACAGCATACTCACCAATGCCGAAATTCCCTGGCCCGAGCTCGCCCTGCCCGATGGCACGAGCATTACATTAAACCCCGCAGCCTATACACGCTACCGCAGCCATCCCGACCGCGAGTTACGCAAAAAGGTGTTTGATGCCTTCTTTGGCAGCTATGCCAATTACGCCCAAACACTGGCTGTCACCCTAGAGGGCCAGATAAAGGCCCATATCTTTACCGCCAAGGCCCGCCATTACTCGTCCGCCCTTGAGCAAGCCTTAGCGGCCGATAATATTCCCCAGCAGGTCTATCTATCGCTGGTCGCCACGGTGAATGAAAACCTCGGCTCACTGCACCGCTATCTGGCCCTACGCGCGAAACTGATGGCTATTAAAGACCCCGGCTATTACGACGTCTATCCCGCCGTTAACGCCATCGACAAACCCTATTCCCTCTCAGTATCTCAGCAGCAGCTGACACTGGCCCTGGCACCACTGGGGCAGGACTACCAAAACATTCAGCAACAAGCCGCCATGCAGAACTGGGTGCACGCCTATCCAGCAGCGGGTAAACGCAGTGGTGCCTATATGATGGGTGCCGCCTACGATGTCCACCCCTATTTACTGCTCAACCACAACGACAACTTCGCCTCCCTATCCACCTATGCCCACGAGTGGGGCCACGCCATGCACTCCCTGCTGGCCAATCAAGCGCAGCCCTTTAGCAAAGCCGAATACGCCACCTTTATTGCCGAAATTGCCTCCACCAGCCACGAAGTCCTGCTGATGAATTACCTGCAAGACAACGCCCGCAACAAAGAGGAAAAATTATTTTATTTACTACAAGAGTTACAAAGCTTGCGCGGCACTTTTTTTCGTCAAACTCAGTTCGCCGAATTTGAACTGGCCATTCATCAGCGGGTTGAAAGGGGCGAGGCCCTATCCGCCGATACTCTCAATACCCTTTATGGCGACCTGCTAAAACGCTACTACGGCCACGGCGAAGGCGTGATGACTATCGACCAAAAATACACCGTCGAATGGGCCTACATTCCCCACTTCTACCGCAACTTTTATGTCTATCAATACGCCACCTCTATTTCAGCGGCCTATTATTTAATGGAAAAGGTACAGAGCGGGGGGGACGAAGAAAGGGATAATTATTTATCGATACTCCGCGCCGGTGGCTCCGACTACCCCTACGATATTCTTAAAAAGGCCGGGGTTGATATGGCCTCGCCCGAGGTTTATGCGGCGGTGATTCGACGCTTTGAGCAGGTGATGGATGAGATAGAGGCGCTTTCGCTGTAACGCATTTTTGACAACAGCCAATGTAAAGCCCTGCGTTTGGCGGGCTTTACGGAACAAAAAAATGACCGCTTTACCAAGCCCCAGTACTTTGGCTGGTTATACGCTTAACCCCAAAAGCAACCATGACTGTCTTGACCAACGATAGAGAGAAATCCCTCAAAATACTTAACCTCTGGGCTTGGCTCATACCTGTGCCATTTCATATCACTTTTATACCAATATATTCGCCATTCTTTTTGGCTTTTTACATATGTTGCTTTCGCTACAGGTGTTTGAGTTTTTTCTGATGCGTTCTGCCAGTGAGGCCGTATTTCAAATATCTCAACACTTTGATTTTCTAGGCGATAGCCAATATCAACTTCATTACGAATATGAGCCGGCGGCCTATGCCCAGAGAGAAACTTCTCCATCTCTCTTTTGCAGCGTTTTTCTTCAAAATCACTAATTGCCATTGATACCTCGGGTTATTGAGCAAATATAACACCCAAAGAAAGCGCGTGTTTACCCGTCGCTTTGCCTTTGATTGTTAGGGCCGACCTCTTGTAAACATATTTCTTTATTAGCAATACTACCTTCTTTTCCTTGCATAAATATGGTGTAGGGCAAGATGACAGTATCTACAGGGACACTAAAGAACAAATCCCAAAACAAGATAGCTCCTCCCTGGCCAGCATCTCCTTCAGTAATACCGCATATGTCAAAAGCTGTACCGGAATATACTCGTGGCAATGAACATTGGTTGCTGCAAGCCTCTTGTTTTAATTGTTCGGAATCGGTCAACACCGTATACATTGTGCCGCAACCACAGAGAACGACTGGAGCCAAAATGCACAACAAGACCTTATTGATCGATAATTTCATACTTGAAGCGCCCTTGCCACCTTGACTTGTTAAGTTGTGTCACTGTGAAAAACCAGCCCCTTGAGTGGCTGGCGAAGGTTGTACGCCATGATCATCGCTCGACTGATTAAGCCGGTAGTCATGCGCTTGTCTGTCGCCCAGCCAATAATACGACGCGAGTAAAGGTCCATAACAACGGCCAGGTACACCCAGCCTTCGGCTGTTTTTAAATAGGTGATATCACCTGCCCAAACTTGATCTTGCCCCACCGGATTGTAGTGGTCTAATAATTTCGTACATTTAGATAGACGGTATAATCCCCTATCAAAAGGTACCTACTAATGCCCAAACGAGTATTTTCCATTGAATTTAAAAAAGAATCGGCCAGCCTGG
>MAAC01013533.1_pt1 | contig 25861 bp, 24 predicted proteins | sample 1115981 | NCBI WGS metagenome assembly MAAC01 (sample SAMN04961126, study PRJNA320927) | seawater metagenome | isolation source: sample BD02T64 sea water enriched with oil for 64 days | place: USA:Gulf of Mexico | collected 2013-07-27
CCGTTTGCCGGCTTAAAGCAATCAGGCCTTGGTGTCGGTGGTATTCAACACGCCATAAACGACATGCAAATTGAAAAAATGCTCGTATTATCTATTTAGAGATTTTCATGACGTGGTCAATACTCATATTGCTGGCTTTTATCCTCGGGTTCGTTGCCAATAGAACTACCTTGTGTGCAGTAAAGGCCGTAAATGACGTGTTATTCCAGCATGACGCAAAAACCCTGATCAGTTTCGGAAAGATAATGTTATGGGCATTCGGCATATCAACACTTCTAGTATGGGGCTTCGACATCTCCCCTATACATTATCAAAACCATACACTTAGCTATGGAACCATTTTAGGAGGGATTCTACTGGGTGTAGGGGCGGTACTAAACGGTGGCTGCGCATTACACACATTACTTCGTTTGGGACGCGGTGATATTGGGATGTTAATTTCTCTTATTGGCATTTCAACAAGCCCTTTCGTTTATGACTGGGTTCAGAACACACTCCCAGTTATTGGCGCAAAAACCGGTGTTGGAACCATTTCATCTATATATTTATTCGATACGAACAGCCCTTACAAATTAGTATTTACAGCCTTCGTTATATTATGGATGTGCGTTGAATCAATTAACCTTTTTCGTAACTTCAAAATATCAGAATTAAAACAAAGGCTAGTTGCGGATTGTTACCAACTCTCATCGGCTTCTGCTATCTTAGGCATATCAAATGGTATTTTATTTGCAATTGTGGGTACCTGGTCATATACCCACACCTTACTTAAAAGTATTACGGGGTTTTCTTATCAACCCACAGAGCATTCGGCATCAATACCGGTGCTTTTGTGGTGGTTATCATTATCTCTGTTCTCGGGAATCGTAATCTCATCATATCTAAAAGGGAAACTATCTATCCAATTAAAACCCAACCCAATGTGGGCAAACTATTTTGTTGGCGGGTTATTCATGGGCACCGGCGCCTTACTAATCCCAGGAGGCAATGACACATTGCTATTAAGCGCGATTCCTGGAGGCTCTCCTCATGCAATACCAGCGTATTTAAGTATGCTCGTTGGAATTGCTATTTCTTTGCTACTCAAAATGGGTTTTAACATCCGAAAAATCCATTTTCAACAACGTTAACTCAAGTACCATTTTCTTTTAACGCAGCCAAATATTTTTTCCTCCAGGATACGGGAGTCGAACCAAATTGATCCTTAAACACCTTTCCAAAAGCCATGTCTGAAATATAACCCACGGCTTCCGCAATATCAGCAACTGATTTCTGGGAATTCCTTAATAGATCTGATGCAATTCGCATTCTCACTGACGTTAAGTACTGAAACATGGGTTGACCAACCATTTCCTTAAATCGCCGAGCAAAAACGGCTCTAGACATTGCAACCTCAGATGCTAAAGATGCTAACGTCCATGACACTTCTGGACGCTCATGGATTAATTTCAATGCACGTCCAATTTGTTTATCAAACAAGGCAGCAATAAAGTTATGAGACCCTAAATTGTTAATGTGAAACCGAATCAATTCCACAAGCACTATTTCTGTCAGCTTGTTCACAACAACCATTGCCCCCGGTGTTTGTGAATCGTATTCGGAACTTAAATGTTCCAAGGTGGTTTTAAGCCAGGGAAGCTGAATTATTTCATCTGACTGAAGTACTAGAATCGGGGGCATTGCTTCATCAAGCGGAGAGGGAATCGGATCTCGAAAACTAAAATAACCACATAAGATATGTGTTTCGCCATCATAATCAGTGTTTATTTCACCGGTTTTAGAACTGGAAAGAACATGATCATCACCCTGTCCAATAAAAACCAAATCCCCAGGTTCCAACAAGATATTCTGATCTAAATACTGAACCCAGCACTTCCCTCTACGAATATAGTGAAAAGTAGCCGAATATCCTGACTTTTCGACCATCTTCCAAGGGGGTTCAAGCTTGTCACAAAAATACACGCTTCCATGAGTTTTTATGCTCGAAAGTATTTCAGATAGCACCGGCATAAGACGATCTCACTATTTATAGATACTTTCAATTATAGAACGGATTCAACTAAGTGCATATTATAGATTTATCGAATCACGAAACAATCTAACGGTAGTTTTACTGATTTGGTTCATCGTTTTTTAATTAACCAAAAATCATTTAACACAGCCAATCATCAGCAAATATAAAGGAAAACACTATGAAATTTAAGCAAATCTTAGTTCGAATGACAGCAGCGCTAGTACTATTCGCAGGCGTAGCATCAGCATCGGATTATTCAACAATTGCAATTGCAGTTGGAGGCTACGACCTCGTTTCCTATCAGCAAACCAGTGGCCCTAAATCAGGCAATGGACACAACTTAGCAACCCATGAGGGTAACATCTACGCTTTTGTCAACGCCAAAAACAAATCAAAATTTGAGGCCAATCCTGCGAAATACCTGCCTGCTTTTGGTGGTTTCTGTGCATACGGTGCGTCACTTGGTAAAAAGTTTTACGGTGACCCCACTGTTTATAAAGTTGTTGATGGAACGCTTTATTTAAATCTTGATAAGAAGGTTCAATCAATTTGGAATAAAGATATCAGTGGCAATATTTCTGAAGCCAACAAGCTTTGGTCTTCAATTAAGTATGTTCCTGCTGCTGAACTATAAACGTAATAAACCCACTATAATGCCCGAGTAATACCGGGCGTTTTAGTGGATTTAATAACAGAAAGAAGCCTTCACTTGGCAGTTCAAAAAACAACCTCAAAACTGAAGGGAGAACAAAATGAGCGTTGAAGTTTATACCACAAAAACATGCCCCTATTGTTTTGCTGCGAAGGATTTACTGCAGAAAAAACATATTTCATACAAGGAATACGATGTTAGTTTTAACCCTGAAATGCGAAAAATATTAATGAATAAAACAGGACTCCGTACAGTTCCTCAGATCTATATTAATGGAGAGCATGTTGGGGGCTTTACTGACTTAGTTAACCACTTTTTAACTAACCCCTAAATACATTAAAGTTGCCCACATTTTCTGTGGATAACTCTGTGAATTGTGATGTAGTAATATGGCAAAGGCTTGTATTTCGGGCCCTACAGGCCGGCGATCATTATTTAACCACCCCATTGACTTGATGATGATAGGGGGTTTTATTGCATATTATCTCTGGTGTAAGATAGAGACTCATGTTAGACGAAGGCTAGTTCACCTAACATGAGAGCCCCATTGCTAGCTTACTTGTACCTCCCGGCTATTTAACGGATGTTATGAGCGCACCAGTAACCCAAGAAGTCGTCTTTGTTTCAGGCATTTCAGCATGTAACAGCCTTTCCACGTCACTGTATAGAACAAACCCTTGATCCATGCCTCCGAGATACGCAAAAATAAGCTTTATTTCTGTTCCTCCAGAGACACTCATATCCACTCCCTGCTCAGCACATATTTCAAGTTTTACAGTTTCTATATCATTATAAACAAGGTGACCATCATCATCTGATAACTCAAATAGCCGGTCCAATGTTGCTTGGCGAACCGCATCATCGACCTGCGTTCCATCGGCAGCAAATGTCAGCCCACACTTTGCATGAGCAATTGAACCCGCTTGGTGCAAGTTTTGAATATCAACACCTCCAACCGCTTGTGCAGTTTCTGCTATGTTTGCAACCGTACGACACTCAAGTGATGCACACCCAAACTCGTGCGCTGCATTAACGACATCACTAACCGGCACAATTAACGTCGACTCATCATCAAACAAACCTGAGCGTTCTAGCATACGTACAAATGGGCAAAGAACTTCAGGGTTTTCTGCACGCAGACTCCCTTCTTCTACGCTAGGATATTTCTCTACAATCTCTCCCCTTGTTGGTGCGGGGCCATTCTCACAGGCTGCTAGTACTACGATAAAGCCAAATACAACCAGACATCTTGAAGCTTTTATAATTATCATTTTTATCTCTCCAATGTTGTTATACCAAACTGCACGACCGATCATATCACGAGTTACTAGACAATTTTAGATATAGAAATTTGGCATATGTGATCCCATTATTAGAGGCTACATTTTAGAAGGTTTTTGTTCAGAGCCTTACCGTAGCAGTCAACAGATGAACCGTCGTAACTACCTAATTCCTAATACCCAAAAAAAATGACACCGACTTCGAAACAAAGTCGGTGTCAAATATTTAACACTGATGTTATATTTTATGGATTATGGGTTTTCAAAGGAAAAACTACCTGTAAGTACACTACCGTTAGGCATTGTTCCATTAAAAGAACCTTTCGTCCAAACCAAGCTATCCTCAGTGATCGTTAACGTGCCGCTCGTCAACGTCAACTCTGTCCTGCTTAACGGCGTTTTAAAACTGTCTGATTGCAAACGAAGACTAGCTTCACCCAACGCAGGATCTTTCGCTAACGTAAATTCGCCCTTCTTTAGATTCCCCATCACAGTGATATCTACAAGCAACGGATTTCCATTATAAAGTGTTGTCGCAGATATTGTATCGTTCGCTGTAACGCCTAACAGACGGGCATTAGAGGATAGAACACAAAGGTCCGTAAAGCTTATAGAACCAAGCTCATCTGCAGACAACTGCATATCACCCATATCAAATGCAGAAGTAACCGAAACCTTAGTAGCATTCGCTATACCAAGATCGCCTGTAGCACTTAATGTATCATTATTATCAATAGAAAAAGGACTAACCGGTAACCCTTCTATGGTTTCATTAAGCTTATTTAAATTGAAATCTGCCCGACCAGCACAGTCTTTCATTACCAACCCATCATCAGTTTCCACCAACGTAAAACTAATGTTAGATTCTGCCTTTAGCGTATTCTGAGAAGACTCCAAACTCATACGCCACAATCCCGTTAAGTCCTCACTGTCCGTTGTAGACCTTTGACTCTCACCACCGCAACCAACAAGTAACATTGTAGGCAAGAGGGTTGAGATAATAAATTTTGAACGCTTCATAGTATTTATTCTCTTTATCTATTGTTATTTTTACTATTATTTTTACTGCTATGTTCATTACTATGTAAATTAAAATAACCGATGAAAATCATCTCAATGAAGCATTCATATAGGTCAAATTGGAGAAATGATTTGCACAATGGAAAGAATGTGCAAGCTCCCAATCTTCATAGCTTAAGGTGCCATAAGAGAAATGTGGATGTAACGCTCCGGTGTAATTCTGAAAATCACCACAAGCATTACGAAGACGTAGAAATGCATCTTCTATTGGGCCTTCATCTGCAATCTCAGGTGCGTCTGGTACTGGAGCAGCAAGATTATGGGACATATAACCTTGAGATTTAAAAGTAACAAAACCTATTTTCTTAATGGACTGGACAAGAGGCGAATCAAGCTTTGGATAACCCGTCATAGAATATTCCATACTTTGAGCCATATGTGTCAAGGCTTTGTATAGAGACCAAGGTTGATCCATCACAAGAGTATCGATATTTGCCTCCATCAAATCCATTTCTGCTAATACATCAGCGATAGTACTGAATTTTAACTGGCGACCAGATGCTGCACAACCCGTTAACGTTGGACCCACGGCTCCCGCAACAGCTACGCCAGCGGTTAATTTTAGAAATGATTTTCGAGACATTACCGTATTCAAGGCTTCATTATTCATTCTTCTATTCTCTATTTGATGTCGAACCCCCAGATAACGCATCAAATGGGTTATCTGGGTGACCAATATATTGTAGTAAAAGTACAGCGTTTATTATTCTCGCCTAACTTTTTACTTTCTTACTTTCAGGTCATACCATTCATTCTCTTCATCCCATGGGAAGAAGGCATTTTCAACTTTTTCCAAACGCCCAGCCAATTCAGGCAAGTTACGTACAAGTACGTGATTGAAGGTAACGTTATCAATCCAATCCAACCCTTCTTGCGTATAAATCTCTTTACGATAGTCATCTGTAAAGAATCGGTCAGCCATTAAGCGGCGAGAAGCCATTGCGATAAATATCTGAAACGATGTTTCGCCAAAACCATAACCCGGTGGTCGGTAACCTTCTGCGAAGGAACCTACCATGACATCCAATGCTTCAATATCATCGTTATATACCGCTCGCATTTTCTCAGCCATTTCTGTATCAGGCGTTATATCGGTAAAATCGTTAACCGCTTTCAGACCAATTTGACGACGAAATTCATTATATCGCGGTATACCACGCTCACGATCTCGAAGAATATCAACAGCACCTAAATCAACAACACCGCCACCAGGCTCTGCAGTAAAGTTAGTCAGCATGTCAGGGTAATTATTTAGAACTAACAAGCCAGGCTTGGTACGACCAAAAGAGTAAAACAAATCGGTGAGTCCTACTTCTGAGGTAAGCTGGGTTCCACCGGTAAATGAATGCTCTAGTAATGTTGTGTTTCTAACGATCTCATCAGAAACATGATCACGTATTGGAAACTCATCACGCAATAACGGATGCATACGATAAACTGCGGTGAATTCTTCTGTTAGACTAAACGGTACGCCTTCTAAAATTTTACCGCCACCCATAATACCATCAGTTGCAGCATCTCCTAGACGCGGCACCCAAGAAGGCAACAGGCCACGCCAATTAGCAAACATTGCTTGACGCAGTATATCGTTTTTAAGAATGCCAGGAGTCCAGTCTACCGTATGGATTTTTGCTATTTCAGCAGCATTAATCAATCGAGCCGTTTGGAATACTCTCTCGTCATCCCAATCTGGGTAGCTTTGCAATAACATATCTGCAATTTTGTTATGCTCCATCACAAACAATGTATGAAGAATTTCTAACCCTACCCACCAGTTTTTATTGAAGCCTGTTTTTGCTTTACCAGTTTCAGCTTCGATCGGCAACCGGCCATCAACAAGCGTCATCTTTCCGTCTTGAAAACTTCTCAAGCTATCCATCGTTGCTTTATCACTACCATAAACCTGTGATCCATCCCACCAGGCTGTATTATCATTAAGGTAGCTTTCTGGTCGACCATCACCGGCTTCTCTACTCGGGTCTGCTGGCGTACGACCAATATTCATATGGCCATCACCCATATCATGGATATCCCCACCATCAACAGGGACTTTGATTGGGTTACTGTGATCACGGTTCCCGTGCTCGAACCAATCATGAACCATGAACTGGATCCAGGCCGTCGCTATATAATTAAGAAAAGGAACTTCTTTAATTCCCTCATCACGAGTAAGCAACTCTTTGCTAACCTCTCTTGGGTTAGGTGTTAAAAGCTTATCCGTATCTTGCCAGCTGTAATCAGGCTGGATATTCCTGCCCATTCGAGTACCAGCCATCCCCATAGCAGGCAAATCCAAATCATTACAACTTCCATCGGCAGTACGATAATTAAGTGAATCAGGTTCACAAACAACGCTAGGCCACTCGCCTGTTGCATAGGTATCAAATAGATTATTTTCCAACAATTGGCAACGTATATTCGCCAATGTTAACAAACCAATTAGTGGCCCAAAGATCCACCATTTTAAATATGCACTCATAGAAATTCCCTCATTATTTTTGTTGTTATTAAGGATGCTCTTACAGAACACCACCCAATTCATTTAATATTTTTAAAGCCAGTATAATAATAAAAACAAGCAAACAATCTATACCAAAAGGCCTGATTTATTAGATCTGATTGATATCTCACATAGAAATACTACAAATTAATTTAACGTAAACTGTTAAATTAGTTATATTCCCGCTAGATGGATTCCGCTCCTTTAATAGGGTCTGATTACAAAAAGATAGTTTAAGGATGATCACATTCAACCAGTAAGCATAACGAGACAAAAAAGTTGCACAACGAGACAAACGTAATGCCAAATGCTAAAACTGTGGAATCCATGCAGTTTCCGAACAGTTATATTTTAATGACACACCTAAAAGATAAGGGTGCCGTGGAGTCCGCGCTGCATCACGTCGGGCTTAGCTTAGATGATATCAATACACCCAATGGTTTTATTTCTGGCTCACAGGTAAAAGCTCTTATTGACCTAAACATGGAGCTTCACACATCAGATACTCCATATAGTATTTTGATTGCAAAAGAATTTAATGTTGCGACCCACGGGATTATTGGGTTATCCGTTGCCTCGTCGAAAAATATAAAAGCAGCAGCCAAAGCAGCGCAAAAATATTCAAAACTTATTAACCCTGCCATACATTACAACTTTCAGGTTACAAAGCGTAACAGTTCATGTATTCTCACGCCAGAAAAAGCATTTGAGAAAGCAGGCTTGGCGTTAGTTGAAATCAATATGATGGTCATCCATCAATTCTTACGGCTTTCCAAACACCAAATCACTCCAGACTTTGTACAATTTGCACATTCCACATGTTTTCCACTTCATCATTATGAGCAGTATTTCGGCTGCCCTGTCCACTTTAACTGTCAAGATAGCCGCATAGCCATTAACAGCCGCTTTCTGAAAAGCCCGATGATGTTTTACGATCCATCAACAACTCACATTCTGGGTGATCATTTAGATTCAGCTTTAGACAAAAATACAACCTCAAACAATCTTTGGACACATAAAATCAGAGAATATCTAACGCATAATATTAATAACAGTGAACTTCTAACCAGGGCAAAAATTGCAACACACTTAAATACCACGCCCAGAACCCTCACGCGCAAATTACAACAGGAAGGCGGTTGCTACCAAACCATTATTGACGATTTCAAATACGATATGGCAAGACACGCTCTAACCTATACCGACAAAAATATTGCACAAATTTCCGACGAACTAGGCTTTAATGACCCGCAATCTTTCGCTCGAGCATTTAAACGCTGGTCCGGTGTAACCGCGAGCAGCTACCGAAAAAAACCAGCCCCCCCTTCCTAATCAATACTGTCACGTGGTACCTCGCCATCTATTACCCGATATTTTGATACTCCAGGCTTGAGGCAATCTGGGGTAATTGCGCATTATAATCTCCCCTCTCCCAAATGCCCCCCCCCCCCCAATATCAGCGTTTACCTAAATGGCATTCCACACCTTTAAGTGTTTCAACTATTTACCATAAGAGTATTATGAGGTAATGTTACACATATATTCCAGTAAAACGAATTAGGGTAATATCATGACCACCTACAAAGCGCCATTAATCGATTACAAATTTCTATTTGAAGAGGTATTTGATGTCTACGGTATTTATGAAGATCTACCCAACTCAAGTGACCTCACTCCCGAGTTAACGGACAGCATCCTAGAACAAGCGGGGAAATTTGCAGAACAAGAAATCCAACCGCTAAACTACCCTGGACACGAAGAAGGCTGTCACTGGAAAGACGGCAAAGTAACAACACCTAAAGGCTACAAGGAAGTCTATCAAAAATATATTGAAAGTGGCTGGACGCAAATCAGCGAAAACCCAATATATGGAGGCCAGGGCCTGCCGCGCATTATCAATGCTGCAATCGGTGAAATGAACCTTTCTGCCTGTACCGCGTTTGGTATCTATGTCACGCGAGATGGCTCCATTGCAGCCATAGAAAACAATGCCTCGAAAGCATTGAAGGAAAAATATTTACCTAAGTTAATCGAAGGCAGTTGGGGTGGGCCCATGTGCATGAGTGAACCGCACTGCGGATCCGATTTAGGTTTACTGCGAACCAAAGCAGAACCACGAACTGACGGTAGTTATTCCATCAGCGGAACCAAGATGTTTATTACTGGCGGTGAAGCCGACCTTGCAGAAAATAATATTCACCTAGTGTTAGCGCGGCTACCTGATTCACCAAAAGGGATCAAAGGTATTTCGTTATTTATTGTACCCAACATTCTAGTAAACGACGATGGTTCTCTTGGAGAAAAAAATGGCGTAAGTTGCGGTTCCATCGAACACAAAATGGGGCTTAATGGATCAGCCACCTGTGTTATGAATTTTGACGGCGCAACCGGTTATCTGGTAGGGGGGATTAACAAAGGTATGCACGCCATGTTCAGCATGGTCAATAAATCACGCTTTACCATTGGCCAGCAAGGCACCGCCTTAGCCGAAGTTTCTTATCAAAATGCCGCGCTATACGCTCTGGATAGGTTACAAATGCGAGCCTTAACCGGCGCACAAAACCCAGAGCTTGTCGCAGACCCAATCATCGTGCACCCAGATGTACGCCGCATGTTACTCACACAGCGTGCCTTTGCCGAAGGGTCCCGAGCATTTAATACCTACATTGCGTTATTGTTTGACAAACAGGAACGTACAGAAAATGAAAAAGAAAAACAAACCTGTGATGCATTGTTAGATTTACTAACACCCATCTGCAAGGGGTTTAATTCTGAAATGTGTACTGAGAGCGTTAATCTTGGACTACAAACCTTTGGCGGCCATGGCTATATTCGCGAAAATGGTATGGAGCAGTTTGTTCGCGACGCCAGAGCCGCGCAAATTTACGAGGGTACAACCGGCATTCAGGGGTTAGACCTTTTAGGAAGAAAAATACTCGCAAGCCAAGGAGAATTGCTTAAGGTTTTCACCAAAGAGATTCACTTATTCTGTGAAGAAAACAAAAACCATCGACAAATAAAACCCTTTATTAATCGATTATCCGACGTTAACAACCAATGGCTAGAGCTGACATTAAAAGTCGGCACCCAGGCAATGACAGACCCCAATAATGTTGGTGCCGCTTCAGTGGACTACCTAATGTATTCCGGCTATGTAACATTTGCTTATTTCTGGGCAAAAATGGCCAAGTCTTCTGCAGAATTACTTGAAAAAAACGATAGCCATAGCCCCTTTCATCAAGCGAAATTACAAACTGCACGATTCTATTTTGAACGTCTATTGCCCCGCACATCATTACACGCAGAGCTCATTCTATCGAGTAGCGATAACTTAATGGAAATGAATTCAGATCACTTTGTTTTTTAACTCAAACCCTATAACAACTCCAGAATCATCATTATGAAAGAAGAATCTAACAACCTAAAAACTAAACTTCGCGATGGCTATCTCAACGCCATGCTAGGTGTTATAGCACGCTCACTCTGTGCCATGAGCAAATTTGATGCAACATTGCAAAAAGAGCTTGAAGGTATCCCTGATAACTTCATCTTGCAGATGAAAGTGTTACCAGACGTCGCCGGTATGGCCGTACAAAAAAATGCCAAAGGCCAGCTTGACTACCTAGGAAAAGAACCCAACGCAAGCGAAGGGCAAAAAGCAAACGTTGTTATCGCAATCAAACACCCGGAGCTGGCCTTCCTTGTGTTCTCCTTTCAAGAGAACAATGCACAGGCATTTGCACGGAACCGCACGATCATAGAAGGTGACCTGTCCATGGCAATGCGCATGATCCGCTGCATCAGCCATTTAGAGGTATATATATTACCTAAGGCCGCTGCCGAAAAGGCACTAAAACGTTATCCAGCGATCAGCTTGTTGGAAAAAACACGTACAGCAGCAAAAATTTATGGTCACCTCACTCTCGATCTACTTCCAGGAAAAACAACATGAGCACACCTTGTTACGAATTTTTTTGCCCGGTAAAAATTGTTGCAGGAACGAGAAGTCTTGAACATATCCCCCATGAGCTTGCTAACTTTGCTGCTTCTCGTCCGCTAGTGATCACCGACCAGGGTGTTAGGAAGGCAGGATTAGTTAAGTATATAGAAGATGCATTTAACAGTAGCAATATCAACATTGTTGATATATTTGATGATGTGCCTCCAGATTCATCAACTCTACTGGTTACACAGATAGCCAATTTATATCGAAAACTGGATTGCGATTCCATTATCGCCATCGGCGGTGGCTCAGTAATAGACACTAGCAAAGGAGTCAATATTTTAGTCTCAGAAGGTGGTGATGACGTCACAGCCTATAGTGGTGTAGATTCCCTAAAAAAACCACTTAAACCCTTTTTTGTTATCCCTACAACCGCAGGAACGGGCTCGGAAGTCACTTCCGTAGCGGTCATCGCAGACCCAATCAAGAACATCAAAGTGGTCTTCACTTGCAGCTTCTTATTACCCAATGTGGCGATTCTTGATCCGCGTATGACCCAGACCCTCCCCCCACAAATCACTGCTGCCACCGCAATGGATGCGTTAACTCACGCTATCGAGGCATTTACCTGTATGGGTAAAAATCCCTTAAGTGATAGCTACGCGACCGCGGCAATTCATAAGATTAGCCAAAATATAATTAACGTTATGGAAAAACCTGATGATGAAATGGGCCGACTAGAACTAGCTCAGGCATCCACCATGGCAGGTATTGCTTTCTCCAATTCCATGGTAGGGCTTATTCATGCCCTCGGTCATTCTCTGGGCGCCACATGCCATATTCCCCACGGTATTTGCATGAATATCTTTTTACCTCATGCGCTAGATTACAATCTACGTCATGGCGAGAATACGCTAGGAGAAGTGCTACTCCCCTTAGCTGGAGCAGAGGCATACGCGAATACCCCCGCCAATCAACGACCTCAAGCCGTCATTGACTATATCCATAAACTCAGAGATGAATTACACACACGCTGCCAACTACCACGCTCATTAGAAGAAACAGGCCGAGTGGAACAAGCACAATTTGCTAAAATTGTTGAACTGACCGTAGACGATGCGGCCTTAATATTAAATCCAATAGAGGTAGACCGGGAAGATGCAATGACCATACTCAAACGCGCCTGGTAAAAGCCCTCAGCAGGTTCACCTTGCAATCGTCGCCAACATGCCTAACATAGCCGACATTGCTAAATTTTACTCATCCATAGGGCATCATGACACAAGCGCTCACCCCAAAAAACCTTGTAGAAGGGTTTCTGCGAGCAGCAGACCCCGACCCAATTTCAGTTAAGTCATTACTGACAGTCGGTGAGTTGTTAGGTTTTTCCAACAACGCAATACGTGTTGCCATCAGTCGCCTATGTGCCAAAGAACTAGTAGTCAGTGATGCTAGAAGCTGTTATCGACTCACTGACAAAACCTTCGCCGTTAGCAAGTTTATTGAACGTTGGCGCATCGGCGAAAACCGTGTATGCCCTTGGCAAGGGCAATGGTTATGCTGTCACCTTCCTCAAGGCATGCAACGAACCGAGCGCAACCAAAGCCAAAAATCATTGGCATGGCACGGCTTTAAGAATGGCCTATCGGGCATCTACCTTCGCCCCGACAATCTTAACCTATCAATCACCGATATCAGAAATCAACTTATTGATACTGGATTAACACCACAAGCCACATTATTTAAAGCCAGTGATTTTAGCGGTGAGCAAGCTGCACACTGGCCGACGCTCTGGAACACCTTGGAGCTGGAATCCACTTATCAAGAGCTGCACGACCAGCTGTGTAAAAGTTATGATCATTTTCACGATATTGAACCTACTAAATCCCTTCCAGAGTCCCTTATTCTGGGAGGAAAAACGTTAAGAGTATTAGCCCTTGATCCTCTGTTACCACAAGAAATGTTTGATGTTTCTTTACGTCAAACACTTACAACAATGATGATTAAATACGAGCAACTTTGCAGAACCGCATGGGGGGAATTGATTCAAAAACTGGAAGAAAAATCATAAATAGCCTGTAGACGTAGGTCACTTTGTACTTCGTGATAACCTTGACGACAATGTCATTTACAAAAAAAGGGCCTGAAACAGGCCCTTAAATAGTAGGTGGCACTTAAAAACACGTCTAATCTACGTGGGGCTATGCTGCATTCTTTTCAATTGAAGGATCTAAGCGTTTTTTTCCTTTTGTTAAAATAGGAGAAACGTTCGATACAACGGATTCGACCTTTTTACCAAAAGGCAATGCATATTTAAATATTCGTCCAACAACCTGTGAAAACTGCTTAGTAAAACGCCCCGTGTTATAATGTTGGCCATAGCGTTCGCAAATCTCTCGAACTTTTATTGCCATTTCTGCATATCTTGCACCTGGAATATCAGGAAACAAATGATGTTCTATTTGATGACTTAGATTCCCCGACATCAAGTGAAACACTTTGCCTCCGTCGAGGTTACCGGATCCATGTAACTGGCGTAAATACCACTGCCCTCTCGACTCATTATCTAACACTTCTATTGGAAACGTCTCGACATCGTCAGTAAAATGTCCACAAAAAATAATCCCAAACGTCCACAAATTACGAATGACGTTTGCTACCGCATTTCCAGTAATAACAGGTAAAAACATTGGTCCTGCAAGTATTGGAAAAAAGGCATAATCCTTCACCAACTGCTTGCGCATTTTGGCGGCGATAATCGTAAACTCTTCTCTTACCTGCGAAAATGTTTTTTCTTTACTAATTAATTTTTCTAATTCCAATGGCTGTAAAGATAATGTCCATTCAAACGTTACTGCTAGAAAAGCCGCTACCAGGGGGTTTAATGCAAACCGTGGCTCCCATTTCTGCTCTGGAAACAATCTCAGCGCACCATAACCTATATCATGATCCATTCCCCGAACATTTGTATAAGTATGATGCATATAATTATGTGTATGACGCCAATTTTCAGACGGACAAGGGTGATCCCACTCGTAAGTACTACCCCTTAACGTAGGATCGTTCATCCAGTCGTACTGTCCATGAATAACGTTATGACCCAACTCCATATTTTCGACGATTTTGGATACCCCTAACAATGCGGTACCCGCCAACCAAAAGGGAGGCAACCAACCCAACATCAGTGAACTACGGCCCGCAATTTCACTATAACGAACGAAATTACGTACGGCATAAATATAATCTGCGTCTTTCTTACCCAATGATCCAATAGTTTCTTTACGCAACGCATCCAACTCTTTACCAAATGCACTTACTTCATCAACACTTAATTCACGACTTTTACTTGAAAATTTCATAACAATATTCCCTAAAACTCTTTTGATCAGATATTTTTTTGATTAGATGCTATTTCGAGAAAAACATTAGATATCAAGCGTTACAGCACTTAACGGCTCACTGATACAAATACGAATTTGAGTGTTAGGCTGATCATCAATCGCCCCTGTCAATAGGTCCCGCACAACACCAGAAACCTTTGTACAACTACAGGTTTTACAGACCCCTGTTCGACAACCGTGGGCTGGACGAGCCCCAGCAGCCTCAGCACTTTCCAAAAGGCTTGATTTGCTATTAATAAATTCTTGCTGACTGCGTTGTAATGTTATTGGCATTTCTGAAATAGACGCATCAGGATCAGCTGTAATGAACCCAAATACCTCCTTAGTCAAACGCGCCTCAATACCTAACGCTTTCCAAACAGATGTAACAGCACTCATTAACCCAGCGGGCCCACAAATATACGTTGTTCGATCTTCAAAATCAGTACAGGCTGCAGCCAACTGTTCCTGACTAAAAAAACCAATGTCTCCATCACTTGCTAATGCAAATTGAAGCCGTAAACCAGGGTGTTTTGCAGTTAATTCCCGCATTTCCTGAGCGAATGCAAGATCGTCAGCTGTGTTGGCATAATACAAAACCACAACATCCAGCGCGACCCTTTCTGATAACGCCTGTACTAAGAGGCTATAAATTGGCGTCACACCACTTCCACCCGCGATTAACAACAGCTTATCTGGCACCGCAGCGGGTAATACAAACTCTCCCCCAACATCCCCAAGCTCAATAACATCACCTACAGATAATGTATCGTGCATCCAATTTGAGACTTTTCCATGAGGTTGCCGCTTAACCGCAATTTCAATCAGTGGCTCGTTCGGTGCGCTCACCAAGCTATAACAACGTTCGACATACACACCATCCAACATGACTCTGACAGACACAAACTGACCCGCTTTGAATGACGCCCAGTGCTGATTTGGACTTAATACGAAACGTTTTATATCAGAGGTCTCTTCAGTTACCGATACAACCTTTGCCATTGAGCGATTCAGCGTCAGCATTGGGTTAACATGCGCAAACACAAAATCAAGCCAATCTTCTTTAATAAATTTCCCGATTACACGGCTTACAGTAGGATTAAGTGATGTCATAATATGATCTCAACGAACCTGGGTGAACGAACGTGCACCCAATGTACCAGAGAAAAACTTTAAGTCAACACATGTACACTTATTTTCTTATCAGCCCTACAGAAAGCACGAAAAAAATGCAAAAAAAACCACCCCTTATATGAAAGGAATGGTTAGTCTCAGCTATTTTTGATTATCAATTAGACATGCCAACAAGGAAAAATAGCCTCCCCTTGAACACTAAACTTAAAGTGGTTCTTTATAAGAAGGGTCAGCAATACCGCGCCAGAGCATTTCAAACAGGTCATTCGCCTGTCCAGCAATAGACTCCTTAGAACCACGCAAGATACTACTTTGAACTAAACGAATAAAACTCCCTGCAAAATAGTCAAACATCACATCGCTACTAACATGCTTATTCAATATGCCTTGTCGCTGACCGCTCTCTAATTCTGCCAACAATACTTGGGAATACCCCTGCTTTATAAGGGGGTCTCTTTCATCTTCTGGGTCATTTGAAATTGCATGCTGAGCCAATACTGCTACATCTGGGTGCTCTTCAAAATAATCTAGCACCTCACAAAATGCATTCTTCATGCGTTCTCTGTAGGTCTCAACACCCTTAATACGATCATATACATGGCTTGTCAGTTGAGTCATCCAGTGCTCTAGACTAGCCGTTAACAATGCATCTTTACTGCCATAATAACGATACAGCGTCTGTAAAGATGTATTCGCTGAACGAGCAATTTCACTAAAGCTCACCTGACTAAGTGGTTTAGCTGAAAACAAATCAAGCACCGCTAACTCTATCCGACGCTGGATACCTTGATTAAGTAGGGTTCGATCTAACGTAGGTAATACTTTTTTACGAGCCATTTATCATTACCGTGTACACAACAAATCATGTGCTTATGCTTCGATGGCCGCATTTTAACTCGCACCTCAGTCCAATAAAACACTTATTTACAATTTCTTAATCTTATGCCTGGCGGAAAGTGTAATTACTGTTACACTTCACACCAATAAAGATCTGACTAGTCAATCAGTTACGCATTTCTGTTACTCATACCAAGCGTTTAGGCAACAAATATCATGAACCAAGAAATTAACGTACCGCTATCACTCGCATTCGAGCAAGGTTCAAGCGTACGTTCATGGGGTTCTATTCGGATGCGCAGTGCATTCCCTTTTCTTAGGCCTAAGCAAAACCCAGAGCATTTCTTACGGATAAAAGACACGGTTCCTGCCCCAAGTGACCGACTAATTGAATACTATGTCGAATGGTCAGGTGCTGAACCCGGCCTTTACCCTTATGAAGTTCCGCCCCATTTATTTTCACAGTGGAGCATCCCTCTTGTTACGCGCGTATTACTGCAGGCGAGATACCCACTTAAAGACATCATTAACAAAGGCTGCCACGTCACATTAAACGCTCACATACCACGGGGTGAAACGTTATTACTAGATGCCGAATTGATTGAATTAAAGGAAAGCCCTAATCAAATTAACTTTTCTATTCGCGTAAACACATCAACACCTTCCTGCAAGAACGCTATCGTTGCTGTATTTCAATTGGTATTAATGCGTGAACAACCGGCCACCAAAACAAATAGCAAAAACCGCCCAATTCATGACAGCTACAGTGAGATGGGGCATTGGTCTGCCGATGCAAATGATGGTTTTCGATATGCTTTGCTAACGGGTGACTTTAACCCAATACACTGGCTTGATCCTCTAGCGAAGCGATCAACCTTTGGTGGTAAAGTATTGCATGGTTTCGCAAGTTTAAGTAAAACCTGGGAACAGTTACAATCTTCAGGCTTACTTAATGAAAACATCAATGACATTGAAGTACAATTTGTAAAACCCGTTCACCTGCCCACAAGAAATCTAAAAGTTCTTACTTCTGCAAAAGCGGATCGAAATGGACGCTATAAACTGAGAGTACGCGGGGAAAGCAACACGCTACATCTATTGGGGAAATTTACCACAGGGCCGCTTGGGTCTCATGAAAGTGCTTAACTCTCACAAATACCCTTCAATCTATACCCTACCCAAAACCTCACACTTCTGATGACTTAACGTGCAGATACGCAGTTATACTTAACGTCATCACGCCACATGATAGAAACCCAAATACCAACGGTTGAACCGTACCATCATAATATTGCCCTATCACCCCTCCAATCGCGACGGAAATTAACGTTTGTACCGAGCTAATGACCGAAGTAGCAACTCCAGCTATATGCCCTAATGGATGTATCGCTAACGTATTAAAATTACCAAACAAAATCCCAAAACAAAAAAAGACAGCTGCCAAATAAATCATCAGCGCAATCAATGATGGCTGAACGATAACACCAACATCATTTGAGGACATTAGGTAAAACTCGATATAACAATAGAACGCGAGTGATATTACACTCAAAACACTCAAAGAAACCAAACACAAAACCCCCATCGGGTATCGCATCACTAAATGGGAATTAGTGAAAGATGAGCAGCCAATTGCGAGCGCTAAGCATCCAAAATATAGCGAAAACAAATCTCCCAACTGATACTGAACCTGCAATATCTGTTGCGCTGTACTTAAATAACCAACAAAAGCGCCAAACATTAGACCCGACGCAACGGTATAACCCACAGTAAAAGGATTCTTTAGCGTTTCTCGAACTCCCGATATAATATTTTTGAATGAAAATGGTATCCGGAGATTCTCATCCAATGTTTCCTCTTGACGAAAGTACAGCCACAACAAACCTGCCAGCGCGAGAAAAAAAATCAGCCAAAAGATAACACGCCATTCAGCTACCAGCAGTACTAACTGTCCCAGCGAGGGCGCTAAAGCGGGCACCATAATAAATATCATCATAATGAGAGACATTACTCTCCCCATTTCTCTGCCGCTAAAGTTATCACGAATCATCGCCAACGTTACTACCCGGCAGGCTGCCGCACCGAAACCCTGTATCACTCGCCCAACAAGCATAAGCGTAAAACTTTCTGACAAGCTTGAAATCAAACTACCTATCAAAAATATAACAATACCCAAATAAATTGCTCGTTTTCTTCCATAAGAATCAGATATCGGACCATACAACATCAACCCAAAAGCCATTCCAAAAAAAACGGTTGAGACAATAAGCTGAATATCATTTGGATTAGCAACATTAAGGTCATCACCAATCTGACTTAACGCGGGAAGCATGGCATCAATAGTTAATGCCACAAGAGACATCAACAGCGCCATTAAACTGATAAACTCTTTATTACCTTGAACCATAAATACCTAAACCTTGAATTTATACAGGCATCATTTTTTGTAATGCTGTGTCAAAACTATCTTTTCGACTTTCGTATTTATCAATACACCCGTATGACGAAAAAAGGGAGACATTAAAACCTTGTTCTACATGGTTATACCAAAGCACCTGATTACCCAGTATCGCTACAGCCCAAAACCCATCATCAACTTCCTCATCAGGGCCTTCATCGTACTCGCCGCTAACATTTTCTTCAAAGCTCGTATCAAAACCTGCGTCAGATCTTGAGCCTGATGCATCTGCTGAATACTCCTCAAACCCTCCATCACCATCATCAAAATCACCACCCTCCATATCGACATCATCAAATGCATTTCGATCAATACCTTGGGGCTCTCTTGAGTGCTCCACAGGTAAAGATTGTTTCTGCATCCATTTCTCCGGGGCAATCTTTATTGTTTCCCAATGCGTCTTCTGACTTTGCGTCATCCCATCCCAACCCGAAGCAACAAGCTCAAGTATTTCTTCTTCATATATCGACTGCAAACTAACACCCTACCCTTCTAGTAACCATTCGCTTTCTTTTTTAGGCAACAAAATACTATTAAGTGCCCGAGTCATACCTGTATAGATAATATTAAGCGCTTGTGCTCTTTTATCTTTAATACCCAACAAGTGGGCATCAAACACGTCGGGCGCAAGCATCACGTTCGACATTTCTTTGGATTTCGCTTCAGATACCAGCCCCACATAATAGCAATCAGGGGTGTACACGCTTACTTGACGACTTAATATTTCTCTAAATTGTTTTGCAGTAAATCCCTTCCTGAAATAAACATCTACCTCACGCAACCCATTTGTTTGGCCTTTATTCTGAACCAATTCTTTCCAATTACCGAACCCCATCAATTCAGAATGTCCTCGATGCTCATGAAATCCATGAAGATAACTAAGGGATTGTGGTATCAACGTTCTCAGTACTTTTAACGTTCCAGGCATAATAACAAAGGGGCGATTCCCTTCCGCCAATTGGATAATGGCGATAAATGCGTACCAATAATCACGTGATAACATGGCACAGCAATGGTCTGGCGGTGAAAAATCCGTATAGGTCGACATCGTCGTTTTCCTAGTACTGACTCCCTGAAACTCCCCCGGTAGCTCGACTGACTTATGCTCTGACAACAATGCATTAAATACCGAATCTACACCCTTTCCTACTCTCATAGACTGAAATAAATGACGTTCACGAACGCTTGCCTCATCATCAGATAAATACTGTTTACCATCAGTCACCTGAAACTGGTCACCTAACGATATTATCGCTTGAGGGCTGCGCTTTAGCATTCCTGCCATCGACCCTGAAATATCATGAGACTCATCAACAATAATATATCGAAAATTATCGGGAATAAGTAGTGCGTTTTCATCCACTAATTTAATCTGGTGGATACCCAATATAGGTATCTCTGATAATGGATCAGGCGTCTTAATGGCATTCCAATAAGTCTTTGCAAGCTCGATATAGAGTGCTGTAGATAACCCCTCCAATTGTCCAGGGCAATGCTGATGACCAATATCAATATCGGAGGAAACACAATAATTATTGACAATTTGATCAATGATTTTAGCAACAACCTCTACACTAAAACCATTCATCCCTTCGAGGTGAAGCAACTTGGCTATTTGGTAATAATTAAGAGGGCGTAACTTCGCGTGATTATCTCGCAACTCAATACGCCTCCCCCAATATTCTCTGCCCGCCCATTTATAATAGAGAATATAATGCGCCAAATATTCAAACGTCCACGCCTTAATAGACTTTCCTAATTTTGGGGCAATCAGGCTAATTTGCTCCATGTTTTTTGTTAAGTACAACGTAGAAAAATTATTAAACAAATGGGAAAGCCGGGCAACTAAGGTCGTTTTCCCCGAGCCAGCAAACCCTTGAAGGGTTAACGATTCTTCTGGATTTCTTTCCAGTTCACGAAGTAATATATCTTGCTCATCATGCTGCTTTAAACCTTGAATATTAACGCTATAAGAAAGGTTATCCGCTCGATACAGGGGGGCTTTTTGCTCGTAAGCCTGATGCTGCTCTCGTGCACTATCCCACGCACCCTGATCACTAAGCAAAGCATTTGAATGCACATCTTCAGCACTCATCAATGAAAATTTCATAACAGGTAGTGCTGTATAAATATCCGCCCAACAAGCTCGTCGTAAACTCGATATCAAAGACACCCTAGCATCCTCACCCCGCTCCTGGATTTCATCCGCTAACACACCTAACGCACGCTCAATTTTAGCGCTGGTAATATGGGGGGGCTTATTAGGTGAAGCATCAGCGGAACCCGTCGCACTTATTGCCATATGAGATCGGTACAGCACGCACAATGCAGCGAGCTCTAGCCCGCTGCATTTCCGCAATATCGAAACAGTCGAATGGCTAGCGATGTTTTCAATGTCTGTCTGAACATCCATCAAGGCAACAACGGTTGCCTCATCAATCGGCAGAGTTGCTACTAACACTTATTCCCCTTCAATATTCTGATCCATATTTAGTGATGGTGCCTGACAACAGGGTTTCCCCACTACTTTTGCAGGGACGCCTGCCACCGTGGTGTGTGCTGGCACCGAGCTCAACACAACACTTCCTGCAGCAACCTTTGCACCAACACCTACCTCAACATTTCCCAAGACCTTTGCTCCTGTCGCGATCAAAACACCTCGGCGTATTTTGGGATGACGATCCCCGACTTCTTTGCCTGTTCCGCCTAAAGTAACCTGTTGCATGATAGACACATCATCTTCAATCACCGCCGTTTCTCCAACAACGATACCAGTAGCATGATCCACCAATATACCGCCACCAATTTTTGCGGCAGGGTGAATGTCGACACCAAACACCATAGATATTTGATTTTGAAAAAACAACGCTAACGCTTCTCGCCCCTGATTCCATAACCAATGAGAAACACGGTAAGCTTGTAACGCTTGGAAGCCCTTAAAATAGAGCAATGGAACCGAATAAGTGGAACATACTGGATCACGATCAACTACCGCCCTAACATCCTGACATACATATTCAGCAATCGATGCATCACCATCAAATGCTTGCTGAATAATTTCCCGTACCGCTATAGCAGGTAACGTCAATGAATCTAACTTATTCGCAAGGTGAAAGCTTAGCGCACCTTCTAATGTATCGTGGTTGAGAATAGTAGCGTAGAAAAAGCTCGCGAGGATAGGTTCTTTATTTGCCTCTAACACGACTTCTTCTCGTATAGTTTCCCATAGTGATGGGTTATCCATTACCTGTTCCTCATATGCAAATTATGCAGATCTGTTGCGTATATCATAAGCTCTTACGTTGTTATGCGTATATCGAACGTGTATCGAGCATATGTGAAAGTATAGCCAATCCTACCAATAATCGGGATGACTAATATTGCCAACTTAACGTCTGCAGCTGTTTATCATAAGCCTTCCAACCGGGGTAAACATGGCTCATAAACTGGTAAAAACGCTGATTGTGAGAAAACTCCAACAAATGGCACAGTTCATGTACCACCACGGCATCAATACAGGTTAACGGGTACTTCGCCAAGGCGGTACTGAACGTAATTTTCCCTCTTGAGGTACAACTCCCCCAACGCCTTTTCATTTTTCGAATCGTCACATAAGAGTCAGGTAATGATAAATGGGCCATCTGCTCACGCCAATAATCATGGCGCTCAATGAATAACGCCAATGCCTCTTTACGGTACCAACGATCAAACCGTTTCTCGATTTGATCGGAAGTAGCGTCCTTAATGGACCGTAAGGGGATACTCGCCTGATCAGTATCGATATTCTGTAGAGCATCAGTGGTATCAACAATACAATGAGGCTCTCCAAGAAAATAATGGGTTTCGCCCTCTTGATATTTTGGCTCATGCGCTTCTGGACGTGAAGAAAACTCACCTAACTTGGCAAGAACCCATGACTGTTTTAGTTGCAAAAAGGATTCAACCTCTTTTTTTGACACACGTTTCGGCGCGCGAACTTCTACCGTTTGATCTGGTTTAACAATAATTGCAATCGTTTTTCGCTTGCTTAATACAAGCGAATATTCAATAGACTTCAACCAATTCACCCTACCATGCGCCCAAACTGTGGATCCAATAGCACCTTAACACCTAAAACAACCAACATTGCCAGTTAAAAGCAACCATATCGAACACTTATTAACCTAAGGCAATTCAGGCCGACAAATATCTGACATTTCAGCACACCCTATCAGAAACAGCTCCTAACTGCATGACTTCATGGCACTTTTCAACGATCAATAGCTACCCTTCATATCAGACAGAAAACCTATAAAAAACAATTATTTAGCTCATTTCCATTTTCCATCTATTACTTAACTAGACCGACAACAAATTCTTCGAAGGAAAATACTTTCAATGCCAGCAAGCCACATATCCTATCAAACGATGGCTTACATATCTGTATTCCTTCTAGCTTCACTTCTTGCCAGCCATTCGCAAGCAAATGAACTTTACCTGGAGGACGTCTTTGACGATCAAGATTACGCCAAAATCACATTTTATGGCGGCTTAGGTCTGCGAGAAGGTGAATTACGTTGGAATATCGCTAGTGATACATCAGGTAATAAAACACCCAATATTTTGTCCGAACTTACCTTCGCTGATTTATCGATATTTGAGATTCAAGGTGGTATTGATATCCGTTTTAATCGCGGCATACTTCGCAACATTCGATTAGAAGGAAACATCAAAACCGGCACTAACAGCGACGGTACGGTTACTGATTCCGATTACAACGGAGACAATCGAACCAATGAATATAGTCGAAGTATGTCAAACCCAGACGGATCTACCACACTTGATGGTAAATTTATCATTGGGTATGAAATACAATGGAGCGAGCACATTGTTATCACACCACTCCTTGGCTACCGCTACAACCAACAATCACTAAAGATGAAAGACGGTGAGCAGATATTGGATACCCGCGCTGCTGCCCTTAGTTTAGGCCCCTTCGCCTCTCAGCTTAATAGCTCTTATGAAGCTGAATGGAACAGTGCGGTATTTGGTTTAGACAGCCAATACCGTACACAGAAACACCAGTTTTCATTGCGCTTGGAGCTCACTCTCTCTGATTATTATGCAGAGGCCAACTGGAACCTACGTAGCGATTTCGCCCACCCAAAAAGCTTCGCCCATTGGGCGAGAGGGACAGGGAACAACATTGAATTCAAATATCAATATAATGTAACACCAACATTCACCTTGTGGGCATCCTATCGTCTGGAAGACTGGACAACCAATGAAGGTGATGACGTGGTCTATTTTTCTGATGGAACCAAAGCAAGTACCCAGCTAAACGAAGTGATTTGGGAATCCACCGCGACGTCAGCTGGGTTTTCACTTAATTTTTAGGTAGGTGGAAATCCCAACAACCTACTTTAGATCCCTCTGTATCAGTGGATCTAATATTTATTACTTAATAGATAGCCTTAATTAATTAAGCTATCAGGTACCGTAACCTGCCCAAAACCATTATCCCCCCAACAGATAACCCCGCTGTCGTCTAAGGCACAGGTAGATTCCCACCCTACAGCTATCGAGACAGGATTGCTCAATCGCGTTGGTATGGTACTTTTCCCAAAGTCATTATCGCCCCAACAGGTCACCCCATTATCATCCAAAGCGCAGGTATGACCTAGACCCGTAACAATTTCAGTGGGATTCACCAAACCCGTCGGCACTGTGCTTTGACCAGAGTAGTTAGCACCCCAGCACGTCACACCATTATCGTCTAGGGCACAGGTATGGCTGGCTCCTGCCGAGACAGCCCTCGGATTAACCAAGTTATCCGGTACCGTACTTTGACCAGAAGCATTATCACCCCAGCAAGTCACGCCATTATCACCCAGAGCACAGGTGTGACTTGCACCCGCGACTATAACCGCTGGATTAATCACGTCAGATGGCACCGTGCTTTCACCGCTATTGTTACTACCCCAACAGATAACCCAAGTGTCGTCGAGTGCACAAGTATGACTTGCACCCGCAGCAATCGCCGATGGATTAATCACCGTGTCCGGCACGGTGCTTTGAGCCGAACCATTATAACCCCAGCAGGCCACACCATTGTCGTCTAGGGCACAGGTATGGTGCTGACCTGCAGAAATAGCCGTTGGATTACTCAAATTATCTGGCACCGAACTTTCACCATTCCCATTTGCTCCCCAGCAGGTGACACCACTGGTATCGAGATAACACGAGTGAAACGCTCCAAGGGCGATTTTCGGTGAGATTGGCTCAGTAGGTGTATCGATAGGATGGCTCAAACTCGCCGGAGCTCGGCTTTGCCCAAAACCATTATCCCCCCAACAGATAACCCCGCTGTCGTCTAAGGCACAGGTAGATTCCCACCCTACAGCTATCGAGACAGGATTGCTCAATCGCGTTGGTATGGCACTTTTCCCAAAGTCATTATCGCCCCAACAGGTCACCCCATTATCATCCAAAGCACAGGTATGACCTAGACCCGTAACAATTTCAGTGGGATTCACCAAACCCGTCGGCACTGTGCTTTGACCAGAGTAGTTAGCACCCCAGCACGTCACACCATTATCGTCTA
>MAAC01018484.1_pt1 | contig 25850 bp, 19 predicted proteins | sample 1115981 | NCBI WGS metagenome assembly MAAC01 (sample SAMN04961126, study PRJNA320927) | seawater metagenome | isolation source: sample BD02T64 sea water enriched with oil for 64 days | place: USA:Gulf of Mexico | collected 2013-07-27
CCCTCCTAAGGAACGCGGCCTGGTAAGCCGTGCATGAGTAAGTCCATTCATCGTCCATCGGGAGTTAATTTGAGGCTTACAGGCCGCATGTTTTTTCATATTTTGAAATTGAATCTGTCGGAATCTGTCGCCACCTGGCGTCAATCTATGGCCTGAAAATTCAGGCGGCGGCGGTGAAAATCGCCCCCTATAGTATAAGGTGCGTTGTACGCCCACCTGCTGCCTAGTCACTTGGTGTCGCGGCAATTCAGTCAAGATTCGTATAAAATACAGGGCTAATTGAGCATCTAAGATCAGTGATGATTTCTAGATTCTGGCAGGTCTCGGCAATCAATTGTTAAGGCACGCCGCATATGTATTTTGCATCGAAGTCCAACACGTCGCCGACAACGGGGGTGCGAATCGCTGCATATGACGACTGAACCACAAACGCATGTTTTGGATTTGCCAAATGCATTTTCTGAGCTGACACCACTGATCTCTTTTCTGGATGGGGCCCGATCCCAGCCGATTGAGGTTGATTGCAACAAGGTGGCAATGCTGCCGTCGCGCTGCCTGCAATTATTGCTTGGAGCAGAACAACAATGGCGATCCGAAGGCCTAGACTTCTCGGTCACCAATATCACCGCAGGCTGCCGCCGGGCTCTGTCCCTTATGGGGGTCGATGCCAACCGATTTGAAGATGAGGACACAGCATGAAAACCAGAGTTCTGGCGATAGATGATTCCCGCACCATTCGTAATTTGCTTGCGGCTTGCTTGGAAGAAGCTGGGTTTGAATACCACAGCGCAGTAGATGGCCGCGAAGGAGTGGACGCCTACCCTGACGTTGCCCCGGATGTGGTGATCACCGATATCAACATGCCGAACCTCGATGGCTTTGGCGTGATCGAAGAGCTGCGCGGCGAAGGCATCAATTCCAAGGTTCCAATCCTGGTGCTGACCACCGAGAGCTCTGCCGATTTGAAGGCCCGCGCCCGCGCTGCCGGTGCCACTGGTTGGATCACCAAACCGTTTGACGACGAATCTCTGATCTTTGCTCTGAAACGTGTCACAGGAGCGGTCGCATAAAATGACGGGTTCGATCATGGATACATTCTTTGAGGAGTGCGAAGAGCTCCTTGAAGCAATGGATGCGGGTCTGGCTGCCATCGAAGAAGGCGATCAGGATCCTGAGACCGTCAACGCGGTATTTCGTGCAGTGCACTCCATCAAAGGCGGCGCAGGAGCGTTTGGCTTGGATGACCTAGTGGCTTTTGCACATAACTTTGAAACCGTCTTTGACGATGTACGCTCCAACAAGCTGCAACTTGATGAAAAGCTGATCCAGCTTTTGTTCCGGGCCAGTGATCACCTGTCTGACTTGGTTGTCTGTGCACGGGACGGCGGCCAGATTGACGAGGCGCATCACACTGTGCTGATCGCGGCGCTGGCTGAGTATATTGACGAGGAAGAAGAAGAATTGGTCTTTGAACCAATGGGTATGGGCGCGGCGTTTGAACCAGCCCCGCTCGCCGAGGTTCAGCAAGAAACCAGTTATGACATCCGCTTTCACCCGCTCAAGGAAATGTTTGCCACTGGCAACGAACCTTATTTCCTGTTTCAGGCGCTGGCGGATCTTGGCACGCTTTCTGTCAAGTTGGATGACAGCGAACTTCCTGGCTTCGACGCCATGGAAGATGGAGAAAGCTACCTGTCATGGGAGCTGACTCTGGTCACCGGCGAATCTCGTTCGTCGATTGAAGCTGTGTTTGAATTTGTTGAAGGTCTGTGTGAGCTCTCGATCAGTTCCGAAGGGGACGACGCAGCTGAGGCTGATGCCCTGGCGGCGTTGAACGCAGCTTTTGGCATTCCACTTGCTGAGGACGATGCCGCGGTGGCTCTCCCTTTAGAGCAGCCGGCCCCTGAACCCGTCGAGGCTTCCGCCCCAGCGGAAGTTGAGGCCGAAGAGGTGCCGGACTCCGCAGAGGATGCAGTTGTCGAAAAGGCGGCTGTAGCCAAAAAGGATGCCGCCAAGTCAAGTGGCCCCAAGCCAACTCTTCGGGTTGAGCTGGACAGGGTGGATCGCCTAATCAACGCGGTGGGTGAGTTGATCATCAACCATTCAATGCTGGCGCAGCAAATCGCCAACCTGGATGCCAGTGATACGCGCGACGTTGAAACCGAACTCGAAGGTTTCAAAAACCTGGCGCGTGACATCCAAGAAGGCGTAATGGCCATTCGTGCGCAACCGGTGAAACCGCTGTTTCAGCGCATGGCCCGAATCGTCCGAGAGGCTTCGGCCGCAACGGGTAAAACGGCCAAGCTGATCACCATCGGAGAGGCCACCGAAGTCGACAAGACGGTTATCGAACGTCTGGCTGACCCTCTGACCCACATCTTGCGCAACGCGGTCGACCATGGGATCGAAGCTCCCGAAAACCGAGCTGCTGCAGGCAAAGACAAAGCCGGAGAAATCCGGTTAACGGCGGCACATCGGTCAGGCTCGGTCTGTATTGAAGTCAAAGATGACGGCGCGGGCTTGAACCGCAAAAAGATCCGTCAGATTGCCATAGACAAGGGCTTGATCCCAGCAGATGCCGAGCTGAGCGACAGCGAGATCGACAACTTGCTGTTCATGCCAGGCTTTTCCACCGCCAAGGAAATCTCCAACCTCTCGGGTCGGGGTGTTGGCTTGGATGTGGTCAAAAACGCGGTGACTGCACTTGGTGGCCGGGTCAGTATCTCTTCGGTTCCAGGTGAAGGATCGATGTTCTCGATCATTCTACCGCTGACATTGGCAGTGATGGACGGCATGGTTGTTTCGGTGGCTGGACACACCATGGTGGTGCCGATCACCGCAATTGTCGAAACCATGCGTGGCAATGAGGACATGATCAACAACCTTGGTTCGGATGGCACACTATTGTCCATTCGCGGCAGTTTTGTTCCGATCTGTGATGTTGCCGGCAGCCTCGGCCTGCGCACCAGCACAACAAATGAACCGGCCGGCGTCTACCTCTTGGTGGAAACCGAAAACGGCGATCGCTGTGCCCTGGCTGTCGACGACATCCATGATCAGCGCCAAGTCGTGATCAAGAGTCTGGATGGCGTTTGCGGCAATGTTCCTGGCGTTTCCGCCGCAACCATTCTGGGGGACGGCAAAATTGCCATGATCCTTGACCCAGAAAGCATCGTAACGGCGTCGTCCTCGGCAGCCGTCTTTGACACCGACCGGAGGATGAACAATGCAATTGCAAGCTGAAACCAAACACACAGAACATAGTGAGTTCGTCAGTTTCACTGTCGCAGGTCAGGCATTCTGTCTGCAAATAACCCAGATTCGCGAGATCCGGCGCTGGCAGCCCGTAACGGTTCTGCCGCATGCCCCGGCGGATGTTCTTGGGGTGATGAACCTGCGCGGTGCGGTGATTCCGATCTATGATCTGTCTGCCCGCTTTGGTTTGCAACAGACCGAAGCCAGTGAACGCAATGTTGTGATCGTGGTCTCGGTGAATGACAAGCCGGTGGGATTGTTGGCAGAATCGGTGTCAGAGATCATCTCGATTGATCCTGACGACATTCAGGAAACGCCACAGGTGGACAGCCGCAACACCATGGACTTCATTCAGGGTATCATCTCGCAAAACGACGAAATGGTGCGGATCATCAACCTCAACGCTGTGATCTCTTCGCCGGAGCAGGTGTCCCTGTGACGTTTGCCCGTTCGATAGATCCCGGTGCGGGCCAATTCACCCTGTCAGACCAGGACTTTGAAGCTATCGCCAAGTTTGCCCACAAGAATTTTGGGCTGGCTCTGTCGAGCAACAAAAAACCCCTGGTGTCGTCACGCCTATCGCGTCGGCTGAACAAGCTGAACGTGCGGAATTTCGATAAGTATCTGGCTAGCTTGGATGCGCCTGGCGGCGAAGGTGAGCGCAGTGAACTGCTGTCCTTGTTGACCACCAATGTGACGCAGTTCTTTCGCGAACCGCATCACTTTGAAACTCTGCGCGAAGAGGTCTTGCCGCCTCTGATCGAAAAAGCGCGCAGCGGTGGTCGGGTTCGGCTGTGGTCGGCGGGCTGCTCCAACGGGCAGGAACCGTATACCATTGCAATGGTGTTACACCAGCTATGTCCGGATGCGGGCCGGCTGGACATCAAGATCCTTGGCACTGACATCGACCCGGTGGTGGTCCGCACGGCACAGGCGGCGCAGTACCCCGACGACGAACTGGCGCAAATCCCGGCCAAATATCGGGTCAAGGGTCGCAAAGGCGATGATAGTCACATGCCCGAGGTGATCCGCTCGCTGGTCAGTTTTGGCGTGTTGAATCTGATCGAGCCATTTCCGTTTCACGGTAAGTTCGATGCCATCTATTGCCGCAATGTAGCGATCTATTTTGACACCCCGACCCAGCAAAAAGTCTGGGCGGCGTTTCAAAAATCGCTCAACCCAGGTGGCTACCTGTTCATCGGCCACTCGGAACGCATGTCCGGTCCCGCTGCTTCGCATCTGCAAAGCGCCGGAATTACAACCTACATCAACTCTTCTGCCGGGTCTCGCACCTGATTTACCGGCAAGGACGGAACTACAAGGAACTAAAAAATGAGCCTCAAAGACTCGCTGCGCGTTATGGTTGTTGATGACATGTCCACCAGCCGTGGAATCCTGACTCAATGTCTGGATGAACTGGGCATCAAGAACTATATGGTTGAAAACAATGGCCAATCGGCCTTCCAGAAAATCAACGCCAATCCAGTGCATCTGGTTCTGTCGGACTACAACATGCCCGGCATGGATGGTCTTGGCCTGCTGAAATGTCTGCGCGAAAATCGCATGACGCAACGCACTGGTTTCATTCTGGTAACCGGTAAACCCACGCCCGAAGTGGTCGAAGTTGGCCGCCGTCTGCAAATGAACAACATCATTCGCAAGCCGTTTACCGTGGCAACCATGAAGCAGGCAATCGAACAAGTGGTAGGGCGTCTGTAAAATGAGCCTGTCAACCAGTCATTTCATAGATATGTGCGCAGTTTCGGCACGTGAAATGCGCCAGTTGCAGGAAAAAATTCTAGAGCTTGAAGATATCGTTTTTTCAATACTCGACAGTGGTGAAAAACCGACGAGCGACGATATCAAGAAGTTGCAGGATTTTGACCTGATCGCGCAGACACTGGGCGGGATCTCCGGTTTTTTTGAACAGCTTAATCGTCAGGTCGAGGATGAAGGCGAAGCAAATCTGACCCAAGCCACCGCGTCAATTACGCTCGAAAAACTGCGCAAGCGGCTGACCCATACTGGCGTGATGATCGAACCCAAGGCTTCGGCCGGGACTTTCGAAGCTTTCTAACCTGACTGCCCAAGCATCTTGCTGGGGCGAAACGGTCTGGTGCGGCCCATCCGCTCACGGTAAAATCCTCTTAGCGCCGCCCCACTGGGCGGCGTTTTAACTTGCCTTCTCTAACCGACCACATTTTTTTCTTTCATTGCAATCTCCGCAAGCTAGACTGGATGCCAGTTGGTATTGTATGTGTTGGGTTGGGTTGGTGCCATGATGGCTTTTGGGCGGGTATTTGTTGTATTAATATGGTTGCTGGCGCCCGCGCTTGGCTTGGCGGATAGCCGACGGATTGCACTGGTCATGGGCATGTCCGAATATCAGACCTTGCCCCCGCTGGACAACACCAAGAACGACGCCACTGCCATTGCGGATATGCTGGCCCGCATTGGCTTTGACGTTACATTGTCGGTTGACGCCGGAGTGGCTGAAGTTGAACAGCTGCTGGATGATTTTGCTTTCCGTTCCGAAGTAGCAGATCTGGCGCTGATCTATTTTGCTGGTCATGGCATCGAAGTTCAGGGCGAGAATTTTCTGATCCCTGTGGATGCCGCCGTGAATAGCAATTTGGACGTACAGCGGCAATCAATGTCACTGAAACGCCTGCTGGCGGCGGTGGATCGCGCCCGAAAAATGCGCATCGTTATTTTGGACAGTTGCCGGAACAACCCACTTGGGGACGCCATTGCATTGGGCGAGGGTGAAATTGATACCGCCAGCACTGAAGGCACCCGTGGTGCTGGCGGCGGCATGGCAGCAGCAGATCCTGACCGGGGCACTCTGGTGGCCTTTGCCGCGCGCGACGGTCAGGTGGCGCTAGATGGCAGTGGCACAAACAGCCCCTATGCCGTTGCCTTGATGGAGAAGATGGCCGAGCCGGGGTTAGAGATCAGCCTGATGTTTCGGCAGGTCCGCGACCGAGTGCTGCAGCAAACCGGCAACCTGCAAGAACCGCATACCTATGGATCGCTGACCGGAGTGCCCTTCTACCTGGCTGGGGCCGCTGAAGGTCAGGTCGATGTTGCCTCGGCTGCTGCAATCGATGCCTGGGCGGCCATTCGCCCCGATCAAGAGGAACAATTGCTGGCTCTGGCCGATCAGGGTGATACCCGTTCGATGTTGGGGCTGGCCTATATCCGGCTGAACCCAAACGAAGGCCGGTTTGACCCCAAGGCTGCTGTGTCTTTCCTGCAGCGTGCCGCGGATGCGGGCTCGCCCGAGGCACAGTTTGAGCTGGCCAAACTCTATGAGCGCGGCACCGGAGTCGCTGTGGATCACGCACGCGCACTGGTGCTGTACCGGGCTGCGGCTGAACAGGATTTTGCCGATGCTATCAATGACCTTGGCTTTTTGCATTATCAGGGCGGGCTAGGATTGCCGGCGGACCCGCAAAAGGCGCTGACTTTCTTTGAGCGCGCCGCCGATCTGCGCCACCCGCAGGCGCAATTCAATTTTGCTGCGCTGATCGATGACGGGCTGATCGCGGATAAGGGGCCCGAAGACTCTGCCTACTATCTCTATCAGGCATTAAGGTCGGGCAGCTCGGATGTGCTCAACCTGCTCAGCGACCGGCCGACCATGTTCACCGATCAAACCCGCAAGGCCCTGCAGGCCAGGCTAAAGGAGAACGAATTTTATCAAGGCGCCATTGACGGAGATTTTGGCCCCGGCACCCAACGCGGTATTCGTCGGGCTTATGGCATCGAAGAATAGGCTCGAAAATCCATCATGGCAAAACGGCCAGTGCAGGGTTGAACCACATAGACGGGATTACAGTTTACCTTCGGCCAGCCATTGATCCAGCTGGCGACGGCTGATTTCAAAATGCATGCTGTCCTCGCGCCGGAACCCGGCGCCCCAGACCCAGCCTTCGTCGTTGAAAAAATCAGCGATAATGGTCAGGCCCAGCTGGGTTTTGCCGTCGGTGAAATTGTCCAGCTGCCCATCAATGTTCAAATCCACTGCTAGCCCATAGCTGTGGGTCGACAGTGAGTTTTGCGTGCCTCGAATACGCCGCACACATAAAGCGCCAGCGGTGTTGATGCGATTATACAGGTCTGGGTCAGCCGACTGGATATTCTCAAATACTGTTTTCAAGCTGGTGATCGCCGGTTGCAGCATGCTGACGCGGATCGGACCAACCTGTTCAGTGACAAGTTTTGCCTTCAGTTCTGGATTAGTCATCGGTTGGCATTTGTCATTCAGGTCTTCACGCGGGCGACCCAGTTTTTCGGACAGGTAAGACCCACCCGCAACCTGCAAGCCGTTGTTCACATTGACCCGGTCCGCAATTAGCACCACCTGCGCATAATCCAGATCGGCACCGGGGGTCTGATCCCAGATCGCCCGCTCGCCCTCCGCGTCTGAAACGGCAGCGGCTCCACCACCGCCAATGGGCAAGCGCGCAACCTCGCTTCGCAATTCGGACAACCGACCCTGCAGATCCTCAATCTGCTGACGCAACATTTCGATTTCGATGCGCGCAGTGGAATCCACTGCGGCACCCTCAAATCCCTCGTCGGACAGCGTCCACTTCAGGGCAAACCAGATGCCGGGCAACAGCATCAGGGCAACGGCAATGATAATGGCTGGAATAACGCGCATGGGACCCTCTAATTCAACAGGTGCAATTCAGCCCGTTCCGGCACTGCGAGTAAAGCTTTTCGTGAAAGTTCGGCGAGATTCTTTATCTTTGGAAATGTCAATCGCCCCGTCAAAACCATTGGCAGCACCCGGGTGGTGGTATAGGCTGAAGTCTGTAACTGGGTTTTTATAAGGGGGGGGTATGTTGTGATCCGTCTCAACGTTCTATTTGTTAGCCTTTTGGTCGCAGGCCTTGGAGCCGCACCTATTGTCTTTGCGCAAGATGCCGAAGAACTGTCGGTGGAAGAACTCACTGCGGTATTCAAGCAGCAAAAGACCCGTGGGCTGGTCATTGTGCCAAACGCTGCGACGGATGCGGCGGTCGATGCAACCACCGAAGAAACGGCGACAGTCGCCGCTGTGGCTGCAGACGAGTACGAACCCGTTGACCGGCAATCGCAGGTTAACGTGCAGATCTCGTTTGATTTTGACAGCGCCGCCCTGCGGTCCGATCAGCAGCCAAAACTGGTCAATATGTGCAAGTCGATGCAGCTGCTCGAAGGTACAGTGTTCCAGATCATCGGCCATACTGACAGTTCCGGTTCAGCAACCTATAACGAGCGTTTGTCCTTGCTTCGTGCGCAGGAGGTACGCCGTCATCTGGTCTCGGCCTGCGGTATTGATGAAACCATGCTCAAGGCAATTGGCATGGGTGAAACCGCACCGTTTGATGGTGACGATCCACGCGCTGACATCAACCGTCGGGTTGAATTCCAGGCCCTTGGCTAGGATCTTGCGCAATTCTCACGCTGCACTTGCGTCCGGAGGGACGCCATGATGGACTCTCGCCCCGGCGATTTGTTTCAACCCGGTGACCTGCTCAACAATACCTATCGCATCGAGATCCTGCTAGGCCGCGGCGGCACCTCGGATGTCTATAAGGCACGTTCGGAAATCTCAGGTAATTTGGTGGCGCTGAAGGTTCTGAAACAGGAACTGGCCGGCAACGAAGATTTCACCGTGCTGATGGCCCGCGAGGAAAACATCCGCGAGATCCGCCATGACGCCGTAGTGCGCTATTCCGAAAACCACCGCACTCCGGATGGTCACATCTATCTGCTGATGGATTTCATTGACGGGCCTGGGTTGGACAAAAAGCTAAAACAGGGACCGATGGCAGCCGAGGATCTGCTGATTGTTTGTCGTCGTGTGGCTGAAGGTCTGCAAGCAGCGCATGCCAGCAACATCGTCCATCGCGACCTGAGCCCCGATAATATCATACTGCGTGGCGGCGACCCTGCACAGGCGGTGATTATCGATTTTGGCATCGCCAAAGACACCAATCCCGGCGCGCAAACCATTGTGGGCAATGAATTTGCCGGCAAGTACTCCTACGCGGCGCCGGAACAGCTCAGCGGCAATACCGATGCCCGCGCGGATATCTATGCCTTGGGCGCCCTGCTGCTGGCCAATTTCCGTGGTGCAGCCCCTAATCTGGGCGCCAACCCGATGGAAGTGGTCGAGAATAAACAAAAGCCGCTCGATACATCCGGCGTGGCGCAGCCGTTGAAAAACCTAATTGAGCGCATGTGCGAACCGGATCCGGACCAACGCCTTGCCAGCGCCAGTGCCGTTCTAGCGTATCTTGATGATTTGGCGTCAGGAACATCTCCCTCTCAAGACGCACCAATCTCCAAGCCCAACGACGAAGCCACAGTGATTTCCTTTCCGCCGCAAAAACCCGCAGCCAAACCCACTGCCCCTGAGAAATCGCGCTCTTCGCGTGGGCCACTGCTGGCGGTTGGTCTGAGCGTCGCGCTGATTGCGGTGGGTGCTGGGGGATATATCTCTGGCCTGTTCGATAACTTTCTTTCACCCGCTTACCCACCGGCGGATCCCTATACGCTGATCGTCGAAAAGACCCCGGATGGAGTGGCGCAGGCTGTTGGTTATATGCCGTCCGAAACCACTCGCGACGCCCTAACCGCACTGGTGGGCGATGCCGAGGTGACACTGGCTTCGGGCAAAATTTCCAGCAGTTGGGGAGAAGACGTGATTGCCAGCCTGCAGCCTCTGCAAGATCTTGAGGAATGGCGTTTCGTGGTCTCCAACAACAAGGCAAAACTGACCGGAACTACTGCGGATGCAGCGCTTCTGGCGCGATTGAACGCGGTCTTTGGATCTGGATTGCCTGGCACGCTCGAAGGCAGGGTCGATATCTCTTTTGTGCTGCCAGTGCTGCCCTTTGCGGAAGTTCATGCAGTACTGCAAAACAACAGTGATTGTGGTCCGCTTTCAACTCCTTCGGCTGGCTCAGTTGACGGTTATGGCCCCGAGGACGCAATTACAGTGACAGGGCGGGTGGCCGAAACCGCCACGCGAGTTGGGCTGTTCGATGCGCTGCGGACAATGGCCGGAGATCGTCAGGTTGTGCTGGACCTTGAGGTTCTGAATCCCAGCCTCTGCCTGATTGAGCAGCATTTACCGAAGGCGCCAACCGGTGCAACCTCAGTTGCCTTTACCGTCGGGGACCGAAATGAGCCTAATCCCTCGGGACGGTTCTTTGTTGGCGAAAACCCGGTGATTGATGTGGTATTGCCCGCCGAGATGACCTCAGGATATCTGACAGTCTCCATTCTGGACGTGTCCGGAAATGTGTTCCACCTACTGCCCAATATCTCACGACCGGATAGCTCGGTCGAGACTTTGCGCAAAGGGCGTAGTGGTGAAGTGAAGGTACGGGTAGCCTTTGGGCTGGACGCCGCATCGACCGGGGGGGGGATTGCCTTTAAGGTTGATGACAGCTCACTTGGAAAAAGCAAAATCCTAGTGCTGCATTCCTCCGCACCTTTGTTTGATGGAATGCGACCAACCTCGGAAAGCGCGGTGGGCTTTGCTGAGGCGCTGCAAGCCAGTTTTGAGGCAGATTCTGGTCGAATACTGTCTCTGGACAGCCGTATTTTGATCACGGCGCGGCCCTAACCCGGGATTTCTAAAAATTTCGGTCCGGAAAATTCGAATTTTCCGGGTCTTACATTACATCCACGACAATGGCCGAGATGTTATCGGCTCCACCGCCGGTCAATGCAATTTGCACCAATCGTTCCACCACGGTTTCAATTGGGGTGGTACTCAGGATGTCCTGCAACATGGCAAAGGTGGCATATTTTGTCAGCCCATCCGAGCAGATCAAAAACCGGTCTCCTGGCAGCGCTTCGCCTCGGATCTTATCCAGCTCCAGCACATCTCCAACGCCCACCGCGCGGGTGATGGCATTGGACTGCGGGTGCTGTTCGGCTTCGTCCCAAGTCATCCGCCCAGACAATACATACTCAGCCACTGATGAATGATCGGTGGTCAGCATTTCAATCAGACCATCCCGCAGCCGGTAAATACGGCTATCTCCAGCCCACAACCCGACAAAATGCCCATTTGCCATCATCAGCGCCACCACGGTTGCACCAATAACCCCTGATCCACGCGCTTCGGCCTCAGCCCGAATCATCTGGTGCGCCCCTAGAATGGCGTCGCGTAACGCATGCATACGAGCTGTCGGGTCCAATCCCACTGGGATCATTGCCGTCGCATCAGCCACGGCACGGCTGGCAAAATCGCCGGCTTGGTGCCCCCCCATCCCATCAGAGACCAGCCAGATGTCATGTTCCGGCAACGCGAGGATCGAATCCTCGTTTACTTTGCGCTTTAGCCCAACATGCGTCTGCACGGTGTAGCGGTAATTGTGAAACTGGCTCATAATGGTCGTGCCTCGCTCCAGATTGGGGCCGCAACGTCAAACAATCCAACAGACGCATTGTCACTGGGCAATCCCTTACTAATCATCAATCTCGGCACTCCATCACAAATAGCGGTCCATAGACTGGCGTCTTTGACCTTCTGATCCAACAGTTCTCCGGTCAACAGACTAGACAGGGCTGCGGGATTGCTTGCTCCGGTCATCACCATACAGCCCTCGCCGCCCCGCAGCGGAGAATGCGCGCGCTGCGTTGGCACCACAAACCTGGCCAGATCCAGTGATAGTTTTTCCTGCGTCATGCTGTCCTCCAATGAGGCGAGAGCCAGATCCTCTAGCTGCTCGAATAATGCCGTCTCACCCAGGTGATCCAAAGCTGCGGGCCCCGGCGTCGGCAGTGCCGCCATCAGCGTCAGCGGAAACCGCCGCCCAACCCGATCAACCGAAGGCATCAGCACTCCGATCACCTTTTCAGGCCCAGCCAATCCCGGAGCCAGTGTGAACCGCCAGATCGGCGCCGACATGTAATAGCCATCCCAATAGGGGCCATGCGCCGCCTGCCCGGCCAATAACACTTCCTGCAACCACGCGTCCCAAACCTGCACAAAGCCCGGCGGCGGTGTCAGCCGGAAAAAATCCCCAACTGAGGGCATCTTGCCAAATGCTCCAAACCCCATCGCCATCACATCGACTTGGGGCAGTTGAACTTTGCCATGGCCGGTAGGGCAAAGGGGTTGATGACGGAACCGGATTGTAGCTCAAACAAGGCCAGCCGACCGCCAACACGGAAATTCACCCGCCGTCGGTCCGACACGTTGGTCCGACGCACTTCGGCCGAGTCGAGCAGGCGGAACCAAGCCCAAGGGCCATCACGCGACATGGTGTTTTCATTGTCGCGCTTTTTCGGCGACAAAGTGATCCGAGCCAGCCCAACTGATCCGGGCCAGGTTACCGCAACCGGTGTAGGCTGGCCCGATCGGTGACCATAGGCAACCTGCACCCCATCGATTTCCAGCAGCACATCCTTGGCCTTGGGATCCAGCGCTTTGGGTGTGATCTGAAATTGCACGGCAGGTGTTGGACCCGCCGCAAAAAATGCATCACGAATTTCGGCGGCATATTGCATCTGCACCAGCACCGCTGGGCTGATCCCCAAATCCACATCATTGACCCGTTTCCAAGTCCACGGACGGCTGCGGGTATCGACGTATTTCGCCAGGTTCTCGTTAAAGAACCCGTCAATCAGCCCTCCCGGTGAAAACAGCTTGGCAAAATCAGCCATCGCCACATCCGCCTGTGCACGTCGATTGAACGGGTAGCGATTGTCCAGCGCTTGCGTACAGAAAGGCAGCACCGAAGCCTGCCAGCGCGCATTGATCGACGCCCGGGTGCCCTCGGACGTAATCCCGGATGAACCCGTTGAAATCTGCGAGGCCCAGCGTTGTACTGGCCCGTCAGCCCGCGCTGCCGATTGCTGGAACTGCAACAATGCCTCGCCCCCGGTGGCGACACCGCTGAACGACATCTTGTTCAGATCCTGATAGACCAATTGCAGCGACACCATCAGATCATCCAATTGCGAGGGCTGATTCTCGGGACGCTCTACCAGATTGTGCAGCCACTGAAATCGATCTTGCACATAAGATCCCGGTGGCTTGGGCGCTACGCCTCCGCCGTCCTCGGCGGATTTTACCAGAGCTTCCATCAGGATCTGGCCCTGGATCGACAGGTTCGAGCGCGCTTCGATCGCTGCTACCTGAGAGGCACCACCCGACAGCGCCGAGGTGTCCAGGGTTGAGCGATCCTCGGCCAACCGGGTTTCGTTGGACACTTCGGTCAGAATATTCACCATCGGAGAGGTCGGTCCGGACAGCACATTGGTGACCTCAACCGCGTGGCTGAGGGATTCCAACGGGATGATATCGACATCACCCAGCATGGTGTCATAGCGGGTGATATAATCGTTGTAATACAGATCCAGCACATCTCGGCTCAACGCCAGCAGCGCCGCATTGGTCTGGTCCTCCGCGCTGCGCTGTCCAAGTACCCAAGCCTCGCGCTGCACCCGTTCGGCAACGCTGACCGCCTCGGGCAGGAACACATTGTGAAAACCGTCGTAGGTATAGATGCCCTCGATCCCATCGTTCAGCTGCTTGCCCGAACTGCGTACCAGCACCCGTTTCACCGAGGGCCCGCCAACTTCGGTTAACCGCCATTTTGGCAGGCTGGTGGCGGCGTTGGAATTGACGATGCCATTATAGACCCGCTGGGCCAGCGGTAGCTCTGACAGGATGCTTTGCACTTGCTCGATCAGCGGGCCATTCAGCGCCACCTCCTCCATTGGCTGTGATAGCAGTGCGGTCAAATGATCCGCCAGATCGCTGCGTAATTGCGCGCGGGCAATGCCGGGATAGGCCACTAGCTCCCAGTCCAGCCTCATCCACTCCTTGATCAGATCCTGGTTCATCGGCCCTTGCAGACCCAGCATCAGATAGATTTTCAGCGCCTCATACAACAGATCCGAGTTGTTGATATTGCCGGAGATCTGCTCTTCCAGCCGCACCAGCAGCCGAGGCAGCAATCGTTGGTTCAGCGCCGATCGATAAGTCTGCGCCGCCTGAGTGCCGATCACTTCGCCCTGATACAAACCATAAGTCATTTCGCGTTCTGGTTCGGGGTCAGACAGAACCGGATTGGCAGGCAGGTCCCGTAGCAGATTCAACGCTGCTACGACTGGCACAAGATCTGTGTCCCCCACCGGGCTGGGTGGCAAAGTTGCCGCTGCCGCCTGATAGGCCGCAACCTGTTCCTCGGCTTCTTCGATCAACTCAGCATTTTCCAGGAACGAATTCACCCACAACCCGCCAGTGGTCATTGCCACCAAAATGGTCGCGGTGATCGCCACCCGACGGGTCCACCGATAGCGGCGCTCGACCTTGTCATCCGCTGACACCAATCCGGCCTCGGGGAACATGACGCCCTCGAACAGGCGGGTCAGGAAGAATGATCGGCCCGTTCCCTGCCCGGTGCCAATTGCCTGACGCCCAATGCCAAAAGTCTGCGCCATACCCAGCATCAGCCGGTCAATCGGCGTGCCTTCTTGGGTGCCCGAGGTGAAATATATCCCGCGCAGCATCTGGCGTTGGTCGTAACGATTGTCCTGAAACACCTCGTTCAGGAAATCCCGCGCAACTGTACGAACCGAGGCCACCTGCGATGGAAATCCAGCCACCAAAGCGCGGCGTTGATGATCAGTCTCACCCTGCATCTTCTCCAGCAGCTGTTCATTCAGCTGACCCAGCAACAGGGCAAACTCTTCATCGAACCGGGCAATTGGCGCATCGTCTTTCTTGCCCTTAGGCAAAGGTAAAGTGAATCCCCAGACTTGTTCGCGGTCTTCCTTGCCCAATGTATCGTGAAATTCGCTGAAACCAGCGATTAGGTCAGCTTTGGTAAACAGCACATAGACTGGGAACCGTACCCCTAGCCGTTCACGCAGTTCCGATAGGCGCCGTCGCACTGCCTGAGCATGACCCTTTTGAGTCATCTCATCTTGCAGCGATAGATCCGACAGTGAGATCGCGATGATCGCGCCGTTGATAGGCTGACGTTTGCGATATTTTTTCAGCAGTCCCAGAAAGCCGATCCAGGCAGCATTGTCCGCCTCGGCATCGCTTTCCTGCGTGGTGTAACGGCCAGCGGTATCAATCAGCACCGCGTCATTGGTGAACCACCAATCACAGTTGCGCGTGCCGCCCACGCCACCAATCGCTGCCTTGCCCAGTTTATCGGCCAATGGAAACTGCAGCCCCGAATTAACAATCGCCGTGGTTTTCCCAGCGCCCGGAGGCCCGATCATCACGTACCACGGCAGATCATTCAGATGACGCCGCCCATTCTTTGATTTGCGCAGCTCAATCATCGCCTGCTTGAACTTGCCACGCAGTTCGCCAATTTCCTCGGCAAGCACGTCGTCTTCGCTGCTGTCCACCGACTCAGCGATCTCATCGCTCATCGCCCTGTCTTTGCGCCGACGTCGCCAGAAGATGAAAATGATCAAGCCAAGGAAAAACACCCAGATCAACGAGATGGTGACAACCCGCGAGGTGACACTGTCAAAGGGTCGCCATTCCTCGCCGCCGATAAAGGGAGCAAAGAACCAGACGCAGGCGGATAGGGCCACCGCAAAAATGATCATCAACGAGTAGATGGATTTAAATAGCGGAACGATATACCGGCGGATCATTGATCATTCTCCTGCACCCATAGGACTTCGATGCGGCGATTGCGGGCGCGACCTTCGCGGGTGCCATTGTCTACTAACGGTTCTTTGTCAGCACGGCCTTCTGCAGACAGACGATTCGGGTCAGATAACACCTCGGCCATTCCAGCCATCACCGATTTGGCGCGCGCCAGTGACAGATGCATGTTTGACGGGAACCGAGACGAGCGAATGGGCACATTGTCGGAATGCCCCACCACAATCAGCGCGCCTTTTTCATCATTCAGCGCCTGCGCCAACCGGTTTATCCGTGGCCCAAAATCAGCCTGCAATTTATCCGATCCTGATCCAAACATTCCGGATCCTGCAACACGGATTATCAGCGTGTTACCTTTTTGGAAAACCTCGATAATACCCTCGGCGATTTCTGGCTCTAAAAACCCCGAAACCTTGGCAACTTGATCGACAACAATCGGCGTAGGAGGCGTTGGCGGGGGTGGCGGTGCCCGCCGCTCCAACTCGGCTACTGGGCCGGAATCGACAATCGACAACTGGCCAATCACCCGTTCCGTTTGGTTCGACAGCGCCCAGGACAACCCGACAAATTGTATCCCCAGCAACAGCGTGGTCACTGTCAGCGAAATCCAGATCAAACGCCAGGCCGACAAAGCCTTGAATGGTTTCTTTAGCCCTTGCCAATGCGGCGCAAGATCGCGCTCCACCGGCCCGCGTTGCGCCCGGATGATCCGCGCCAGTGCACCACGAATTTGCATGTGTTTTTCCAGGCCGCCCTGTTCAACCCGCAGCCGCCCCTCGAACCCCAGCGACATGCACATGTACAGGAACTCCAGCATGTCGATATTGCCGCCCGGCTCTTTTTCAAGCCGCGCCAGCAAATCATAGAAGCGGTCGCCACCGACAGTTTCGCGATGGAAAGTACCAACCATGGACTGCAAACCCCAACTGGATTGGCCACCCCATGGCGTGTTTAGCACTACGTCATCCAGTGTTGCACACATGGCATAGCGCGCAATTTTCACCGTCTGCGCCGCGATGCCAGCCTGCAAGGCGCGGTTTTCAAACCCGCGCACTTCGGCCACCACACTTTGGCGCAGTTTGTCGGGATCCATATGCTGGGCGCGATTGCGAATGCGGCTGATCAGCGCAAACAAGGTCGAGGCACAGGCGGTCAACTGGTTCATGCCCGTCATCGCCAATTGCGTGCTCTTGCCAGATGGCGAGGCCTGCGCAGGTGCCGCCGGGGTCGCTGCCTGCGGCACTCCAAAGGCGTCACTGCCCGCAGCAGATGGTATTGCCGCAGGTTCTGACACAGGCTGCATCGGTTGCGGCGTTGCCGTCCGTCGGCCACCCGGATTCGGTCTGATCACCGTTTTATCGGTGTCATTTGGTTCCGCAAACGGGTCGTCGAAATCGCCCATGTTTTAATCCCGTTTTAAGTGTTGCGAATGGCCCAAAGTTCCATCTTCAGCCCCGGAAATTGCCCTGAAACATGCACTGCGATCCCACCCGAGGTGGTCATCTTACCCCAATACGGGCTGTCGCCGTCCATCTCAAAATACACCACACCGGCATGATAAGGGATCTGCCGTGGCGCCACCGGCAAGGGCCGCAGCGTGATCCCCGGCAGCGCCGAGTTGACCAACTGGCGGATTTCCTCGACCGGACCGATCTTGGCCTGTCCGGCAAAGTGGCGGCGCACGTCTTCGGCGGGAATGTCGGCGTTCACCGCCAGTACAAATCCGGCATTGCCCAGCAGCTTGCGGTCGGCAATGACCCCAACCGAGATGCCGTATTTGCGCTCTTCCAGCTTGATCGCAATCGCCGTTTGTTCCAGCACCGAGCTAAGGTATTGCCGCAGCGTGCGAATGACCGGCGCGAAACAGCTGCTTAGGTTGTCATGGGTATAGGGCGGAAATTCCGGGACCTGCTTGTCCGTCGACATTAACACCGACAATTCACCGGCCAATGAAGCGCAGGTGACAAAGAACCTCTCAGGGTGCAGGTTTTCGATCTGCGCCATATGGCGCACCACCGGCAGCATTTTGTTGACCACCATCAACAACATGAAGTCCGACACCTCGGCCGCGCCACGGGTCGCACCACCTTCGGCCAACCGACCTGACAGCGCCTCCATGCGGTGGGCCAACAGCCCCTCCAACTCGCGCAGAAAACCCGTCAGCGCCGGGGCTGCACGCACATCGGAGCACGACGGGATAAAGGCCTGATCCAGGATGATTTCCTTGTCCGCTCGCACCTCGATGATGCGGGCGACGGGTACGGATAAACGGTCCGCCAGATCATCCACCTCAAGCGCGAACTGCAGACGCATCTTGCCGACGTCCAAATCCACCGGCTTGCGCTCGCTGCTGGTGACGTCGCTGACTTCCTGCTTGGCCGGACGCAACCGGCTGGCCGACATTTCCGCGCCAGACAAATCCACCTCGGCGGCACCTTGGCGGCGTTGCGGCACAGTCAAATAGACGATGCAATCCTTGATCGTGGTTGGCACCTCCAACGCTGGCGGATGAGGATCGGCCATCGGCACCCGGAATACGGTGCCATCATGGGTCAGGCCTTCGCAGCTTTTCAGCGCAAACTGACCCACCTTCAGGGCCTCGTGGTCGATTTCCAGCCCATTCACGCCCCAGGCATAGGGGCGTATCCGACGCGCCAACCCAGTGACCAGAGCCTCGGTGTAACGATCCGACTGCTGGAAATGATGCGGCTGTAAAAACAACCCCTCGGTCCAAAGCACTTTGCTGTCCCAGGACACCTGGCTCTCCTCTTTCTAGTTCAACGCACGCGCGCTGATTAATCTTTTAATCGGTCCAGTTGCTGCTTATAGGCCCGCGCAAATTCGCGACTGAACAGCTCGTGAAAGTCGTTTTCAGCCTGGTCCGAGATCTCGGAATACAGCTGTTCGTAGACGTCCCAGTATCGCGCCTTTTTACCCTTCAGCAGGCCGCTAATGCCGCCTTTGTCCTGAATTTGGGTCTCTAGAACCTTGGGGTCCAGCCGCGCCAGTACACCCTTCAGCGCGGCCTCCATGCCAGTCATCATCGCAACTTCATGGGCTTTGATGTCATTCAGCGCCTGCTCGGCAGCGCTTTCCGGGCTCAGGTAACCCTTGGTTGCGGGGCGAACCATTGCTTCGATCGCTTGTTCCGGCGTGATCGAGAATTTCAATGGGTTATTGCCGCCGGCAGAAATCATCGTCTGCTCAATGCGGAATTCCGACTTGATCGAGGCGCGGGTCATCAGAATTTCGCGCAACCCCGTGATCAGTGTTCGCATCACCCGCCCCATGCGGGCCAGGGCATTCTGCTGCTCCTCGGCCTCAAGTTTCAAATCTTCGGCGCCCAAACCGCGCAGGAAGGCATCAATTGCAGCCGCTTGTTCTGACGGGTCTACCGGCGCCGGAGCGGCCTCCGGATCCTCAATAGGTGCGGCAGGCTGGGTCGGTTCAGGGTCAGGTTTTAAGACCACCGGTGGCGGAGGTGCCGCAGTTATGACCTGTTCAAATGGCGCATCCGCAGAGGCCGGCGTTGGCGTTGGCGTTGGCGTTGGCGTTGGCGTTGGCGTTGGCGTTGGCGTTGAAACTTCGCCTATGCCGGACAAAAAGTCATCATCCCAATCATCCGGGATCGCCGCCGCAGGTTGTGCCCGCTGCGGCGCATAAGCATCCTGTGCGGAGGGGTTGTGGGTGGGCAGGCTTGCACCTTCGCCTTCTCGTCCGTCGCTGGATTTTTGGAAAAACGGATCTTCATCCTCGCCCATGGGCGGCAGTAGATCGTCGATCGGGTCCACCGGGTTTATCAGTGACGGGCCGGTGGGTGTCGGCGTGCCCAGAAGATCATCCAGAAAATCCCCGCCCGGCCCAACATCATCCAGCAATTTCATCGGGTCCGGCGCGTTTCCAGCTATCCCATGCGAGGCCGGTGCCTGTGCTGCCGGCGCGGCAATCATATCGCCCACCTCGGCCAGCTCATTGCGGATCTCGACCACCATTTCGTAGTTGCCGACGCATAAAACATCGCCATTGTTCAACGGGGTCGGGGTGCGGCCCAGCGGGATCTTGGAGTAATTCAGAAAGGTGCCGTTCGAGCTGAGATCAACCACCACCACATTGCCGTTGTGGTCCTCGATCACACAATGCGTGCGGGACAGCAACTGGTCCGGATCTGGCAGCACCAGATCATTGCTGTCGCCACGTCCCACCGTCAGGCTGGGCCCGCGCATTGGCACTGGTGCCGCATCACCGGGAATGGTGCCCGAACTTTGGAATTTAAGTGTCACGGCCATATGTGGCGTTATCCTCCGACCAATACAGTAAACTCGCCCTTTACGATTGGACCTCCACAGGCCGCGTTGTCCAAAACACGAGCAGCCGGCAGACCACATATCAGGACAGTCACTGAGCCCTTGATGATTGGATGCGGCGGTACTGCCAGACACATATCAGTCAGCCGAGCAGCAGGCAGTTTTCCCACCAGGACAGTCACAGCACATGGCGGCATGATCGGGATCGGAACCGGCAGGACCGGCGGAGGCGGTATAGATGGCAACGTACAGGCGTGCAGATCCGTTACGCGTGCTTGAGGCATTCCCATTGTACATATCTCCTCGCTACTCGTGGGTTTCCAAGGACTGAACCGAGTCCGATTGCCCATTACCACCGCGCCCAATATTCAGCGCGCGCTCGACCAAAATACGGCCATGCTCTTCAAACTTATCAGACAATTCCGACAAGGCTACCATATTCATGGCAAAAGCCGCAGTTTCCGAGGCGCCAGCCGGCGCCGGATATTGCTTCAGCTCCCCCGGCCCTAAGGTGCCGTCAGAATATAGCACCGCCAGCGCGCAATTCACCGTGTCATCATCAACATAGGCGTTATCCAGCGATATCCGCGCCGCATCCCGGTTGTCTTCCGAGGGTTCATAGACCCAGGCCTCGGATGCGGTCAGCGACGGTGGGTCCTTGTCTGATCGCGGCCCGATGTAATCGCGCGCTGCCATGCAGGCCCACCAAACCCGTTCCCGAGGCGGCAATAGGATGGCCAGCAACCGAAGCAGATCCACCAGCGCACCTTTTTCAGACAGTTCTTTCAACACCTCAGAGGCCCCGGCTGTTGGTGGCGCTTCCAGCGGTGTTTTCAACAGAACATTTGCCTGCGATAGCAATTTGGCCACCGGGTCTGTTGGCATTTTTACCAGGTCATTAAACATCGTCGTCATTTGTCCCACCTAGTTAATCAACGTCAGGCCACCCTTAAGGGTCAGCATGCCGTCACCTTTTACCGTGGTCATAGGCGCTTTGGCCTCAACCATCGCGGTGCCTTCGATCTTGATCATTGGCCCTTTGATCGTCACCCCTGAATTATCGATCTTAATCGAAGATCCACCAACTTTAAGCAAAATTTCTACTGCCGCCGTCATCTTGATCTTACCTGCCGCAGCATCCACCGCAATGTCACCCGCAGTGACGTCTATTGTCATATCACCTTCTTTTACGGTCGTGGCGTCGTCTTTAGTGATCGTCTTGGTGTGCTTTCCCTCGATGGTTTGAGTCTTGTCGGTCTTGATCTCGATTTCCTGACTGCCGGTCTCGATGGTGAAATAGTGATCCCCTTCCAGCAGCGTTTCGGTCACATGCTGTTTGACCACCTTACTTTCGCACCCGTCTTCGTCATGGGCGCCGGCATCCACCTCGTCTAAACCAATGGTCACCACCGACTTATTCTTGACCAGCCTTTGGTGATCCTTCTGCGCTTGAATGCGCATCAGTTCCTCACCTGCTTTGTCCTCGAACATCCACTCGTTATAGCCGCCGCCCCCTTTCGATGAATTGGTCTTGAACCCCATCTGGGTCTGATCGTCGGGATAGGTATAAGGCGGCATGGTGTCCTTGTTGTACAACATGCCAGTACAAATCGGGCGATCCGGGTCACCCTCTTCGAACTGGATCACCACTTCTTGTCCGATGCGCGGCACCGCTACCATACCCCAGCCTTTGCCCGACCATGGCGTCACCACCCGCACAAAACACGAGGATTTTTCGTCACCTTGTCCTTCGCGGTCCCAGTGAAACTGAACCTTGATCTGACCATGCTCGTTAGTCCAGATTTCCTCACCACCTGGACCAGTCACAATGGCCGTATGCAGCCCGGCAATCTCTGGCCAGGGCGTGACCAGCGGCGCGCGGAACTGTTCCTGTTTCTCAATCGCCCCAAAGGTTGCGGCATAGGCATCGCCCTTCATCTCTTCGGGGAAGTCCATGTTATTGGCCTTGAGGTCATGGCGCATCTCTTTCCCACCTTTATCCGACCTGCGCCGGGTCTCACGCTCGGCAAAATCTCCGGCCACCTGCAGGTAATGATTGGTGTCCACCACCAGATATTCCGCGTTGGCCTCACGTTCGGGGTGGTTCTTCAGTTTGAAGGTATATCCCGTGGCCAGACTGCGCACGCTGGACGCGCCGCGCCAACGTTTATGCCGGATTGCCTCGGCCTCCATCCGCACCCGCGCCTGAGAATTCCCCAGCCCCGAGTTTTTTCGGTAGTGGCCAGGGTAGTCATAAACCTCATAGTCCTTGTGGTTATGGCTGCCTTTTTCGATCTGATTGTTGACCTTCAGATCCGCCGTTGGCGACAGGAAATCAAAGTCATTCAACGTCACCTTTCCCCGCGTCAAGATTTCCTCGCGTCCCCATTCGGCGATATGATCCTTACGGCGACGATCCGCTTCATCACGTGCATGGAATTCCACCGTCGAGCTGCCATTGATTGGTGAATGCCCACTGATGCCATCACAGATACACAGCTTTTCCGGCGCGTTCTTATCGCTGGTGCTGTCGAAGTAATAGTAGATCCCCTCTTCTTCCATCAGGCGACAGATGAAATCAAAATCGCTTTCCCGGTATTGTAGGCAATATTCACGCTCTTCATAACTGTCGCTGGTGCGGTCACGAAAATCGCTGAAACCGTGATCGCCAAACAACTGCTTGATGAGATCCAGAGCATTGATATTTTGAAACACCCGACAGTCCTGCGTCCGGGTCAGCAGCCAGAACCAAGGCCGCACCTCGGCAATGTAATGACCATAGCCATCGCGCATTCCCAAGTTCTCAACCGAGATACACAAGCCCGAAAACTTCTGATCAGTGCCACCTTCGGTCTGCACATGCAGGTTCATGGTGTGACCTACGATCTGCTCGAGCTTCTCAGCTTTGTTCTTGGACTGGAACTCGACCGTGGTCTCGGTCAGCTTGCTCATCCCTTCGCGCACAATCGCTCGTTTCAACAGCAGTTCGCGAGCCTTATAGCTGCCGGACATCCAGACCAGACTATGCTCATGTGGTTTACTTTCGGCCATGGCGCCTCCTTTCACCGGGGAAAACCGGGCGCAAAATAAATGTTAAATCCCTAAAATTTCTCATCACAAATCACCTAGTAAGGCAGCGAGTTCGGCATCCATGCCATCCTCATCGTCGCCATCATCGTCATCACCAAACCCAGCCAGCAGATCATCCAGATCATTGTCGCCATCGTCATCGCCGCCAAGGTCCAGATCATCCAATCCTAAATCGTCCAGTCCCAGATCATCAAGGTCATCACCACCGTCATCATTGGCTGGGGCAGCCGCAGCTGCGGGTTTTGGATCAGGTGGCGACGGTTTCGGTGCGGGCTGCCCTGTCCAAGGCCCAAGAATTTCGCCACCAGCAAGCGATGCAAACGAGGTCAGGCGGATTTCATCGCGGCCCTTGACAGCCGACACCGCCATGAACCCACGCTCTTGCGCCATCGCGATTTTGTCGAGGTTGATATTGCGCTCGGTGCAGGGCAGCGCCACCTGATCGCCAAAACGATCGTTGACGTAGTGAAACGGGATATCGCCCAGCGACATGATCTGCCCCAGCCTCATCGAGGCACCATTCTGTTTGAACGACCGCGCCAGCAAGATCGCCACCAGAACCACCGGATTGGCCCAAAGCATCCCGCGCAAGCCTTCGGCCTCAGTGAACTCCTCAAACTCGAACTCATAGATCGGTTCGCTCTTGGCGCCATAAGGTCGGCGCAGCATGAACCGTGGCGATACCAGCCCCAAATGCCCCGCTTCGGCCATACCGCGCAGGGTATCCCAGGCCCCCGTCACCACGCCGGGCAGTTTGGCCTTTTCCGTCTCAAGGAACGCCGGTGAAATCGCAGCAAAGAACGGAGCATCCACATGCGCTGCCACCCGCGCGATCCGGCCCAGCAATTCGGCATGCGGTGGGGTTTCTTCGAACTGATACAACCCGATCAGCGCCGAATAGCCTCCGCGGCCGTTTTCCTCATCCAGCGGTTCACCCGTCAGCAGTTTCACAAATCCGCTCTCGGTCAAGTCGTCGACCGTGGCCAGATCCGCCGCCAATTCCTCGGCTGAGATGTCGTACAACATCACTTCCAACGAATCGTCGACCTCAACCGAGCGGGCAATTAGGTCCAGCGTACGCCATTGCGCCTCAAGCGATTGGAACTCGGGGTGGTGCAGTACCATACGCATCGCATCCGACAGCGCCGCATCCACCGCGCCCATCATCGCGGTCACATCCGCATCAGGCAGCGCCCGGATATGCGGGCCAACCACACGAGCCAGCAGGTCCTGCACCGGAGAGGCCTCTCCCAACTGGTTTTCAGAATCTCCAATCAGCTGTTGAAAGGCGCTGAGCCGACGATCAGCCGGTATCGCGTTACCGCCAGATCGCAGTTTCGGAGGTTTGACGCGGGTACCGAATGTCTCGCCCCAAGCGCGCAAGGTCTTGGCCGCATGATCCGCCGTCACGCCGCTTTGCAATTGTTTGCGCAGACCAACCAATTCCGAAAACAGTTCAACGTTTTCATACAGCTCGTCTGGGTGCAGAGCGTCCAACTCACCCAGCTTTACCACCATTGCCGCGCCATCTTTGCCAATCGGCAGCAACAATTCGGTGGCAAAGCTCTCGATCACATCCTCAACGGTATCAGGGTCCAATATCACCGCCTTGCGCGCGGCCAGATCATCGCCAGTCTCGATCAACCCCTTGGCGGCTCGGCCTGAGAAATCGCCCAAGATTGCCAACCGGAACCGCTTGCGCTCCAGTTTTTTCGGCTCAGGCCGATCCGCACTCATGGTGCCATAGGCAAACTCGGGATCCTCCGTCTGGGTCACCCCATCCGGAGCAGCGGTCGCGGTAGTGTCATCATCACCGTCCAGATCCCCCAGCAAGTCGTCCAGATCAACACCAGACTCATCACCACCATCATCCAACCCGCCCAGCAGGTCGTCCAGATCCAGATCATCATCATCGTCCGTCGCGTCATCACCCAGCAGTGCATCCAAGTCGCTGTCGTCCCCGGTCAGATCCCCCAATAAGTCGTCCAGGTCATCACCGTCGTCTGGTGCAACCTCATCGGCGGCATCATCCTCCAGTCCTGACAGCAACCCATCCAGATCATCGCCATCCTCGTCATCGGTCAGATCCCCCAGCAAATCATCCAGATCAATCTCAGCTGCGTCGGGGGTGTCATCAGGCGCCAAGTCGACTGTTTCTGCCAAATCTTCATCGCCGCCCCCGTCCAGATCCGCCAGCAGGTCGTCCAACCCGTCGGTGTCACCCGGCTCGTCTGCTGCATCGTCTTCCAGGCCCGCAAACAACTCATCCAGATCGTCACCACCCTCATCATCCGACAGGTCACCTAGCAGATCATCCAGTTCCCCGGCCCCTGTATCGTCGCTCGGTTGAGCGTCATCGGCGGCAGCCAGATCCCCCAGCAGGTCATCCAACCCACCAGCGTCCACAGGTTCTTCCGGCTCTGGGTTGTCCAAATCACCCAAGCCACCCAGAATGTCATCTATACTGTCTTCTGGTGTCGCCGCTTCGTCCGGTTCCGCCAAACTACCCAGCACATCAGCCAGAGAATCCTCCTCGGGCTCTT
>MAAC01000766.1_pt1 | contig 25833 bp, 24 predicted proteins | sample 1115981 | NCBI WGS metagenome assembly MAAC01 (sample SAMN04961126, study PRJNA320927) | seawater metagenome | isolation source: sample BD02T64 sea water enriched with oil for 64 days | place: USA:Gulf of Mexico | collected 2013-07-27
CTTAGTAGACCGTTCTCTACCCATTTCTCAACCGCCTCTATATTAATCCAAAGTGTGTTGTGGCGAACTTGGCATTGCACCCCGTCTAGCCAAACTCCTTTTTTTCGTCGTGCATGAACAGCATTGGCTGTATCGCCGCTTATCTCGCAATACTTGGGAAGCTTTATCCACTTCATGACATTAATGCTCCTGGAATGTTTATGCCGCTGGGCCAGTTTTTTTCCCGGGTAACGCTGGAAGCGCTTCTGGCTGGCTTGAGTTGTAGTGGCAAAACATTAGCATTGAGCTAATTAATCAATCAAGCGTTGTCTCTGCTTGTCTTCTTATCTTGGCGCTAAATAATTTCGCCCTTAAACACAATCACACCGCAAATACTGGCATCTTCATCGATCTCGATAATGCGGTTGGGCCAATCTGGGTTTAATGCCTTTAAGTACTGACTCCCTTCTTCAATGATCAACTGTTTAAACGTTGCTTCATTGGAGGCATCAATTCGTACTACGACATATTTACCATGCTCCGCTGGGGCATTGGGGTCGACAAAGATTAAATCGCCTTCATGGAATTTGGGTTCCATGCTGGTGCCTCGTACCCTGAGTACAAAAGACTCAGGGCTACATTTTGCAGGGCATTGCATCAATTCATCGCCATACTGAGGGACATAGCTTTCCGATATTTCCTGCCACTCTCCCGCCTGCACCCAGGATATTAAGGGGAGGGGGCTTCTAAGCTCTGGGCCTAAATGTGCGTTGTGTTCTTGCCTGCTGTGGGTAGTGCTGTCGTGCGAATTGTCCATCCATCCTTGGGGTTTATTCATTGCATCTTCCAGTTTGATTGCTAAGTCATCGCCTATGGCGCGAGGGGTTCCTTTTTTCGTGGGTAATTGATTGCGTACCTGGCTGAGGTAGGAGCTGTTTGTACCAGCGGTACGCGCTAGCTTGGCGGCCGATCCCGCTTCGCTAATGAGAAGCTCAAGGTTGTTAAGTCTTATTTGATTGATTTTTCGCTTCATGCGAAACAGTTTAGCAGGTGTTTAGCACAATGATAAACAAATAGTCTATTTGGCTGGTTGTTGCTTGGTTCGCACGGTGCTAATCTTTCTACGCATGGAGCTAAAGAACTTTCTCAAAATGGCAACCAAGAGGGAACGCGCAGAAGTTGCAGTTGCTTGTAACGATTCCGTTTCCTACTTGTATCAGATTGCCGGTAACCACCGCCACGCGAGCCCACTACTGGCCACGCAGATAGAGCGCTATACATTCATTGTTGCCAACCTTTCTGCGGGTCGGCTTGAATCTGTGCCTCGTGCCAGCATGGTTCGTCACCCTGAAATATTTTATGGGGTGGGCGGGGATTTAGAAATCATTGATGAATCTGAGGGAGGTAAATGTGATGACACTGAGTGATTCTGTCGTTGAAAAACCAGCTGATGAATCTGCTGTCGTCAGTATCCCTCCGGGGTTTATCACTCGAGTCGAGGTGATGCGTATCCAGTCTTACGCACGTAACCCACGTCGGCAGAAAAATCCTGAATACGACCGCATCAAAGCCTCTATACGTGCTGAAGGTCTTGATCAGCCATTGGTTGTTACCCAAGAACCGGGTCAGGCAGATTATGTCCTGCAGGCTGGTGGTAATACGCGTTTGCGTATTCTCAAAGAGCTTTATCAAGAGACGGGAGACGACCGTTTCCTGCGGGTTGATTGTTTATTTAAGCCATGGGCCCATGAATCGCAGCTACTCTTTGCCCACCTCCGAGAGAATGAGTTGCGTGGCAGCTTGCCATTTATCGATAAGGCGCATGCCGTGTTCGAGGCTAAGGCATTACTGGAAGCAGAGCTGTCGGTGGATACCTTGTCACAGCGTCAACTCGAGACACTTTTCCACGCAAGAGGCTTTAGCCTAAGTCACAGCATGATCTCTAAAATGGGTTATGCCGTTCATATCCTCTGGCCTGTTATGCCCCATGCGTTGAGCGCTGGCTTAGGTCGCCCCCAGATCGAAAAAATTCGATCATTAGAGCGTGCGGCACTGCAAATCTGGCAGCGACGGTGTCTGGGTGAAAAGCCAGCGTTCGAGTTGGTCTTTACGGCGTTGTGCCGACGTTACGACAATGCCGACTGGGATATACAGCCTCTGCGTAGTGCTTTGGAAAATGAAATTGCCGAGGAATCAGAACAAAGTATTCAGGTTATTCGCCTGGAAATGGCAGCCTATTTAGCCGGTAACAGTTTTGTTGCTATTGATAGCAAAGCCGATGAATTTGAAGATTCACCGTCTGCAGGTGTAGTAAAAGATAAGAGCACACCGGAGCCCCTACCGATTCTACCCACTGTAGATACAGTGAATGACAGGGATGAAGCAAGCACTTGTAAAGAATCAGATTGCATTATTTATAGTGCCGCTGAATTAAATAGCCCAACAACAGATGAAACATCTTCGCCCTCAGATAAACACGAGGCATTCAGCGATATTGATGGTTTGAGAACCCGGATGTGGAACTGTGCTTCGATCCTGGCTGAACGTAATGGACTGGGTGATCGTGTCATATTACTAGCGGATCAGGGACTGGGGTTTTTACTGAGTGATGTTCCCGGTGCAGAACTGACTGAAACACTGGATGAGGAAATGCTGGGCCAGGTGTCATCACTCTGGTGGCAACTGGCGGCCTGTTCAGAGCTGACCGTTGCCCCCGTAGAGATACTGATTGGGTATCTCAATAAAGATTGTGTGTTGTACCAAGCTCTGGCATCACAGGATGCAGCATTGCTGTTTGGCAGTGTCTGGACACTGGATCCTGGGCATATCGGTTCGCAGCTTTGGCAGCAATTAAATGAGGAGGATTGGTTGCATCTACTGGAAATGATGACACTTTACCGAAGCATAAAACGCCTGGCTTTGGAAACAGGACAAGTCCTTTGGGCCTCACCTGAAGGTGAATGCTAGTGGCCTCCAATAAAGAGGCAGACCTCACCACCGCAGTCTTGTTGTATGCCGTGCGCTGTTTGGCCGAAGGTGATCAGCAGGCACTGCGTATGATGAATTTCGGCCCCAAGGAACTGGATGCACTTAAAGACATGAACCTGGCCGATCTTTATCGCGTGGATAATTTAGGGGCTCACTGTTTAAAGGTTGATTTAAATCGAGATGTATTCTGGCCAATGCTCGACAACTTGCGTCATCAGCGAGAATCCGAAGAGCTGCAGCGGGCGTTAATTGTTGCTGATGCGCCCATGGAAATGATGCAGATTTTGTTTGGTATTAGTTCGCGGGAATATACTCGTTGGCGTCGTGTTTTAACGGTGTCGCCCTCGGTAGGGCGGCCACCGGAACCTGACGAAGCTGCGAGCCATAATCTTTGGTATGCCTGGCAAGATCATATTCGCGAGGGTGAGGATATTTCTTTGGCAGGTGCTGACTACTTATCTTTACAGCAAGAAACGAACATCGGCCTGCGGGCGATATGGACCTTGATTCAGCGCTGGGAAGTCTATGGGCATGATGAGCTGGGTGCTGACGCAAAACAGGTTGTTGAGCATGGCCGATGATGAGCGTGTATTACGACCGGAAACCCATGCGCTTGATGCTTTAATTAAGGCCACAGTCGAGCGGGTAAAAAATCAGGTTAATAGCGATACAGCCGATGCCATGTTATTTATGGGCAACTGGCACCAGGCTATTCCTGCGCTGGTGATTCAAGATCCTGTCTTGGAGCCCGTCGATAAACTGGTATGGATGGTCATTATGTTGCACGCCAGAGACACTGGCGGGCGCACGGCATTCCCTAATTATGAAATCCTGGCGAGCAAAGCCAATGTATCCTCCACGTCGACAATTTCTCGAGCCATTGCCATATTACGGCTGACGCGATGGCTAACGTTGTGTGCGAAGGTGCGCCAAAAAAGCGGACAGTTTAGGGGCAATGTTTATATCCTTCACGATGAACCTTTACCTCTCCTGGATGCACTGCATTTGGATGGTGATTATATGGGCTTTATCAAACAATCCATCGGGCATCATCATGCTCGTGTCCAGACTGTGGCCAAGGCAGTACTGGAAAGTTTGGATCAGGATATTCGAGCTGGTAAGGATCTTTCTAGAATTGACTCCACACTGGAAAGGCGAGTGCAGGCGATGGCTTCGTTAAGTCATCAACCCGAAAATAAATCCATAAAAAACGCAGACAAGGCGGGTCGTTATTTTACGTTTAATGCATCTGCCCTTGACCAGCTGAGAAACTCACCCAGCACAAAAAATACGTCGGATATTGACCAGAACCAAAATTCAAAGGTGGATGAAAAGACTAACTACAGTAGTGGTAGTAGTTGTAGTAGTTATTATAAAAATACAACTACAACAACTGCTACAACAAATTCAGGCAGTGAGAAGATTCATTTTCCGGAAAACAGCAAGGCATTGATTTATCCCACTCGTCTGTCGGATAACCAGAAGTCCTTGGCTGATCGTTATTTAGGCATGGTGGATCCTGACGATCGCCAGTTTGTACTGGACGAATTGCAAGGCCGTTTGGCCTCAGAGCAGAGGGGCATGCAGCCTGTTTATGATGAATTGCGCTTTCTTAACTCACTGTGCAAAGCGGCACAGCGCGGTGAGTTTGTGCCCAACCTGGGTATTAAGGTTGCGGAAGCTCGGCTTGAACACAGGCAGCAACCAGCAACCCTTAACGATGTGCAACAAAAGACAGAAACTGTCGAAGAAAAAGAAAACTCACGGGCCTATGCACGTGAACAATTATCTATTCTTCGCGAGTCCCTGGGATCAAATAAAGATAATTAATTCCCGCCCTCCAGAAATACGCCTGCCCCAAGCCTGTCGGCTGGCGCTCAGTGGTGGTTCCACTGTAACCACCACGATTCACCTCTCCAAAAAATGCCAACAACCATTGCATCGATAGTCCGTGGTGTAGGGCTTCAATTCATGGATTTATAGCGACTGTTATCGAAGGCCTGAACAGGAGCGACACAATGAATAGAAATACAGCGGTGCCAGCAGTGAAAGAACACAAAGAGCATTCCGCTTCTTCGGTGGGTTCTTTGCATGGCGAGGTCTGGTTGACCGTGCAAAGCTATCAGGCGCAAAGCCTATTGCGGGGGCGTCGAGCGAGTGAGGCTAAATCCGCCATCGTCGGTTTAGTGGGTTTTGCTGATCGCCTGAAAACGCTTTGGCAGGCCGTACGACAGGATGATCCCTACGCCGATTGGTGGTTGATCAAAGTCGAGGAGGGTATAGCCCTGTGCCGCGCACAACTGGGCCAATTGAGTGAGCAGGTCAATGCACTGCTCACCTCTTACGATTGTTTCGACATCACCGTTGCTCAGTCCCGGCAGCCACAGCGAATTTCATTGCAGTTTGCCAACCCTTACGCCTTTCGTGCCGCCCAGTTATTGGCGGAATACGATCGGATAATTTGTACTTTTATGACCCTCCGTCATTTGGGTGTCGAGATCCCTCAAACACTTGAGGAGCAGTTCAAAGGCAGTGGCCGCTGGCTGCGTCGCGTGTTTGCACTTCCCCAGGATTACTGCTTTTGCGATGTCGATCGATGCGCAATTCTGCAAAGCACCCCGCGGGCACAAAAAGCGCGGGAGCGTATGGGCGATGTGCCCAGGGATATTCTGCGTGGTGACACGCTTCCTTCGCTGCGCCCGATTGATTTCCGTATGCCTGCGCTGAATGACTTGAGTGACTCACCAAATACTGCTGCTGATGAAGTCGTGCTCTGAAATACCCATAAGCATCACGCTTAATCGGCGCATACCTTTGGAAGCTCTTGCTCTTAACCGCTTACAACAATTACCCGAATTGCGTCGTGAGGAATGGCTGCGCAATTTACTGATGCGGGGGTTTCGAGGGGAATGCCGATCAATGAGAGCCCAGCAAGTTACTGCGCTACAAAGCCTTGGGGCGAGTGAGTCTGCCATAGCGCATTCCAATTGGCTGATGCAAGCACCGGCTGAGCGCTCGTCACCGGTAATGGACGACGAACGATTGAGCCATCAGGTCGTGCAAAAAAAGGCCACAAGGGCGGACACGCACCACAAGCCATTTGCCGAACTGGCAAAGATCATCGGTTAGCGTGAAAAACAATTATTTAATCAAATCTGGAAATCAACATGACAGAACTTAGTGACAACCACGTAGATGAAAATGGATCGTCGTCCTTTGCCACGGCACCACAGTGCAGTGATGGCAAGCAGGTAGTGCAGGTCGGTCTCGATGATGGCTACGCCTATACCAAGGTGGCTTTGCCAGACGGGCGCCTGGTGTCAATTCCTTCACGGGCGAGAATGGGTCAGGCAGGTGTGACCTGGATCCGTGAGGAGGAGCAAGGTATCTTTGAATACCAAACCGATGGCACTGTTTATTCGGTGGGTGCAGTTGATGGGGAACCTACACAGTTTGATGAATACGCAAACTCTGGTCTCAATCGCGTCATTGTGCAGCACGCGCTTTATCAAGCCGGCCTGTCGGGGCGATCCCTTCACCTGGTTTCAGGCTTGCCTGTTGGGGCCTTTTATCGAAATGATGGCCAGCGACGCCAAAAGGTCATTGACCAAAAGTGCGATAGCCTTAAAGTCACGGTGCAACCCCTTACGCCTAAGAGCAAGGTGCAAGCCCAGCGCTTAAAAACGGGGATCGCTTTTCATGAGGTGATACCCGAGGCGCTCGCTGCCTGGTATGACCACATTATTGTACCTACCGGTGACGGTATTACCCTGGACGCCGATCGACTTAATGCGCCGATCGCCATTGTGGATATTGGTGGGCGCACCACGGACTATGTGGTGGTACAAGATCAGGGCATTGTCCACAGCTCTTCGGGTTCCTTGAATCAAGGCATGCTCAATGTAAAGCGTCGTGTTGCGGACGGGATTGAGGAACAGTTTGATCTTAATGAGCTGGGTGAGCAACGCATTGCCAGGGCCGTTGATACGCAGGTCTTGCGTGTGCACGGGAAGGATCACGATGTCTCAGCCCTGGTGCTGGAGGCCAAACGAGAATTAGTGGAGCGCCTGTATACCGAAACGCGGCGTAAGCTCGGTCGAGGGGCCGAGCTGGATCGTATCCTCTTCGTCGGTGGCGGTAGTGCGGCACTGGCCGGCGATATTGCCAATTGGTTTCCCAACCAAACGATTGCCGATCATGCTGCCTTCGCCAATGCGCGCGGCATGCTGAAATACTTGCAATTTGTCTGCGATGACTCGGTGAGTGAAGGGTAAACAACGCATCTATACGTGGTCACTGCGGACTCAGTGGCAAACAAGGTATCAACGGATTGTGTAATCGATACCGCGGAATGTCCGTCAATCCATCTTCAGGAATTTTCCTGATTTTACTCACCCTGCCGGGATTCTTTTCCCGTCAGGGAATCGATTTCTTCAGGTTTTTTTCTTTCAAGGAGAAAGTCTTATGTCTAACAACAACGCAGTTACTAAAACAGCGTCATCTGAAAAACCGAAGTATTTCGATCTTAATATCAGCGGTATCGGCTATCTCAACCGGGTACGTGAAGTTACACCTGAAGGGGCAACCCCTTTCCTCAGTGTGACCATTGCGGCTTTGCGAGGTTCTGTCGATAACGTTCAGCACACCTATTTTGATTGTGTGGTGTCTGGTAAAGAAGCGAAGGATCTGGCGCGTCAGCTTAAACCTGCAGTGGAGGCCAATTTAAAAGTATTGGTGGGTTTTCATCTCAGCGATTTGCAGGCAGAGGCCTTTATTTTCAAACAGGGTGAGCGCAGTGGTGAAGCAGGCATTAGCCTGAAATCACGATTACTACGCTTCCAATGGGTGAAAGTAGACGGACAAGCTTTTCCGGTAGTTAACAACGCCGTCGCTTAATGCTGACCGGGTCGCTTCTCTGGAGGTGACCTTCTTACCAATTTAATTTTATCCAAGCCAACGGGGAATCCATTCCTCGTCGGACTGGTCTCCTCGTATTTTTTCAGGAGATCAATAATGTCTTCCAAAACTTCACCCAAGCCAGTCAACGTTGAAAATCGTTTTACTGGCATTAAAGCTACTCAACTTAACGACCTGGAAAAACAATCCTTAGTCGCATTATCAATGGAGGTATTACAGGAGCAGCATAAGCCGGGCACAGCACTATCGAGCCCAGATCAGACGCGGGATTATTTGCGCCTACGTCTGATTGATCGCAAAGCAGAGGTGTTTGGTTGTCTGTTTTTGGATAACCGCCATCGCATAATTGAAATCAACGAGCTGTTCCAGGGCACCATTGATGGTGCTTCAGTGTATTCACGAGTGGTCGTGCAAGAAGCCCTAACGTTAAACGCTGCAGCTATAGTCTTTTTCCACAATCACCCTTCGGGGGTTGCAGAACCCAGCCTGGCGGATGAAGCGATTACCAAACGTCTGAAAGACGCACTGGCATTAGTTGATATTCGCGTGTTGGATCATTTCATTGTCACCGCTGGCGAAAGTGTTTCATTCGCCGAACGCGGCCTACTTTAAAAACTTTTTATAACCCTTTAGGGAAGCACTTTCTTCCCTAAAGGGGAGGAGGTGATTTCCTGCATACAGTTTATTTAAGGAGAATCATCATGAAAATAACCAATAAAGATAATTTCAGTGCCGATTACTTTGGTCCTGTTATCTCGACTTACAGTCGCAAACAAGCCATCGACGATGGTTTCTTGATCGATGTCAGCACTATGTCTCAAGAGGCCGGTTTTAAGTGGCCTGTTGCATTGACCAATGCTGCTTGGCAAGACTGTGTTGCCTGGTCAGATGACGATGATGAAAAACAAACGTGCCAGGATGAATCAGGCCGCCTATGGGATGTGCTGTTTTTGGCATTTTATGCCATAAAGACGGCATCAGAATCAGGAGACCGATTGTTATTTAAACTCTACCGGGTGCCTCGTGATGGTAAATACCGAGAAGCCCAGGAGGTAGAACTCAAACTTATGGTCGGTCCCGGTGATGATAGTAGACCGGTCATTACTATCTTGACCCCGAACGAAGATTAAAACGCTGACTGAGTTCAGCTCCTTGCCCTGGCCACTTGGGTTAAAGTGGCATTCTTTTCATTGTGTTCCGGGGCGGTTGTGGTATTCCTTCGTATGGTCGGGCAATTTTCATATCTTGAGCGATATCTGTCTGTTGTGGTCCACTTAGCCGCTATGACTTGGATTAAGCAAAATTCAAATAAAATTAAGACGACGCTATCGCTAGGTACGTCGCTGTGTTTGCGCTATGCCATAGTGAGGATGTTTTCAATTACTACCGTAATCCCTGCTTTTGCAGGCACCAGTATTAATATGACTAACATGGCCAATATGGACATGACCCAAAGTGTTTGTGAGTCGATGGCAGAGATGACCTGTTCATCCCCTGCCCACGAAAACGATACGCAGTTTGAGTATCAGTCTGACTAAATACCCTTGGTCAAAGCAGGTCATCCGAATCGGAAACGTCAGTTATTCGTTAAAACAGATAGAGACTTATATCCTGCTCAAGCAGTTCAATGATCCGCGGATAGTATTCGCTGTAAACTGTGCCGCCGTCAGTTGTCCTGATCGTACTGCAGCCCCTTTTATTGCAGGGCAGCTGGACAGTCAGTTAGACGCAATGGTCGGGCGTTTTTTTTAAAAATCCGGGCAATGGACTGCGATTAAACCGCGAGACGCGCATCCTGACTCTGTCATGGATTATGAAAAAGGATAGGCACTTGTTCCATGACAAGGAAAAAGGTGTGCTCGGCTTCGTGCTGCCTTATTTGGATCCTAATATGCGGGATTGGTTAAAGGTCAACCCGGTGACAATAAACTATTTCGAGCATGATTGGACCTTGAATGGCCTAGTGCAGGCAGATAGATAGATTCGAAGGGTGGTTCTTGCTGATCATGAATGTCGAATGTAGATCAGCTTGACTCTATGGCTACTATAGAGACTACAATTGCGAATGATTATGATTCGCATATTTATAGTGGCTAAAGGTAAAACTCACATGCAATCTCATTTAATGACCCTTTTCTGTGCGCAGACACATTCTGTTAGACGTAGATATGCACTTTGCCTTCTGTTTACAGTCATTTCCTGGTCAAATATAAGCGCGGCCATAACTGATGATCATTTGATCGAACTACGGCAAATTGCACAACTCGCAGAATATATCGGCGTTGACTATTCAGAGGCTGTGAAGGATGGTCGAGTAATTGATACCGGGGAGTACCAGGAGATGGTAGAGTTCTCTGGAATAATCATTGAAAAAATCTCACGCATAACTGAATCCTCAGACAATTTTCAAACCGCTGCCCACCAAGCTGAGTCGCTTCGATCGTCTATCGAAAATAAACAAAGACCCAATTCAGTGCAGGATTTGGCAGCTGAATTAAGATACACAGTGTTAGCCCTAGCACCGCAACCCTCTCTGCCCACTGCACTAATAGCCACTGTTAAAAGCAAAAAAATCTTTGAAAATACGTGTGCGGCCTGCCATGGCATGGGTGGACGGGGTGATGGGGTCATGGCCGCGAAACTAGAACCGTCTCCAACAGACTTCACTGATAAGGAGCGTGCTTTAAACCGATCCGTCCTCGGCTTGTATGATGCAGTCGCCAACGGTATCGAAGGAACAGCGATGCCTGCATTCCCCCAATTAACTGAAAAAGAAAAATGGTCGTTGGCATTCTATACGGGCGGTCTTGCCTTTCAGGCTTCAGAACAGTTTCAAACGCAAACTGCCCCGGTCATTTCTCTGCAACAGTTTGTGAGCTATAGCCCTTCACTATTAACTAAAGGACTATCCGAGAATCAAAGAACTGCAATTGAACAACTTCGCGCTAATCCTAAACCGCTATTCTTTGCGAATAAACATCCATTGGCGGTTACCCGTGAACGACTTGAGGCTGCACAAGGTGCTTACCATGAAGGCGACTACGATAAGGCGCACAATTTTGCGGTGAGCGCTTATCTCGATGGCTTTGAATTGGTTGAAAACAACCTGGACGCAAGAAATCAAGCACTACGGAAAGATATTGAAAGGACTTTAATTAGACTTCGTCAAGCTATCAGCCAACCACAAAATGACGCCGAATTAGAAAGCGTGATGACCAATGCCTTTTCTCTATTGGATCAAGCCGAGCAGCTTTTAATTGAATCAGCTCTATCGAGCGGAACGCTTTTTTCAGCTAGTTTGGTGATTCTTCTACGCGAAGGCTTGGAAGCTTTGCTGGTCATCATTGCATTAATAACAGTACTGATAAGGACTAATCGTCAAGACGCATTAAAGTACATACATATTGGATGGATTACTGCGCTATTGGCTGGTGGTGCCACTTGGCTGGCGGCCCAATCATTGATCAGTATCAGTGGTGCCAGTCGAGAAGTAATGGAAGGTGTCGCCGCGATGCTCGCGGCAATAGTATTATTTTACGTCGGCATCTGGATGCATAACAAAACCCATGCCGCACAATGGCAAGCCTATATCCAGCAACATATTAATACAAGACTTCAATCTGGAACTCTTTGGGGGTTAGCCGCTCTCGCATTTATCGCCGTTTACCGTGAAGTATTTGAAACAGTTCTTTTTTACCAATCCTTGCTAACACAAGCTGTTGATGCTCAATATTCTTATGTTGCCGGAGGGTTCTTTATAGGCATAATCATAATCTTCGCACTGGCGTGGATATTGATTAAATATTCAATCAAGCTACCTATAGCTCGTTTCTTCGCTACAACCACCTATTTATTATTGGCCCTCTCTTTTGTGCTGATGGGAAAGGCCGTCTCCGCACTACAAGAAGCCGCTGTCATCAGCATTTCACCATTGCCGGTTAATTTTTCAATTGAGTGGATTGGTGTTAATTCAACCTGGCAAGGAGTATTGGCCCAGACATTGATACTGCTCGCCTTCGTCACGCTTATTCTTCGATCGAGATTTAAGCGGAGCACTTGGCATGAAGCAACCTAAGAAACGAGGTGATAAAACATGAGTATCACCGATTCTGCAATTGCTTTGCCGACAAGTTTTTCAAAATGCCGCATTCCTCAACTGTGCGGTTAGTGGCGCAACTATTGCGAAGTGATGTTAATTGTTGCCGAAGCCCTTTCAGCTCTTTCATGCGCTGCTCTACTTGCTCAATGTGATTGTCAATCATCGTGTTCACGTCATCGCAATGTGTACCCGGCGATTGGTTTAAATCGATTAACTGACGAACCTCAGATAAGGCGAGATCAAGGCTTCGACAATGTTTGATAAACATAAGTTGTTCAACAGCCGACGAGTCATACAGACGAAAATTTCCTTCACTGCGCTTTTTCGATTCAAGTAGGCTCCCTTTTTCGTAATAACGTATGGCCTGCACAGAGCACCCTGTCAACTTGGCCAACTCACCAATTTTCATCGTATTTCCTCATGCCTTGACTCTATAGTTGCTATAGAGTTTAAACTGTAATTCTATATAAGTACAAGAGTTTTACCATGACAGATAGTTGCAAGGGGCAGTGTGCAGATAAGGTTGAGGCCGATATGGCATCCCTGCCTGTAAAAAACACACAACCTAACGGTGTGTTTGTCAGTCAATTCTTGATTCCCAAGATGGACTGTCCGTCTGAGGAGCAGATGATTCGCATGGCACTGGATGATCTTGAGCCAGGGATGGCACTTGAATTTGACACGCCACATCGAAAACTCAAAGTCTTTCATGACAATAATCTGGAAGCCATACAGTCACGTATCGAGTCACTTGGTCTTGGGGCTGCGCTTGAGCACACCCAGAATATTGGCAGCAATGAATTATCGCAGGCGATAGCCTCAGCCGAGGCTGTCAATCAAAGAGAGGCCGGTATCCTCAAGTGGCTGTTAGCCATCAATGCCATAATGTTTGGCATTGAAATGATTGTTGGCTGGTACGCCCAGTCAACCGGGTTAATTGCCGACTCCCTGGATATGTTTGCCGACGCCGCCGTCTACAGCCTGGCGCTCTACGCGGTCGGGCACAGTGCTCGCATGAAACTGCGTGCGGCGCATTTTTCAGGATGGCTTCAGATGATCCTCGCGTTAGGTGCGCTGAGTGAGGTAGTGCGGCGGTTTATGTTTGGGAGTGAGCCAGTATCTGTGCTTATGATGAGTTTTGGATTAGTGGCGCTAATCGCCAACTCCCTGTGTTTAGTACTGATTAATACACAAAAGGACAGTGGCGTGCACATGAAAGCCAGCTGGATTTTCTCGGCCAACGACGTGATAGCAAATCTCGGTTTGATCGTGGCGGGGTGGCATTGACGGGTTCGCGCTATCCAGATTTGGTGATTGGTTTCCTGATTGGTTTGATTGTACTGAATGGCGCACGCCGCATTTTACAACTGAAATCCTAAGCGTGAGCGTTTAAGTCTATGAATAAATTCAGCCAGCAAGCCTATATACCTGCCTTGAAATATCATGCCTTAACCGGCTTCTATGACGCGGCTGTGGCACTGGCACATTGACCTACCTGCTGGCAGAGCGCGAGCCAAAACTTCGTATCAGGGGATTAGACGCCGATCCGATGCAGCTTAAGGCGGCGACTAAAAAAGTGGCTGCTATTCGCAATCAAATCAGTTTCCAGCAAGGGTACGCACAACAGCTGCCGGGTAATGCACAGACCTTCGATATCGTGGTTTCGAGCCTGTTCTTTCATCATTTGACAACCAACCAAAAGCGCGAAGCCTTGGCTGAAATTCTACGTGTCCTTAAACCGGGAGGCCGATTGTATATCGCGGATTGGGAAAAACCATCATCGGGTATTCAACGACTCATGTTTTTCATTGTTCAACTATTGGACGGTTTTGAAACGACGCGGGACAGCGTTGAAGGCATATTGCCAAATCTCATGAAAGAAACCGGGTTCTCTGAGGTAGAGAATGGTAGATTTGTACCCACATTCTTGGGAACCGTTCGATTTTTTCAAGCAAAAAAACCGCCAAAACAACCAAATACAATGTTAATGAACTAATATGAATAATTTGAAATTGAGCACCTGTTTCACATTAACCTTGTTTTCCATTATCAAGGTGGTATAGACTTGTCAACTATGTTGCGACCCTTCATCTCCTATCTGTTTGTTTTCTCGCTACTCTTTATGGGTATCGAAGGCGCAATCGATTCTGCGGCTGGAGAGCATCCTCAGGGGGAGGGATACGCACATATTTTGGATAGCGATAATTCTCCTTCGCCAGACTTAGAGGGCAATGACAACCATTGCCAGCATTGCTGTCACGGTCACTGCAGCAGCGCCACCTCAGGAAATCTCACCGTCATGAACTTTGATATGACAAATCAGAGATTTCCTATTTACGAACCTCACGCACTCAATTCCGCACAGGCACCACCGACTCCTCCTCCCAACGTATAAATCATTTTTGATACTTATCTGAGCACAGCTCTTTCTGTAAACCTTTACCGGTAACAGATTAATCACTGTGCACGATCGTTCATTACAATCGGAATTTGATTTATGCAAACGCGAAATATTGTCGCTACTTTACTGTCGGGTAGCTCATCCATTTTCAGTTGGGCGGTATCTGCTGTGCCGCCCAATACCGCGCCTACGACAAGCGCAAAATTTAAACGCATCAGCTTTAGAAAGCTGGTATTTATCGGTCTGATTCTCGGCGGACAACTCTCTCTTGCTCAGGCTGAAGTCACAAACAATACCCTCACGCTCAACACAGCGTTAAATCGTGCTCTAGAACAAAACCCCTCTCTCAAGGTTTTTGACTTTCGCAACACAGCGCTGACTGGGCAGCTGGAAACGGCAGGCCTGAAACCAGCTTATGAACTCGGCCTGGAAGCTGAGAATTTCTCAGGCTCCGATGAACTCAGCGGTTTTGATGGAGCAGAGCTAACCGTTTCGCTCTCTTCTGTACTGGAAATGGGCGATAAACGCGCTGCCCGCCGGGGCATCGTTTCTAACAGCCGTTCCGTTCTCGATGCACAGAGGCAAGTGGAATCGTTGGCATTGCTGGGTGAAGTTACCCGGCGTTATGTGGATGTGCTCGCCGCACAAGAGCAGGTATCCCTGGCCAAAGAAGCGGATGAACTTGCCAGCCAAACTCTAAAGATTGTAAAAAAACGTGCCTCGGCAGGTGCAACGCCAGATGCCGAGGTAAAACGCGCCCAGGCTGCCGCCTCACAGGTACACCTCACACTGCTCTCCTCTCGACAACAACTTGCTTACCTGAAAGTGTCACTCGCGGCACTGTGGGGAGAAACGTCACCGAAATTTGCAACCATTGACGGTGATTTGTTTCACTTCGGTACCGATGTCGAGTTTGAAATGCTCTATGCCAAAATGGAGAAAAACCCGGCTATCCAGATCTTCGCTGCTGAAAATCGGCTTAAAGAGGCGGAAGTACGTCTTGCCCAAACACAGTCAAAGGCTGATATCAGCTGGTCGGTCGGTGCACGTCGTTTTCAGGAAAGCGACACTTCAGCCCTGGTCGCCGGTTTTAGCATGCCGCTCTTTTCATCGAAAAGAAATTCTGGCGCTGTCTCTACTGCACTTGCCCAACGCAACGAAATCTTTGTTCAAAAGGAAGTGGCATTACTCAACATGCATACGCAATTATTTCGGGCATTCCACAATAGAGAACAGGCCATTCTTGCCGCAAAGGAACTCCAAAACACCATTATTCCTGCGCTAGATGAAGCACTAAAAGAAACACAAACAGCGTACCAGCGTGGCCGTTACGGCTACCTGGAATATGTTTCCGCTAGACAGGAATTGCTCAGCGCCAGACGCACCCTGATCGAGTCCGCCTCATCCGCATTAACGTATGGCGCCGAAATCGAACAGCTGACAGCAGAGCCTTTGTCCGCTACGCAATATGGTGAATCAACCGAATTATCAGGATCAGTACAATGAAATCAAATAACGCAATTAAAACACCCGTCATTAAGATTATTTTTTATCTCGCATTCTTTTTTATGCCCACTCTGGCTCTAGCAGAAACCGGCGATGGTGATGAAAAAGAGCACGAGGAAGGCCACATCGAACTCACACAGGAGCAAATCAAACATGCAGGCATTAGCCTCTCTCGTGTAGGTGCTGGAAATATTCGAGAAACACTACCCGTGTACGGCGTTATTACCAGCAATGCAGAACAAATACAGTCGGTCAGCGCACGCTTTGATGGCGTCATCCGTTCGGTTAATAAGAAAATTGGCGATCAGGCTCGCAAAGGTGAAACACTGGTCACGGTTGAAGCCAATGAAAGCTTGAAAACCTATTCTGTTGTTTCATCACTTAACGGTGTAATCACTCAACGCCATGCCAATATTGGCGAACAAACTGCCGATAAAGTTCTCTTTGTTGTTGAAGATTTTTCCACCGTTTGGGTTGACCTGTCACTGTTTCCCAAGGACGTGGCTAAGGCACAGGTAGGACAAACTGTTCGCATCAAAAACACTAACAACGCTATCACTGGTGAAGGGCAAATTATCTATATCGCTCCTCTGGGAAACAGCAACAACCAAGTCACTATTGCACGAGTCTTAATTAGCAACACAGACAATTTGTGGAAGCCGGGGCTTTTTGTGAATGCTGAAATCACCCTGTCTGAAACGGCTGCCCCTTTGGTTATTCACAACGAAGCGGTACAACGTGTGGAGGGAGAGAATGTTGTTTTTGTACAAGGCGAAGAAGGTTTTGAGCCACGCCCGGTTACATTAGGGCGCACCGATGGCGAGTCAAGCGAAGTGCTGGCTGGGTTGAACGTCGACGAAACCTATGTCTCGAAAAACAGTTTTGTTCTGAAATCAGAGATGGGCAAGGAGGATGCTGAACATGGCCATTAACAGTATCCCCCGGATTACGCGTAATACACGTCATTGTTTGCCACCAGCACTATGTAAGTTAGTAGTGCGAGACCATAAAAGGGCCACACTATGATCGATAAACTGATTCAACTTTCCATCGCCCGTCGTTGGCTGGTGATGTTTTTTGTGCTCATCGTCAGCGCACTCGGTGTTTGGAATTACCAAAACCTACCGATCGATGCCGTTCCCGATATCACCAATGTCCAGGTGCAGATTAATACTGAAGCCCCCGGTTATTCACCGCTGGAAGTCGAGCAGCGGATCACCTACTTGGTCGAACTTGCGATCACGGGTTTGCCCTACGTGGAAAGTACGCGTTCTCTATCAAGATATGCACTCTCCCAGGTGACTGTTATATTTGAGAAAGGAACGGACATTTACTTTGCACGAAATCTGATTAACGAAAGACTACAGCAAGCCAAAAGCGACATGCCATCAGGCATCGAGCCCGTGATGGGGCCTGTTGCAACCGGTCTTGGAGAGATCTTTCACTACGCAGTACATGCGGACAGCGATGCCCGACAAGATAATGGTGAAAAATACGACGCCACTGCGCTGCGCACACTGCAGGACTGGGTAATTCGCCCGCAATTGCGCTTGGTGCCAGGAGTGACCGAGATCAACACCATCGGCGGTTTTGAAAAGGAATTTCATATTACCCCTGACCCTGCGCGACTGTTGGCTTTCGAGCTGAGCTTTGATGACATTGTCGACGCAGTGGAAAAAAATAACGCCAATGTCGGTGCTGGCTATATCGAAAAAAACGGCGAGCAATACCTGATTCGTGCGCCGGGGCAAGTGGCGGATATCGCTGCAATCCAACAGATCATAGTCGCCCATAAAGACGGTATTCCTGTAACCGTGGCCGACGTCGCTGAAGTTGGTTTTGGCAAACAACTTCGAACCGGGGCCGCGACCCGCGATGGTGAAGAAACTGTATTGGGTACGGCCGTTATGCTCCTCGGCGGCAATAGTCGTAGCGTTTCCGAGGCCGTTTCTGCCAAATTGGTTGAGATTAATAAAACACTCCCCAAAGGTATCACCGCCGATCCAGTGTATAACCGAACCGTACTGGTTGATAAAACCATTGCCACGGTGCAGAAAAATCTACTCGAAGGTGCGGTGTTGGTTGTCGTCGTTTTATTGGTGATGCTTGGCAATGTGCGGGCCGCTCTGCTCACCGCGATGGTTATCCCAATATCCATGTTAATGCTCATGACGGGCATGGTACAAACTAAAGTCAGTGCCAACCTTATGAGTTTGGGGGCACTCGATTTTGGCCTTATTGTCGATGGCGCAGTCATCATAGTGGAAAACTGTATTCTCAGACTGGCTGGCCGACAGCACCACCTCGGTCGCACGCTGAAATTAGACGAGCGATTTCAAACGGTTTTCGCTGCAACGCGTGAGGTCTTCACCCCAAGTTTAATCAGTGTTCTGGTGGTGATTCTGGTTAACATACCCATCCTTGCGCTCACCGGGGTAGAGGGGAAAATGTTCACCCCAATGGCCATGGCTGTGATAATGGCGCTTCTATCAGCACTGGTCTTGTCACTCACCTTTGTTCCCGCAGCCGTGGCACTTTTACTGAGCGGGCATATTGAGGAAAAAGATAACCTCATTGTTCGCCAATCAAAACGTGCCTATACCCCCATCCTGTCCTGGGTACTTAAGTTTCGTATAGCTGTGCTGGCAGGTGCTGTGCTGTTTGTTATAGCCATTGGCGGGCTGACTACAAGAATGGGAACCGAATTTATTCCAAACTTGGATGAGGGAGATATTGCCATCCAAGCTTTGCGAATTCCCGGTACCAGTCTCACACAATCGCTAGACATGCAGTTTCAACTGGAACGTGCCGTGCTGGAAATTCCAGAAGTGAAAACCTACTTTTCACGAGTCGGCACCGCAGAAGTTGCCAGTGACCCGATGGGGCCAAATATTTCTGACGGCTATGTGATGTTAAAGGACCATAAAGACTGGCCAAATCCCGATAAATCGAAAGCGCAATTACTGGAAGAAATTCAGGAAAAGCTGGCGCTGATCCCCGGCAACGCATTCGAGATTAGCCAACCGATCCAGCTCCGTTTTAACGAACTTATCTCCGGTGTCAGGTCAGATCTGGGGGTTAAAATTTATGGGGATGACCTTGATCAGTTACTGAAATCAGGCACAGATATTGCCGCCGTACTCAATGGTATCGAAGGTGCCGAAGGCGTCAAAGTTGAGCAAGTTTCCGGATTGCCCATCTTGTCAGTCGAAGCTAATCGCTCCGCTTTGTATCGCTATGGCCTCAACGGGGCCGATGTCCAGGACATAGTCGCAGCGGCCACAGGTGGCGAGGAAGCTGGCCTGATATTTGATGGGGATCGACGTTTTACCATTGTGGTTAGAGTGACAGAGCGAATCCGCAATGATTTGAGCGCACTGGAGCGCTTGCCAATTCCATTACCGCAAGGTGGTTATGTTCCTCTCAATGAAGTGGCAACACTGAATCTTGCTCCAGGACCGAATCAGATTTCCCGAGAAAATGGCAAGCGTCGGCTGGTAGTAAGTGCCAACGTGCGAGGCCGCGATCTGGGCGGTTTTGTTGCCGATGTGCAAACACAGATCGAACAGCAAGTTAACTTACCGCCTGGCTATTGGCTGGAATACGGCGGCACATTCGAACAATTGCAATCGGCCTCTGAGCGATTGAGCCTGCTAGTACCCATCACCCTGGTCATGATTTTCGCACTATTAATGATGACCTTTGGTTCCGCCAAAGATGCGGCGCTGGTTTTTAGCGGCGTGCCCTTGGCTTTAACCGGCGGCGTTATCGCACTATGGCTACGAGATATCCCGCTCTCCATCACTGCAGGCGTGGGGTTTATTACATTGTGCGGTGTCTCCGTGCTAACGGGTGTCATGATGGTATCGGCGTTTAGAGACCGATTGGAACAAGGTGATGATATTGACACCTCCATTCAACAAGGTGCGATATTGCGGTTAAGGCCAATACTAATGGTTGCTCTGGTTGCAGCACTGGGTTTTCTGCCGATGGCCCTTAACACCAGTACCGGTGCAGAAGTTCAGCGCCCCCTAGCGACAGTGGTTATAGGGGGAATTATATCCTCCACATTATTAACGCTGTTGGTACTGCCAGGCCTATACCGAATGGCTTATCGCAAACCCAAAAACCTTGTAGGCAATAGCGAGGATGTGATGGCCTCTTAAGTGTTAATACACTGGCCACAGAGGAGCATCTCTTCTGTGGCCATACCAACTACTCAAACACAAATAACTACTCAAATCGTGGAGTAAGATCATGAAACAAATTAAAGCGTTTATACACCATGTCCGTTCCTCCACTGTCGTCGAAGCATTGCGTGACGCCGGTTATAAAAATATTACCTTGCTTGATGTAAAAGGCACCTTAAAACCTCTCAGCGAATCTGAACAGGATTATTCTACTGATGCCGGAGTCGTTATTTCGGAGATTCGAATATCTTTGGTCTGTGAGGATGTTCAGGTCGACGAGGTGACAGGAATTATTCGCAAAGCCGGGCGTATAGGGCCAAATATTTCTGGTTGGGTGTATGTCAGTCCAATCGAGCTGGCCTTACCGATTGGTGGTCCAGAGGCTTGAGGGTTGTTTTTTAAAAAAAGTAGCGAAGGCAGCAAAATTGTCGAGGATTTGGAAAAGTAACCAAAGGTGTTTACTTCAGTTTTCTAGAGATAGATGAGGTACTACCATGCAACGTAAATCAGACGACCCTGAATCCATTCATTTTCAGGCACATCGGATTAGTAGTATAAATAATGAGTGGTATTTTGTTACGAGAGAAGGCGAAAATGTTGGACCCTTTATGTCGAAGCCTGCAGCAGAAAAGGCACTCGAAGAATTCCTAACGACGGTAGATGAAGACAAAGGAAAAGCTTAGGCGAATTGAAAAACACGATCCATTGAGTACGGATAAATTCTTAAATGACTAGTCATAAGTAGTTCTGGTCGCTGGGATAGAAATGGAACATGAGCATAAACATGAACATCTTGACGTAGAGTCGCTCGGCGACCGACGACTGATTATCGCCATCGCTTTTAATATGTTATTGACAGTAGCGCAGGTGATCGGTGGTATCGTCTCCGGCAGCCTCGCATTAATTGCTGATGCACTCCACAACTTCAGTGACGCTGCCTCATTACTGATCGCTTGGGTGGCACGCAGGATTGGCAGGCAACCCGAAGACCACTTCAAAACCTTTGGCTACAAACGGGCCGAAGTGATTGCCGCATTGATTAATCTTGTCACATTAGTGTTGGTGGGGCTTTACCTGATTTATGAAGCGATATGGCGCTTGTTTGACCCGCAGGTCATCGAGGGCTGGACAGTAATTATTGTTGCCAGTGTTGCACTGGTAATCGATGTCTTCACGGCAATACTGACTTACACCATGTCGAAGCGCAGTATGAATATCCGCGCCGCTTTTCTGCATAACGTCTCGGATGCCCTGGCTTCGCTGGGTGTGATAGTCGCCGGTACCATGATTCTTCTCTACGGCTGGTATTGGGCGGATACCCTGTTGACACTTATCATCGCCGGTTACGTGCTCTATCAGGCGGCGACCTTGTTGCCAAAGACCATACATATTTTGATGGAAGGTGCGCCGGAAAATATCTCAATCGAGGAAGTCATTAAACTCATAGAGCATGTAAAGGGCGTATCAAATGTCCACCATGTTCATCTCTGGCAACTCGATGAACACAAAAATGCCCTGGAAGCCCACGTCGTGATCGATGATTTTGGTCAAACTGAACAGATAAAACGGGCACTAAAATCAGAACTTGAGGCGACGCTTTCTATTGTTCACTCGACGTTGGAGTTCGAAATCGATCCTTGTAGTGGGCGTTGTTCCTGATGTCGGATTGCGGATCTAAAACAGGGCTCCGGAGCTAATGGCTGCGCAGTAGCCGCAAACCACTCGCGATAACAATGAATTCACTGATTTCGTGGGCAAGCACAGCCATTGGCAATGACAAAACCTCGCCGAGTGCCGCAACGGATAACACGGCGATCACCGAGATTGATAACACCAGGTTCTGCCGAATCACGTGCGAGGTGCGCTGACTGAACTGAAACAAATACGGTAACTTTGATAAGTCATCGGCCATGAGGGCGACGTCTGCGGTCTCAAGTGCTACGTCCGACCCAGCCGCGCCCATCGCTATCCCGACATGCGCCGCAGCAAGCGCGGGTGCATCGTTGACACCATCGCCGACCATTGCCACTCGGCCATATTTTTGATCCAACTCTTCGACTGTACGACACTTGTCGTCGGGTTTAAGATCCGCCCGCACTTCTTCGATACCCGCCTGCGCGGCAATGGCCTCAGCGGCCAGGCGGTTGTCGCCGGTGAGCATGATGAGTTTGATGTTCTGCGCTTTCAAGGCTCGGATCGCCTCAACAGCTCCGGGCCGAATAGGATCGGACATCGCAATAGCGTTTTAGTCAGTACGCCGACCCGACAGCGACCGTCTTGCCGATGTGCGAGCCGTTGTTCGAATCGCGCGAAGTCAACAGCGTACACCCCATCGGGGTCGGGTAGCGCTGCGATTAAGCTAAACAGGTTTACCAGATGGTCAGGGTGTGTCATCAGTCGGTGATAGACCCAGCGACCCTCCTTTTTGGCACCCTGTCGCACGGCTTGTGCCACGGAGAGAGCTTTCTCACGCAATTCATTGATGAAGCTCAGGAGTACAATGCCGTTCCGCATCGCCACACCGAATATCGCAATAAATCTGTTCGTGGACGGCGCTTCTCCGTCTTCGTATTCCGCGTCAAGCTCTGGGTTGTAGATTGCCCGACCGACCGGTCGCTACCGCGCGGTCGCCGCATCGACCGCTACGACCTAGAATGGCAGGATAATCCATGCGCATAGCACACAAGCGAGTACGCACTCACGCCTTCATATCGACCTCTATTGTGCCGCCGTCAGACTCTTACGGAACAGCGCCAGTGCCACTAAGAAAAACACCATGCCGATGACAATATTTGCAACTAAATCCGGCCACACTACCTCGAAGCCTGCGCCACGATAGAGGATGGCCTGAGCGATGCGGACGAAATGGCTGGTCGGGGCAAACTGCATTGCAACCTGCACGAATTGCGGCATGCTCTCGTAGGGTGTGACTCGGCCGGATAGCAGAAGTAACGGTATCATGAATAAGATTAGTAGTAGACCCAGTTGGGGCATGGTACGTGCGACGGTACCAAGAAGAATACCTAATGACGTCGTTGAGAACAGGTACAGAGCCGTACCCAACAGAAACAGCGGTACTGACCCGGCAATCGGCATCTCCAAAACTCCCACGATGACAAGATACAGCGACATCGCGGTAGCCACCAAAACGACCAGCCCCATGGCCCAGACTTTGGACAGCATAATCTCAGTGGGTGTCACCGGCATGACTAACAGGTGTTCAAGTGTGCCATGCTCGCGTTCACGAATCAGCGCCGCGCCGGTCAGAATAATAGAGAGTAAGGTGATCATGCTGATCAACTCCATTACACCGCCAAACCAGACACTGGTCAGGGTTGGGTTAAAACGCATGCGCACGATGAGATCGATGGGCAACGCAGTGTCGGAACGATAGCCATGCACGAACGCTGTAATCTCCCCAATCGTGATGTTTTGAATATAGCTGGCGCCAATAAAAGCCTGGGACATCTGCGTCGCATCCACATTGACCTGGATGTCCGGATGTTTACCGGCCAGTACATCTCGCTGAAAATTGGGCGGTATATCGAGCACGAAGGTATAGATTCCCGCATCCGTGACGGTATCAATCTCGGCAATATCGATCACTTCCGGCGATTTAAAATAGGGGCCATAGAAGGCGCTGATGATGCGCTGTGACAGTGACGAACGGTCTTCGTCCACCACGGCGATGGGCGCATTATGCAGCTCCATCGCAACACCCTTAGCCCCCAGATAGATCATGACCGTAAAGGCAAAGATAATAAATATAAACATCACCGGGTCACGATAGAGGCTGCGCAGCTCTTTTATTCCCAAATAAAAAATATTTGTCAACTGTCGCACTATTACACCTCCTGCTTCTTCAACAACAGAACGCATAACAGCGTTATTACCAAAATGGCAGCCACCAACGGTAAAAAGTAGCCGGATAGATCAACAAACCACAGCGTTTTGTTAAAGATGCCCCGGCTGATCAATAAAAAATAGGTGGTGGGATAGGCTGCCCCAATCGCAGCACCTCCGCCTTCCAAAGAAGAAACTGGATTAGTAAATCCTGAAAAACCAATGGCAGGCAACAAGGTTGCGATCATAGTGCTAAACATTGCCGCAATCTGGGTGCGTGCGAATGAGGACATGAGCAACCCCAGTCCTGTTGTCGCAATAACATAGAGCAACGCACCGAGCGTTAGGGCGAACAGACTACCCTCGATCGGCACACCAAAGACAAACACGGCCAGCAACACCAGGCTAAAAAAGTTCATCATGCTGATAGCGATATAAGGCAGTTGTTTGCCTAACAAAAACTCCAGTCGGGTCACCGGTGTTGCATAGAGGTTAGTAATAGACCCCAGCTCTTTTTCGCGCACCACGCTAAGCGCTGTCAGCATGGCCGGGATCATAATCAGCAACAGCGGGATCACGGCGGGCACCATGGCATAGATACTCTTAAAATCCTGATTGTAGCGATAACGAACCTGCAAATTAGCGGCGCTGATTTGAGGTGCGATGCCCGTATTAAGAAGTATTAGACCAGCGATATAGTCATAGTGCATACCTTGCAAATAACCGCCAATAGTCTCAGCACGGAATGGCATGGCGCCATCAATCCACGCGCCGAGCGCCGGTGTTCGTCCACGCCGCAGATCTTTGCCGTAATTGGGCGGAATTTCGAGCACCAGACTCAGTTTGCCGCTACGCATCCGCAGATCCATCTCTTGATCATTCTGTATCGGTGGCCGTTCAATAAAATAACGTGAACCAGCGATGTTCTGAATGTAATCACGGCTTTCAGGGCTTTGATCGCGGTCGAACGCAGCAAAGGTGATGTCCTCGACATCCATACTGATGCCGAAGCCGAGTACAAACATAAGTATAACCGTGCCCAAAAATGCAAATGCCAGACGGATCGGATCACGCAGGATTTCCATGGTCTCGCGGCGTGCATAGGCAAACAGTCGCAGCAGACTGAACGAGCTGCTGACAGTTTGACGCCCTGGTTGTGATGGTGGCCTCACTGCGTCGGATGCCGAGCCCGGTTCGTTGTCTGACTGCAATGAGGACGCCATATCAGCCTCCAACAAATAGGCGATAAAACTTTCTTCCAGAGTTTCTGCCTGCTGCGACGCAATCAGGGCGGTTGGGGTGTCCGTGGCCAGCACCCGTCCGGCGTGCATCAAGGAAAGACGATCACAACGCTCGGCCTCATTCATAAAATGGGTGGAGACAAAGATGGTCACGCCTTCCTGGCGGGAGAGTTTGATGAGTAGCCGCCAAAATATATCCCGCGCCATCGGGTCTACACCCGAGGTGGGCTCATCCAGGATCAACATTTCAGGGCGGTGAATAACCGCCACCGCCAGTGACAAACGCTGACGTATACCAAGAGGCAGACGGGCAGCCAATTCATTTTCATAGCCAGCGAGGTCAAAATCATTGATCATCTCAGCCACCCTGGACTGGATATGCTCCACGGGGAGATGAAACAGACGTGCGTGCAGTTGTAGATTTTGCCGTACCGTCAACTCGCCATAAAGAGAGAAACCCTGTGACATAAAACCAACCCGTTTGCGGGTGGCCATGTCGTGGGCATCCACATGATGACCAAACAGGGCTGCCTCCCCCGAGCTCGCAGGCAGCAAACCGGTCAACATCTTCATGGTCGTAGTTTTGCCGCAACCATTGGAGCCGACAAAACCAAAAATTTCACCGCGCTCAATTTCAAAGTTGACATTATCCACCGCAGTAAAATCACC
>MAAC01009447.1_pt1 | contig 25827 bp, 17 predicted proteins | sample 1115981 | NCBI WGS metagenome assembly MAAC01 (sample SAMN04961126, study PRJNA320927) | seawater metagenome | isolation source: sample BD02T64 sea water enriched with oil for 64 days | place: USA:Gulf of Mexico | collected 2013-07-27
CACCATTATTATGTTCGCTATTATATTCACTATTATGGGCAAAACCCTTTCCGTCATCTTGAATTTTTAATTGCAGTAAAAAACGCTTTTTATCGTGGGATGACGATATAAATTTCAAAGTGATTTCAATGCGGTGGGCGTCTGCATGTTTACAGGCGTTGGTGATCCCTTCTTGCACTATTCGATAGACACTTATTTGGAGTTCGTCACTTAAATGATGTGGTAAGTTGTCGGCGTCGAGCTCAAATTGAATGTTTTTATTTAGATTACGCCAGTTTTGTACTAGCTCTTCTATGGCATCTATAAGGCCTAATTGATCGAGAATTATTGGCCGCAAGCTATTAGTAATATCGCGAGTAGATTTGATTAACTCACTTGTTGCCTGAACAATGCTTTGAGCCGCAATTTGTAAGGTTTCATTATTTTGAGTTGTTTGTCGAGAGATAAAGTCTGCCTGAAGTTTTATGCCAGTTAATAGTTGGCCTAATTCATCATGCAACTCTTTGGCAATATGTTTTCGCTCTTGCTCTATTAACAGGTAATTTCTGCACAACAATTGGCGGTTTTCAATGAGCAAATTTTTATTACGACGCTCAGCATCACGGCTTTCGGTAATGTCCTTTAGCATTTTCAAGTTAACAATTCGACCATCACTCCAATCAATGATAGTACTGGTGATTTGGTACCAGCGTTGTTTTGATTTGTTGAAGTATTGTTTTCTGGTTATTGAATTATTAGGAGAATCATCGTTCAAGTTAGAGAAAAAAACCTGTTCAAATAACGACCAAACGGATTCAATTTCATCTTTATCCTGATATATTTCAACCGCTTTTTTATTCATATAAATAGGGTGTGTATTTTCTCCTTCAAGCACTACAACAGCTGAATTTATACTATCTAATATCATTTGTAAGGTTAGTTCAGATTGCTGGATGTGCTGCTTAGCTTGTAATTTATTGGTAATATCTACTACGTGGGCAGCTAGGTATTCTTGCTTATCTATGGTTATTGGGAATACGAATATATCGGCAAAAAAAACTTGGTTGTCATTACGGATAAATAATATTTTTTCGGTTGCTGATATTTCACCAGCTACCATGCTTTTAAAGATATTTAAAATGTCGCCAATATCTTTTTTACGATGAAAATCAGTGATGTTAAGTTTAGATAATTGCTTTTGGCTATAACCTACTAGTTCAGCAAAACTATTATTGCCATAGAGGATATTATGTGATTTTGCATGCACTACGGCCATTGCTGCAGAATTATTAGAAAATAAGCTTTGATATTCTTTAATTCTATTGATTTCAGTACGATGAATGTTAATAATTAATAAAATACCAAAACCACATATAAAAATGAAAAGAGCGATTAATGTTGCCAGCCAATAAAGCCGTTCTTGTTCACTGCTTAGCTTTAATCGGCTAGCATTTGAAATAAGTTCCGCGGATATTTTATCTCCGAACAAATCTAGTTTATCAATTTTATTAGTAACTGCCTTAAACCAGTCAGTAACATCAATGTTAGCGATATTGCTATACAAAGCACTCGTTTTTATTTGCTGGACATACTTAAATGCCTGCCCATTAAAAAGATCTTGAAAGGATTGATGCAACTCATCACTTGTAAGGTCAGAAAATTCACGAAAATAAAGCTCTTGTTCTAATCCCAACTTTCCCAATTCTTCATATTCATTGGCCAAAAAGTGCTTTCTGGCAAAAATGACACTAAGCTTTACTCTTTCGATGCCAACACTCTCTTTACCCTTAAGAAAAAATGTATAGGCAGAAAATCCCTGAGTTAATTGGCTATCAACGGTTAGTTGGACAATCGACGTAACAACAGCAAGTAACTTCTGATTTATTTGGTTATAAAACTGAATAGCCTTATTTTCATCGATTGCTAAATCATCAACTTGAATACGAACTTGATCGAGTTCAGTTAAATATTTACTCAAGGTATTTAATCTACTTTCAAACTTGTCGTTAACGGTAAGGTTATTTAGTGCAAGTAGCCTATGAATATGGTTATTACTTATTGTTGCTAACCGCCGCTGTTCAAGTAACTCTGCTTTAAATTTAGTACCATTACTGACGATAAAGACGCCGGAATAACCCCGTTCTTTTTGCAAGTCATGAAGTAAGCGGCTGATTTTAAGTGTTAAGTTTGTCAGTGTATCTACATTAGCTAGTTGCGATGCACGAATTGTTAATTTATCTATTTGAAATAAAGAGCTACTGAGAAAAATGAATAACGGAAAGATAAACAGTAAAGACAATTTTATTTTATTCTTAAATTGATGCGAGCTAAGTCCTTTTTCAATTTTTGTAAAGGGTAAATAAGATGACAATTTTTTTCTCTGCACAAAGCCTCACTACTATTAATAACGTACCAACCCAAATAAAGTATCGAGGTTTACACTGTACTATCGGATACCTTTCATAAGGGTAAAACATTTGTCTATAAACGATTTTAACTTAGATCAACACTATCATGGTTTTAGAAGGCATTCGTCGGGAGAATTTCCCGATTTATACCCCCCCCCTATTTTTTAAGTACATTATCTTTATAGTTAAATGAAGGGAAAATAACTCTAGTTATTATTAGTTTATTTACCTCCTGAGCAATGTTGCCGTTCGACAATAATAAGTACTAAAAAATGGAGCAGGGATAATGCAGGAACAAGACAGTAACTTAGCTAAGCTATATCCAATAGGTAATCGAGAAGATTTATTTAAAGATCTCGCTATTCACTTAAAGTTTGACCAACAAATTGATTTAGACTTTTCACTATCTTTTTCTATATTAAAAGTACATAAATATAGTCAGATCTTTAGCAATTTTGGCAATAAGGGAGTCGAATGTGTATCGGCGACACTGATTGAGCGGTTGATGAATATACTGAAAGAAGATGCCAACATATATCGTTTGAATTCAGAAGAATTTGGCATTATTTTTAAACATAAAAGTCAGGACGATATAAACCAATCCTTTAAGCTCCTTGTGCAACCAGTTCCTTATGAACATGATTTTATCAATATTCAGTTATCACTCGGGTTGGTTGACTTTGTCTCGCAAATTAAAAAAAATACAGAAGTACTACGACGAGCAGATATTGCGCTTAAGTTAGCAAAATCAGAAGCGCTTAACTGGCAATATTTTAATCATCATCAGGACTATCCTACTCATACAGACAGAGATTTGTTTATTGAGTTGGAAAAGGCCATGGAAAATAACTTATTGCACTTGGCTGGCCAACCGATATTTAATCTTGATACTGGACAAGTGATCATGGTTGAAATATTACTGCGTTGGCATCATCCTGAGTATGGTGCGGTTAATCCAATGAAGATAATAGAATTGGCCAGTAAAAATGGATACCTGTCTAAAGTAGCTATTTATGTGGCAAAACAACTTATTATATTTTTAAACGACAATGATGACATATATTTAGATATCAGCTTTGCTTTAAATTTTAACATGCCACAAATAATAAATATCGAACTAATTAAGGTTTTACTTAATAGTTTTGATGAATTTGGCATAGATAAATCACGTTTTATTTTTGAAGCAACTGAAGTTGATTCATGCCCAGTATCTCTCGACAATGTGGCTAATCACTTTCAGTGGATAAAACAGCAAGGTATCAAAATTGCTATAGACGATTTTGGTTCGGGGTATTCAACGCTTAATTATGTCAACAATTTGGATGTTGATATAATTAAAATTGACCGTAGTTTGGTCTGTGGTATTGAAACGAACGCACGAAAGCTAGATACATTGATAGCGTTACTGCAACTATGCCATAAATTAGATGTAATCACCGTAGTTGAAGGTATCGAAAATATATATCAGCATAAATTGGTAAAAGACATGAATATTACCAATATTTTAGTACAAGGGTATTTCTACGCCAAACCGTCATTATTAAAAGAACAAACCTTCTGCGATAGCACCTATTTTAAGAAAGCAGATAACTATCATTTTAAGCTAGTATCCCAAAGTGTTTAAGTCATAACTATAGCTATTTTCAAAATAAATATTGGAGCGGTTATTACCTTACTATATGTATAGAATAGCCATTAATTATGATACGAATTAGAACTTTTTCACTGAAAGCAAAATTGACGTCAGCACTCGTTTTGGTTGCTATTATCCCTTTGTTAGTACTAAGTAAGTTTTTTTTTATCGGCAGTGAAGACGCATTAAGAAAGAGCACGCTAGCACAATTAAGCATGAGTGCAGAATACAAGGTTGGTGAAATCCACCTATTTATGGAGACACTTAAAACCAATACCACGGATTTTGCCTCTGATGGTTTTATTAAAAATGAATTAATTAAAATAACTAAAGGACTCAGTACCGAACAAGGTTTGAACAATCATTTAAGCCAAAACAAATTACCTACACAAAGTGAGCTGATATTTATTGATGTTGTTAATGCTCAAGGCTTGATTGTAGCTTCAACCCGAGTACATCGGATTGGAAAAGATCTATCAGAGCAACTTTATTATCAAAAGGGTCTTTCTCAAAGCTATGTTGCTAAATTTAATCATCATATTAATTTACAACTGTTAGGTGTTGTAGCTGCCCCAATTATTAGTAATGACGAAGCACAATTAACGCTTGGCGTTATGGTTAATCATTACCGCATGAATAAAATACAAGATTTGTTCTCTGGTGAGTTATTATTTAATCTAGGTGCAAAATCAGAGCATCGCATACTGTCAGCTAGTGAATCAATATATATGCTTACTCTCGAAGGCGAAGAGATCACAGCATCAAAAAATGTCTTAATCAAAAATAAACAACCGTTTACCTTTGAGACCCATCCAATTAAGCAGGCACGTCAATTCAATCGAGAGAGCAAAGGTATCTGGGAAAATCACTTAGGAATTTCAGTTTTAGGAGTCTCGATTATTGCTGAAATAGATGGTTTAAAATTTATTTTATTGGCAGAACAAAACATTGATGAAGCTTTTCAGTGGGTAAGTACTTTAAAATACCAATTTTACCTTATCCTCATATTTACTGTAGCTATAATAGTCATATTATCTTTGCTACTAGCCTACTTTATTGTTAAACCTTTGCAGAAAGTCATAGATAGCTTGGATATTATTGCTTCTGGTGAGTTTAATGTTGATATTAAACAAACTAATCAATATGACGAATTCGGAAGCTTAGTAAATAAATTCAATAACATGGCTACAAAACTAAAAAGAATAAAGGCTGCATCAGATAATAAAAACCAGCAATTACTGGAGTTGTCTATTCGAGATCATTTAACCGGTCTATTTAATCATCGACACCTTATTGAATATGGTGAAATTCGTGCATTAGAAGCAAACAGAAACGGGATGATGTTGGGTTTATTGATGATAGATATAGATCATTTTAAACGAGTAAATGATACCTATGGGCACCCTTGCGGTGATTATGTAATTACTGAAGTTGCTTTATTATTAAAAGAAAACCTTCGTTCTATCGATATTTTGGCAAGATATGGTGGTGAGGAATTCGCCGTAATTATTCCAAATACAACTACGGCTAAAGCAAAGATTGTTGCAGATAAAATTTGTAGAAAAATAGAAGCTCATACATTTTTATATGAGGAAAAACAATTTGAAATTACCGTCAGTATTGGAGTAGCTGTACAACAGAATTCTGAAAATAAAATTATGGGAATAATTAAAAGAGCTGACCAAGCTCTCTATCAATCAAAAGGTAATGGACGTAATCAGGTTTCATTAGATATGCCTCTTCACAGGAAAAGTGAGTGTGTGATGTGAAGTCACGAATTATTTTAATAATAAATGATTTTTACTATAGTAGTCGTAAAAAACAATGACTGAAAAAATACGAGGTGTAAAAGAAGATTATAATTTTTATATGATTAAAAAAGGCTGGAACTATAACCCATCCAAGTTATAGTCCAATTACTTTTGAGTTTTTTAACCCTGTAACAAAATCTGCTACTGAGTCTTTTTTATAGAAAATAGGCAAGTTCTCCTATATGTACTTTTAGCAATACACTATTTATAGACGGCTCATATGCTATAACTGATAACTTCTTTAGCCTCAGTTATGTGTTGTAGTAGGTTGTGCCGGCAGTCACTTTTTCACGCATACCATCAGTCACTTTATACATTTCACCAAGATGAGTGAAGCTATCTGCCAATTTAACAAATGCAGCAAGTCCCATAGAGTCGATATATTGAAAAACCCCACCACGGAATCGAGGGAAACCAAGACCTAATACTAGACCCATGTCAGCTTCTCCTGGCGTTGCAATGATATTTTCTTCTAAGCAACGTACTGTTTCTATAACCATAGGGATCATAGTGCGAGCTATAATTTCATCGTTGCTAAAATTTTGACTCTCAGCACTGATCGTTTTAAGCAGCTCATAAGCTTCTGGTGCGGCGTCTTTCTTAGTTAGACCACGTCCATCTATTGAATGGTTGTAGAAACCTTTGTCATTCTTTTGTCCGTAACGATTTGTTTCGAACATCGCATCGACCGAGTCTTTCTGGTCTTTTGCCATACGATCAGGAAAGGCTTTAGCCAACACCTCTTGTGCATGGTGGACCGTATCCATACCGACAACATCAAGCAGGTAAGCTGGACCCATTGGCCAACCAAATTCTTTTTCCATCACCTTATCAACTTTGACGAAATCTGCGCCATCGCTGATTAACTTAGTAAAACCACCAAAGTAAGGAAATAAAACACGGTTAATGAAGAAACCCGGACAGTCATTAACAACGATTGGTGATTTACCCATCTTAGCGGCGTAAGCTACCACGGTAGCGATAGTTTCTTCAGAGGTTTTGTCACCACGAATTATTTCAACTAACGGCATCTGGTGTACTGGGTTAAAGAAATGCATCCCACAGAATTTTTCAGGTCGCTTGAGGTTATTAGCTAGTTCATTGATTGAAATAGTAGAGGTGTTGGAAGTAACGATTGCATCTTCACGGACATAGTTTTCAACTTCGGCTAATACCATGCCTTTAACTTTAGGGTTTTCAACAACAGCTTCAATCACGATATCAGTAACTTTAACTGACTCATAAGTTAGAGTGGCAGTAATGTTATTTAATACCTTAGCCATCTTAACGCTGTTAATACGCTTGCGTTTAAGTTGCTTATTAAGGATGCTCGATGCTTCATTCAAACCAAGATCTAATGCCGCCTGGTTAATGTCTTTCATCACAATTGGTGTGCCTGTGCTCGCCGATTGATAAGCAATACCACCACCCATTATGCCTGCACCAAGTACTGCCGCCCGCTCAATCTTAGAGGATTTCTTCGAAGCGGCTTTAGCGTTTTTTTTGATTTGCTGGTCATTTAAGAATATCCCAACCAGAGCTCTGGCAACGTCAGTTTTAGCAAGTTTAACAAAGCCTTTAGTCTCAACTGCTAGTGCTTTGTCACGCGTGAATGATGCACTTTCTTCTATGCACATTAGCGCGGTCATCGGAGCAGGGTAATGTTTACCTACTTTAGTTGTTACCATGTCTTTAGCTGCTGAAAATAAAATTAATTTTTCTTTTGATGAAATATCTAATGGCGATTGTTTCTGTTGACGATGAACTTTCCAATTAAGCTTACCTGCGATCGCATTTTCAATCATTTCAATTGCAGATTCTCGTAATATTTCAGGAGCAACAACCCTGTCAATCGCGCTGACTTTTAGTGCTTGGTCTGCTTTATTATTGGTTGCACCTGTAATCCACATTAACGCATTATCACAGCCAATCATTCGAGGTAAGCGAACTGTACCGCCCCAACCAGGCATGATGCCTAATTTTGTTTCTGGTAATCCGATAATGGCAGTAGTATCAGCAATACGATAATCAGCTAATAGCGTTGCTTCAAAACCACCACCTATTGCAAAACCATTGACGGCTGCAACTGTTGGGCAGTTTAAATCTTCAAAACTGTTAAAAGTATTGTTCACTGATGTTAACCATTCACTTAATTGCTCTGCTGGCGCGTCAAAAAGGGTCGTAAACTCGGTAATATCTGCGCCAACAATAAATGCTGACTTACCGCTGGTCATTACCACACCTTTTAGATCTGTTAGACCTTGAAGGACTTCAATGGCTTCTTGAAAAGACTGCAATGTTTGTTGATCAAACTTATTGACTGAACCTTCTTTAGCGTCAAATTTTAGCTCGGTAATACCATCTTTAATATAGCTTACAGATATGGTGCTTGATTCATAAATCATTATTATTTTCCCTCGTCGATAACATCAATCGACATACTTTTTGATAGGCCGACTTTGGCTGAATTAGTGTTTAACTTGATACAGTAATAACCAAGTTTTATCGAGTTAATTTCAATTCAATCACACAGTATAAATACTCATTTAAATTTAGGGTTAATACGAGTTGTTCGCGTTTAAATGGGTTTATGTCATTGGGATAATTATTGTTAACTTAATTTATTTTAAATATAAATCAGCGACTAAAGCCAAAATATTCAGGCTAATACTGTATTGGAAACTAGGGCTAGAGTATGTCGAATTTGTGATGATTAAAATTGAATTAGAACGACTATTTTTAGTATAGGCTCGACTTGTGCTAATAAACTCATTTCGCTAGTGGTTGCCATTTCAGTGATTGATGACTCTGCTCGAACATATAATTCCGATATTTGAGCTGAGTCACTTAATTAAACAACCTAACTACCTTGGAGGATAAATGCCAGAAGGCTACTTCTTTCACTTCAATTTGCCATAAAGATAAATATCAAATCATATTTAAATGTTTTTTTAGTTTCAGATATACAACCGTACTTTCGGAAGTGTTCGGCGTCTGAGTGCATTAATTAGTCGAATGTAGTCAATTTTCTCAAGAGATTGTGTGTCTAAAATGAATGAAGTGTTAATCGCTAACACGGTAAAAATTGAATCAGCAGTGATAAAAAAGCTGACAACACATAATCAAAATATTATAAAATTGAGGATAGCCTTATGGATTTCAGACTTTCAAAAGAACATCAGGAACTACAAAATAAAGCAAAAGAATTTACTGAACAGGTGCTTTTCCCCCATGAGATAGAATGCGAAGAGAACGACGGTATAAGTCGAGAAACTCATCAAAAAATCATTGATGCAACGCTAGAGTGGGGCTTTAATGCACCGAACCACAGCAAAGAAGATGGCGGGCAAGGTTTCACTATATTTGAACAGACGATTCTAAATGAGCAGTTAGGTAAGGCGACTGGCGCAATTTGGGATGCCCTGTGGTATCCATCATATCCGATGCGATATGCTACACAGGCGCAGAAGGAGGAGTACCTGATCCCTACGTGTCAGGGCAAGCGTAGGGATGCTTATGCCATCACTGAAGCGGATGCTGGTTCTGATCCCACCCAGTGTGTAACTCGTGCTGATAAAGTGGACGGTGGCTGGAAAATTAGTGGCGAGAAATGGTTTGTTACCATAGGTGATATTGCCGACTATATTTTAGTTCACGCCCATGTAGACGGTGATCCAGCTAAACCAACAGTGTTCTTCGTTGAAAAAGATTTACCTGGAGTCGAGCTTAAAAGAACTCCTCTTTACACTCATCATTTCGCTTTCAAGCATCCAGAATATATCTTCAACGATGTAATCGTCGGTGAAGACAAGATTCTTGGTGAAATTGGTCAGGGTTACGATATGACCAAAGACTGGTTTGTTGAAGCACGTCTAGGAATCGCTGCTCGTTGTGTCGGTGGAGCTATTAGAGCCACCGAAGAAGCGAATAAATTTGCGGCTGAGCGTATTGCCTTTGGACAACCGGTTAGAGATTTCCAAGCGATAGAGTTTATGCTTGCAGATATGGCTATTGAAATTATGGCGGCGAAGAGCATGTTGTATCGCCTGAGTTGGGAAATCGATCAGAGCAGTGATCGCAAACGTAATCATGCTTTGGCGTCAGCATTAAAATTACATTGTTCAGAGATGGTGGGTAAGGTTTGTGATCGTGCTGTTCAGATACTTGGCGGTCGTGGTTATATGCGCGAACAACCTGTGGAGCGTTTATGGCGTGATACTCGAGTTGATCGAATTTGGGAAGGTACATCTGAAATTCAACGAGTTATTGTTGGTGGGCAAATCAAGAAGCGTGGCCTTGATGTTTACACTGGTTGGTAAGGTTGGACAAGGAATATTATTATGTACAAAGCTGAAAATTTACAGCGCCTTCTTGCACCTAAACACGTAGTTTTTATTGGTGGAAAGCAATTAGAGCATGCAATCAATAGTTGTCGGGGGATTGGCTTTCAAGGCGATATCTGGGTAGTTAATCCCCGTTACGAGGAAATTGCTGGTTGTCGTTGTTACCCAACAATTGCTGACCTACCTGCTGCTCCTGATGCTGCTTTTATTGGTGTTAATGTCAACTTGACCGTGACTATTGTTGAAGAACTCGCACAACGGGGAACTGGTGGCTGTGTCTGTTATGCTGCCGGTTTTGCTGAATCGGGTGAAGAGGGTGAAGAGTTACAAGACTTATTGGTTAAGGCCGCGGGAGGCATGGCCTTAGTGGGACCAAACTGTTACGGAATTCTTAACTATCTTGATGGTGTGGCCATGTGGCCTGATTGCCATAACGGTGAAAGGATTGAACGTGGAGTCGCGCTGTTGAGTCAGAGCGGTAACTTTGCCCTCAATGCCACGATGAATGATCGATCTTTACCTCTGAGTTATGTCATCAGCGTAGGTAATCAGGCTGTACTGGGTATGGGCGATTACATTGAAGCTCTGCTTGAGGATGAACGTGTCACAGCCATAGGTTTTTATATTGAAGGACTTAATGATGTTGCCGGTTTTAGTCGCGCCGCACTAAAGGCTGTGGCGAAAGGAATACCACTGGTGGCATTAAAAGCTGGTACTTCCGAGTTAGGTAGTCAGTTGGCAATGAGTCATACCAGTTCACTGGCGGGGTCAGATGATTTATATCAGGCGATGTTTGATCGGCTTGGAGTGATCAGAGTTGAGACGATAGGGTCTTTGCTGGAAACATTAAAATTACTTTCTGTCTCAGGGCCTATATCTGGCAATAATCTCGGGGTGTTAACCTGTTCAGGTGCCGATTCTGCATTGTTCGCCGATGCAGCTGCTCAACAAGATGTGTCATTACCACAGTTAACTCAAACACAGACAAGTGATTTAAATGAATTGTTATCTGGATTTGCCACTGTTGGTAACCCACTTGATTACAATACCTCTATTTGGGGGAATTTAAATGCATTGGACCAGTGCTACAGTATCATGATGAATGGTGATACTGATGCTACTGTGCTTATTTTAGATTATCCAGCCGAAAATGCAGGGGATTGCACTCCATGGGATGTTGCTATTGAGGCAATTATTAAGTCACATCAACGGTTTGATAAAACGACTATTGTACTAAGTAATATGACGGAAACCTTGCCTAAAGCAGCCCGTGATCTTTTAATTAGCTACGGTATAACGCCACTACAGGGTCTTAAGCAGGGTGTGTCTGCCCTTGCTCGTGCTATTTGGTATTACAAACAACGATCTGAAATGTTAATGATGACAGATTTAACTGCTTTTGAGTTGAGTAATGGCCAACCGATTGATTCATCTGTTCGTTTGTTAGATGAATGGGAAAGTAAACAAACTTTGAGCAACTATGGTGTTTCTGTGCCATCTGGACAACTGGTAACGCCCGATGAAGTAGGTGCGGCCGCTGATGTTGTTGGCTACCCGGTAGTCACTAAGGTGGTGAGCTCAAAACTAGCCCACAAAACAGAAGTTGGTGCAGTAGCACTTAATCTTAACAGTGCCAATGCTGTAGAGAAGGCGGTGCAAAAAATTCAAGCTAATGTAGCCAATATAGATGGTGTTGGCGAGCAATTTTTGGTCGAAGCCATGGTCTCTGGTTGTGTTGCCGAACTTATCGTTGGTTTGAAGCATGATGAACAATTTGGTTTGGCGTTGATTATCGGCAGTGGTGGTATTTTAGTTAACTTGATCAACGACAGTGCCACGCTCTTGTTGCCAACGGATCGTAATGCCATTGCTGCAGCACTTAATAATTTGCAGGGGATCAAATTATTGCAAGGCTACCGTGGACGATCAGAGGGTGATATTGAAGCTGTTATCAATACTATATTAGCTGTTGCTGAGTTTGGTCAGGCACATAATGGACAAATCTTAGAGTTAGATATTAATCCTTTGATGGTCTTGCCAGTTGGTGAAGGGGTAATTGCAGCCGATGCACTAGTGAGAATGACGGGCGATATTATTGGATTTAAGGCTTAGCCCATGGCCATAACCAATTAAATTTATGGGGAATTGGTTATGGCTTTATCGGAAATTTTTAAGTCGAGATGAGAAACCGAATAGAAATAAAAATATAACTATAACTATAAATCTAAGCAGCTAATTTAGTTGCTTAGTCGGAGAACTATCATAATGAATATAAGTAAATCTACAACAGGTGAACCAGCAATTGATCCTGCCATTTTATGGCCGGCAATTGTTGTTATTTTAGCCACGAGTGTGCCGTTAGCACTGTTTCCTGAAGCAGGGAAACAAATAGTTAGTAAGTTGCTGGGGCTGTTAACCAGTAATTTTGGCTGGCTTTATCTATTGTCTGGGATTGGCAGTTTTGCTTTTATGCTCTGGTTAGCGTTTAGCCGTTTTGGCAATATTAAATTAGGCGCTCCAGAGGATCGTCCTGAGTTTAGTAAAATAGCATGGATTTCGATGTTATTTTGTGCCGGGATTGGTATTTCGATAGTCAATTGGGCTTTTGTCGAGCCGCTCTACTTTCTATCCTCGCCACCTATGGGCATTGATAAAAACACTGCTGAGGCGGCCGAATGGGCGGCGATGTATCCAATGTTTCATTGGGGAGTTGTACCTTGGGCGTTATATTTATTGCCGGCTTTGCCGATCGGCTATTCGTTATATGTCCGTAAAGTCCCGTCGTTGCGCCTAAGTACCGCCTGTCGTGGAATTATAGGTGATCTGGCTGATGGTCCTGTAGGCAAGGTGATCGATGTAGTTGTTATTTTCAGTATTATCGGCGGAGTAGGAACGTCGCTGGGCTTGTCAGTGCCATTAGTGTCGACTCTGTTTAGTGAAATGTTTGGTTTTGATAATTCATTTTTATTAAATATTACGCTCTTGGGGCTATGGACCGTATTGTTTAGCTGGAGTGTCTATAATGGCTTGGGTAAAGGCATCCTTGTATTAAGTAACATCAATATTGTGCTGGCATTCGTATTACTAGTATTTGTATTACTGGCTGGACCGACCCTATTTCTCCTCAATCTTTGGTCAAATAGCTTTGGTTTGTTGCTCGATAATTTCGTTAGGATCAATTTTTGGACTGACCCTATTACTAAGGGAGGTTTTCCTGAAGCTTGGACTATTTTTTACTGGGCTTGGTGGATAGCTTACTGCCCTATGATGGGACTGTTCGTTGCTCGTGTTTCACGAGGTCGTACGATTAAAGAGCTCATTTTAAATGGTGTTCTCTGGGGGAGTGTTGGTTGCTGGAGCTTTTTTGCGGTTTGGGGCGGCTATGCCATTCACCTTGAATTGGAAGGGATTTTGCCGGTAGTTGAAATTTTGAATAACCAGGGAACAGCTGCAACCGTGGTTGCGATTCTAAAAACCTTGCCTTTATCTGGTCTTGTGATCCCAGTCTTTACCATATTGTGCTTTATTTTTCTGGCGACAACGCTCGATTCGTCGGCATATATGTTGGCGTCAATCTGTACTAAGAAACTATCTGGTTACGAAGAGCCTGCAAGGTGGAACCGTCTGCTGTGGGCATTCATTATCGCTATTGTTGGCGTAGGACTACTGTCGGTCGGAGGCCTAAAGGCGGTACAAATATCTACTATTCTGGTGGCGTTACCGATGATACCTGTACTGGTTATTTTAGCTATGTCACTGATGAAATGGCTAAATCAGGATTATGGTGAGGCATTGTCTGCTAGCACTTATTCACTGGATATCGATGGTGATCAGCCTAGGGTAGTCAAAGAGCTAGAAATCAATTGTCGGTTAAAGGTTGAAAAGCCAGTCACTGATATACCTGAAGAATTAAAGCTTGCTCACGCCAAGGACTAAATTTAATTATTTGAACTGCAGCAGCTAGTTCCTATCCATACGTTGGACTTTAAGCATTAACAGTTTTAATGCTCACTGTATTAAGCCGATCTGGTCATACAGCGGACAGTCACAACTTGAAATCGATGATTGACAATAATATTGCAACATCGATTAGGGCAAGGAGTTTTACCTAGTTAATGCCTTTGTGATCAACATCGACAATGATTATTGCTGCCGATGTTGGTCAATCACAAATAAAACAACACATTATTCGTAATTAAAACAATTATAACAAATGGGAAGACAGATGAATTTTTCTAAAATAGCCATCGCTATATTAATATCAATAGCAGTATCCGCACTAGCAAATGCCTCTGAATCAACAGAGCTGGCCGAAGTCAAAAAAGAACTAAAACAAATAAAAGAAAAACTGACTGAAAATGATGAAGCGAAAGCATCATCGATTACGGTTGGTGGCGCGATGCGTTTTAATTATGCGTTAAAAGATTATAATGAGAACGACAAAGATCGTGGCGGTGACATAGACCTTGATCTTTTTCGCGTAGATTTTAACGGTACCGTTGGCGATATTATCTTCTCAGCACAATATCGCTGGTATAACTATATGGATACCATTCATCATGCATACCTTGGTTATCAGTTTAATGATAACTGGGAAGGGCAAGTGGGTATTACACAGGTGCCATTTGGTAACCTTACCTACAACTCAAATAGTTACTTTTTTAGCACCAATTTCTATGTTGGACTAGAAGATGATTATGATGCTGGCCTAAAATTCATTGGTAATTATGGTAAACATGACATTCATGTTGCTTATTTCAAAACAGATGAGAAGGGTGGTATAGATGGTTATGTCAGCGATATAACAGGTCGCTACTCTTACGATATTGTTGGCACAAGAAACTTAGATGAAGAAGGAATTTATGGCACTCCTGGACAAGGCCTTGCCGATGACAGTACGATTAATTTACGCTATGCCTATAATTTTGATAATTTTGAAGTAGGAGCATCGCTATTAATGGGTGGTATTGAAGGTGAAAATGGTAATGCCGGTGATCATAATGCCTATGCAATCCACACTAAGGGTAACATTGGCAATTTTGGCGTTATGGTTCAATACACTGATTATGAGTATGCTCTAGATGATGGTGCTGATTTTGTCACTGTTGGTGCCTATGCGTTTTACGATACTATCCCAGCGTCTGCTAAAATTTATAATCTAAACCTAACCTATTCTTTGCCGGTAGAGATAGGGCCGATCACCAACCTAACTTTTTACAATGATTATAATTTAATGACTGATAAATCAGGTGATTTAAAGGAAGATACTATGATGAATGTTACAGGTGTAATGGCAACAGCAGGAAATTTATACATCTTAATGGATTATGGTTTAGGCAAAAACCAACCCTTCATTGGTGGAAGTTTGGCTGGTGATAGCACCGAAACTAAGAGTGTAATTAACATTAATTTTGGTTTTTACTTTTAGTCATACCGCGTAAACGTTTCTGTTAAAAACCATAAATGCAGAGTGCTATATTGACTCAGCATTTATGGTTTTTATAAAGGTATTGGTGGAGAAAAAATCATGTAATACTTGTATAAGCACGGTCAATTTTGGCAAATATTGCGAGACATTATCTCAATTCGGATCTAGTTTGACTAAAATATTACTCGATGGCATTTAAGTCTATCTGAAATAAGGATTATTGACTTATTTCAAAATATGACAGTATAGAGCTGTAATGCCCAGAGAGATGAGCACACATAAGTACCTTCGACATGGTGAAATATATCAATTAATGTATCCACACGAATTTCTCAATTGATCCGTAATTTCTTGGTTAAAATATCGAGATAATAATAGGATAATCGTCTTATTTAAAAAATGTTTTATCCAGAATTCAGATTTAATAAGGAACCATATCTATGAACACTACTAATAACTCTGTTATATCTTTTGCCTTCTTTTTGGTGCCGCAGTATTCGATGATCGCACTGTTATCAGCGATTGAACCATTGAGAATAGCCAATCGATTAAGTGGACAGCAGTTGTATAGCTGGGTTTTGGTTACCGAAGATGGCTCTTCAGTCCCAGCCAGCAATGGCATGTCATTATTGACTGACATGGCGATGAACGATGTGGATTTAGTCTCGAAGCTAATTGTCTGCTCCAGTTTTAACCCTGAACATTACGACAGCAAGGCTGCTTTTAATTGGTTTCAGCGACTTAGCCGTAAGGGCGTAGTAATAGGTGCGCTCGATACTGGTTGTCATATTTTAGCCCGAGCTGGTCTGCTTGATGGTTATCAGGTGACTATGCACTGGGAAGCCGTACCTGCTTTTCAAGAAGAATTTCCTAATATAGTAGTCGTAGACAAGTTATTTGAAGTTGACCGAAATCGGATTTCATGTGCCGGTGGCATCGCTGCGCTGGATATGATACTTCATATTATTCAGCGCATACATGGACGTGAGTTGGCCTTAGGCGTTAGCGAGCAATGTATCAATAAGCAAATTCGCGACGAATCTGATCAACAACGAGAAAAGTTATCTTTACGTCTAGGCACCCATAATGCAAAGCTGCTGAAAATTGTTGAGGTGATGAGTGATAATCTTGAACATCCGCTGAGTTCACAACAGCTTGCTGTCTATGTTCATGTTTCTGTTCGACAATTAGAACGATTATTTAAACAGCACCTTCAAAACACACCTAGTGGTTATTACCTTAAGTTGCGACTCGAATGCTCCCGTCAGCTATTGCAGCAGTCGGTTATGAATGTAATGGAAATAAGCATTGCCTGTGGCTTTAATTCTCCGTCTCACTTTTCTAGGGCTTATCGCAGTAAGTTTGGAGTATCCCCAAAAAGTGATCGTATCATTACTTCCTAGGATTAAAAGTTAGATTAATTCCTATTGGGCTCCTGTACTTTGAATTATAGTGAATATATAACAAGAGATATTAGAGTCTTTTTATTCTTACGTTGTGAAAATTGAAATGCTCAATAAACCAAACTCAAAGTATGACGATCGTCAAAAGAAACGATTAAATTTTTTATATTTAAGAAAAACTGCTTAAATTCTCAGGCGCAACTGAGGTGTTGGCAGGTTGATTGTATTGATAAAGCATTCAGTAATTATCTTTGCTGAAATGTCAGACAAAAAAATACCGCTGCGAGGCTCTAGTATAGGACTGAACCGATCGGGGTCTGCAGAGGTAGCTACATTCAAACAAAAAAAACTCAAATTTTAGGTTGAACCTCTGTTACACCCTTGAGCCGAGGGCGATTAGGTTCCATCTCTATAAGGGGAGGTACTTCGTTCATCGATGCCGCCGAACGCATAGCTAGGGCTTGGTATTCTTGGGTGTTAAGCTCTTTCCAGTGTAGGTCCTTATCACTGATAGTACGGATCACCTTGGCGGGAGATCCCACCAATAACTGTCGAGGCTGGCCCTCGAAACCTGCCTTAACAAAGCTTCCGGCAGCAACGATGCTACCCTCGCCGATTATGGCACCATCCATTACCACCGCGTTCATGCCCACCAGAGCATTACGCTTTACCACGCAACCGTGCAGAATGGCACCATGGCCAATATGACCATCCGCCTCGACCACAGTATCCATATCGCAATAACCATGCATGACGCAACTATCTTGCAAGTTGCTGCCTTCCTCTAGGATCAGACGTCCGTAGTCCCCACGCAATGAGGCTAGAGGCGCGACATAGACCTTAGGACCGACAATCACATCACCAATCAGTACCGCTGTAGGGTGAACGTAGGCAGTTGGGTGAACCACAGGCGTCAGCCCCTCAAACTCATAACAAGGCATATATAACTCCTATTTAAATTAATATTCTATGGGAATACGTCAGTAATTCATGCAAAGCCATGCATATGCTAGTAATAAAACTGTCTTCAAGAAAACCGGCTGCATGGTACAACACTACCTTAACGCCGCACAGCTAAGACAACTTATACGAAATCGACGTGTTTCTGTATAACAGTGACTCCAACGCTAGCTATTAATAAGCTAAATATTTTGATGCAATGTGTATAATTAATTTTTTTGAAATAGTCATGAAAATACTCTAATTTTATTTTAAATATACCACCCAATAAAAAAGTGATGTTTCAATAAAAAGGCGATATTTAAACTTAATATCGCCAAGCCCAAATATTCTGGGTAAGGAGTGCTGTAAATTAGATGGAAGTATGGCAACTTTTTTATTATTGAAATTGATCTGTATCGACTGTTTTTAGTACAAGCTCGACTTGTTCTCTTCTCAAAATCACCTCTTTTAATGTCTAATTAAAATAAACTCGTTGTTAAAGTAGTCGAAATACTACTAAGAACAGTCGTTCTTGTTCAGTTATTATCATCAAAAAATTGTCAGACTTGGAAATATTGGATGATCGCAATACTGGTTGAACCAACATCATCTGCCTTAACAACAAGCATGACAGTGGAGTGATAAAATAATGACAGAGCCAATTCAAACGCAATGCCATGGCGCCATTTTAGAAATTACCATCAATCGCGGTAAAGCCAACGCCATTGATACGACGACCAGCCATGCGCTTTATCAGGTTTTGACCCAATTCAATGATGATCCAGAGCTTAATGTTGCAATCATCACCGGAGCTGGCGACCGATTCTTCTCTGCTGGATGGGATCTTAAGGCTGCTGCGGACGGAGAAGCGGTTGATGCTGACCATGGCCCCGGTGGTTTTGCCGGACTGACCGAATTTTTTGAACTTAAAAAACCGATCATTGCCGCCGTTAACGGATTAGCGGTCGGCGGAGGCTTCGAGCTGGCACTGGCCTGCGATTTTATTATCGCCGCCGAACATGCTGAATTTTTCTTACCTGAAGCTAATATTGGAATGGTTGCTGATTCAGGGGGGCTATTTCATCTACCTCGTCGTTTGCCGCGACCAATCGCAATGGAAATGCTCTACAGCGGACGTAGGCTTGATTCCACAGAAGCACTTCGATGGGGGCTGGTTAATAATGTATGCACAGCTGCAGACTTGTTGATTTGCGCTCGTCAATTGGCTGAGAGAATTTGCCTGTCAGCTCCGCTGGCCATTCAGGCCATATGCGAAATAACCAAGGCCACCGAACACCAGTCTATTGCTCAGGCATACAATACATTACGAACGGGTAGCATGCCTGCTTACCAAAGGATGCTCCATTCGGAGGATGTGCTTGAAGGTCCGCGCGCTTTTGCCGAGCAACGTGATCCGGTCTGGAAAGGTCGGTAACCTATTTTTATAAAATAAAGAGTAATGATTATGTTAATGCCTATTTTTTCCCCCGATCTATTCCGCGGGCAAACCGCTCTAATTACAGGAGGTGGTAGCGGTATTGGTTTTGCCATCGCAGAAGAGCTTGGCTCCCTAGGAGCCAAGGTGATCATCGCGGCCCGTACCACTGAACGTCTGGATCAGGCGATCGAAAAACTACAATCTAAGGGTATTGAAGCAGTGGCCTATCCGGTTAATATTCGAGATGAACACGATGTAGCGTCTCTGTTTCAGCAAATTGAGCAGAGTCAGACCCTTCCCAATATTCTAGTGAACAATGCCGGTGGCCAATTCAGTTCGCCTGCGTTGGATATTACGGCCAATGGCTTTCGTTCGGTTGTTGATTTAAATCTTAACGGTACCTGGAACATGAGCGTGGCTTTTGCCAAGAACCTTATTAAGGCTGGTATAGAAGGAAGAATTATCAATATTGTATTAGGCCTGAGTAGTGGCATTCCTGGGATGGTTCATGCAGCTGCCTCCCGAGCAGGCGTCATCAATATGAGCAAAACGCTTGCCTATGAATGGGCTAGCCATGGCATCATTGTCAATAATGTCGCTCCCGGAACCATAGAAACGGCAGGTCTAGATAACTATGATAGCAACAATCTTACTACTCAGCTCAATAAGCAGCCGATCAAACGTATGGGCATGCCACGGGAAGTCGCCACTGCAGTCGCTTTTCTTGCCTCGGCAGCTGGTAGTTACATCACAGGCACCACGATAGAATTAGATGGCGGAGAGCATTTAACTGGCGTCTCTCCACAATGTTAGTGACTTAACAACAGCAGACCAATTCAGATGGGGGTGGTCTGCTGAGTTAGTGATTCAAGGTGTAACATTACCTGAATCTACATCCATACATTTCATCAATGAATTTAATAACGAAAATTACTTCCTAACCAGACAGGTACCAGCATGTATAAACATATTGAATTAGCAAGCTCAGCAGACGTAATTAATACACCATTAAATTTTGTCATTTTTGAAGAGGAAGCTGAATTTACTCCTAGCCAAATCCGAGATCTAACTTCAAATGTTGAATTGCTCAAACAAGACTCAGAGCAAAGTAATGGAGTTTAGTCATTAATGAAGAAATATTCTCTTTCAAACGGTATTTGAATTTAATCATAAATCGATTCAAGGTCATTGTATATTTCTTATAGGTATTGTCCATTTTTTGAAGCATTGAATACGCTATGTTGCTTGGCTAGAGCGATCTTATATGACCCCCCTCTCGTAGCTAATTTTGTGCCAGAGGGCATAGAGGTGATGCGGCAATTTGAAAATGGCCTTTTGGGTATGGGCCAATTTCCCACTGAAGAAGAAATAGGTGCAGACTTAATCAATTCAGGTAAACAAACGGTAACGAGGCCATTATATTCAGCTCGGCTGAATCGTTTGCCATGATCCGGGGTGGTCATGTTGCTTTACCTGTATTTGGTGCTTTTAAAGAGGATGTGAATGGCAATATTTATTCCTTTATGATCCCCGGTAAGTTAATCAAAGGTATGGGCGGGGCAATGGACTTAGTTGCTGGCGCTGACAATATTATCGTCACCATTACACATGCATCAAAGCATGGTGAATCAAAGTTGCTAACGAATTGTTCTTTACCATTACCGGGTAAAGGTTTAATTAAAAAAGTGCAAACTTACTTAGTTTTCAATGAAATCAAAAATGGTCAATTTCATCTTCTAGAACGAGCAGCTGGCGTTACCGTGGATGAAATTATAAAACTGACCCAAGGATAGTTGGTTGTACCAGTAGTCGTACCTGAAATGCAGTTTTAACTTGTAAAACCATACAAAGCGAGATAGCTAACATGATCGTTTTGTGCCTTTATTTGTAACTTTTATTACATACAGCGTTTAATAATTCAGCGCTGAAACAAAGCTTGAGAGCTGAGCGATTGAATAGGTGGTGGCAGGGAAATAGGTATTTGAGTTCGTGAGCATGCGAAGGTTTACTATAAGTAAAACATACCCGCTTAAGAGGGATCACCTTACCTATCACCCAACTGGCAAATCGGTGCCAAATTACTAACTAGAACTCTTGACAAAAATTGTCAGGATCTAAATATGGCCGAGTAAAGTGGACTTCGATTTCGACTAAATCCTCCCGTTGTTGTAACTTCATCTGTATGTCATCGGTGAATAGATTGTAAAATACAATCCCATGCGAATCACCGCCTCCAGTGATTTATAGTGGAGCGCATGACGACTCATCAATGCAAACACACCTTGTTTGCATGCGAGTTCGGTCTATTCCGGCGTCGGCTGACATGCTCTTGATCGCATGTCCTTTTCGTTCAGCACATCTCAGTGCTGCCTTTATAATATATATATCAACGGTGGCGATATTCTCACTCCAATTTTCTGCTTTACTAATATTATCTGATGTCGTACTCGTCAAACTACAGTATAACAAATGTAATGTTTTGTGATTAAAGTTGTCCTTTCGTGTCATTTTATGACTGCTTTATTTTTGTCATAGTTGGAGTCGCTTTATTTGAAGTTGCCATAGGGAATATTTATATAGAGCAAAACAGTGATTAATTTATTGATCACACATCAGTGTTAATCAGTAATAACCAAGCCGGCAATATTTTAAGTCGGGAAAGCATGGTGATGTTAAACAAGCTCGCGGTTTAAGTTATTTAATATCTCAGATTATTCCTCATTATTTAGATGCCAGTAAATTGGCGTCTTTTACCCAAAGAGAAACATATTATGAATTTGTCTTTAACCGAAGAGCAAACCTTGATCCAAGACATAGCTCGAAAATTTGCTCTGGCCGAATTGACTCCAGTTGCTGAAAAACTTGACCAACACGGAGACCGTGATGTTTTTCTGACTAACCTTAAAAAACTGGCCGAGTTGGGGTTTATGGCTCTCAATATCGATGGGCGCTATGGTGGCACCGAGGCTGGGACGGTTGTGTTCAGCCTCGCGATCACTGAAATCGCCAAAGCTTGTGCTTCTACTGCAGTAACCATGTCAGTAACTAATATGGTTGCCGAGGTGATCCAAGCGGTCGCATCCGAAGAACAGAAAAATAAGTACTTGCCCAAACTCAGCAGTGGTGAATATTCTAGCGGTGGTTTCTGTTTAACTGAAACGACTGCGGGCTCTGACCCTTCTAATATGAAGACCACTGCCGTATTGGAAGGTGAAGAGTGGGTGATTAACGGCGCCAAGCAGTTTATCACTAGCGCTGAACACGCCGGTGTTTTTGTGCTCTGGGCGGTTACCGACCTTAGTTTGCCGCATGGCAAGGGGATTTCTTGTTTTTTGGTTGAAAAAGATACACCAGGTCTTTCCATTTCGAAGGCTGAGAAAAAGATGGGTCAACACGCCTCTTGTACCAATGAGGTAGTATTCAATGCTTGTCGTATTCCTAAAGATGCGCTGATGGGAGAGCTAAACCAAGGCTTTAAGATTGCTGTTGGTGAATTGGCTGGCGGTAGAATTGGCGTTGGCTCTATTGCTCTGGGTATTGGTCAAGCAGCAATAGATTACGCTCGCATTTTTATCAGTGAACGGGAACAGTTCGATCAACCGCTCATCAACTTTCAGGGCTTGCAGTGGATGCTGGCCGATACCTATACTGAATTAGAGGCGGCTCGCCTGCTACTGATGAATGCAGCTGATAAGAAGGACAAAAATCTGCCTTTCGGCAAAGAAGCGTCTATGGCTAAGTTATACGCTTCAGAGAAGGCAAATGATGCCTGTTACACCGCACTACAGTTTACTGGGGGAGCTGGTTACACCAAAGAATTTCCCTTGGAACGTTATGCACGCGATGTACGTATAACCTCGATATACGAAGGCACCAGTGAGATTCAACGGATAATCATTGCTCGAGAATTGCTCAATGAAGTAGCTGTACAAAAAGTATCAATGTGTTGGTGATTGTACAAAGTATAAACACCAGTTTGAAATAATGAGGATTTAACATGAATTTAAATAATAAAGTGGTAGTCGTTACCGGTGGCGCATCTGGACTGGGCCTAGTCACTTTTCAATAATTGGCCAAGCAGGAGGCTAAGATTGTTGCCTTAACACTGATATCAAAAGTTGGTGTTGACAAATTTAAAACTTCAAGCCTAACGGTTAATAATAATTTACATAGCTCTTTGAATTGATTGTAATATTTTAAACATGAAGGTTAATTAACTAATACCCATTCGGAAATTGGATAGCTCGATCAGACTTAACCAGATAAATTTAATTTACGTAATCTAAAATAATTAAACGATAGAGGTTTTAATATGGGTAAGTTGATGAGAAGTTATGTATGCGGTGATGCTGATGAGCAGCTTATATATGAAACGATAGGTAATTACTTTGACAATATTGTCGAACGTTTTCCAGATAATGATGCCTTAGTCATACCCTATCAAAATATTCATTGGACTTATAAAAAATTCCAATATGAAGTAAACCGTTTAGCGACAGGGCTGCTTAATTTAGGCATTTCTAAAGGAGATCGTGTTGGTATATGGGGACCTAATAGTGTTGAGTGGTGTTTAACACAATTCGCTACCGCTAAAATTGGTGCCATTATGGTGTGCATTAACCCAGCATATCGTGCTTATGAATTAGAGTACGCATTAAAGAAAGTTGATTGTAAGGCTATTATTACGGCAGAAAGTTTTAAGTCTAGTCAATATTTACACATATTGCAGGAAGTATCGCCGGAGTTATCTTCTCAAACGCCTGAATGTTTACAGTTAACCTCTTTTCCTCAATTAGAAATGATTATTCGTATGGGTAATGAGAAAACGCCAGGAATGTTAAATTTTGATGATGTTTGTAACCGAGGTTCTCAAGAGGACTATCATCAATTGGCTAACCTCAAAAACATTTTAATGCCTGATGATGCTATTAATATTCAGTTCACCAGTGGTACCACTGGTACCCCAAAAGGGGCAACGTTAACGCATTGTAATATTATAAATAACGCCTATTTATCGGCAAAAGCGATGCGGTTTGATGAAACGGATAAGCTTTGCATTCCGGTACCTTTATACCACTGTTTTGGCATGGTATTAGGTACTTTACTTTGTGTAACCACAGGAGCTACAGCTGTTTTCCCTGGTGCTGCTTTTGACCCCGAAGAAACATTGAAAACCATTGAGCAGATAGGATGTACTGCTTTACACGGGGTACCGACCATGTTTATTACTGAACTTGAACTACCCAATTTCTCAGAATACAACCTTTCCAGTTTACGTACCGGGATTATGGCAGGCGCAAGCTGTCCGGAAGAAGTGATGAAACGCGTTATGCAGGATATGCATATGAAACATATTCTCATCGGTTATGGGCAAACAGAAGTAAGTCCATTAAATCATATCACCCGCCCAGATGATTCAGTTGTTCAACGTATTGAAACGGTTGGCCGCGTAGTTCCCCGAATTGAAGTTAAAATCGCAGATAGTCAAGGCAGAGTAGTAACGGTTGGTGAAAAAGGGGAAATTTGTACCCGTGGCTATTCAGTTATGCAGGGGTACTGGAATGATGAAGAGAAGACCAAAGAAACTATTGATGAAGCTGGCTGGTTACACTCCGGAGATATAGGGATTATGGATGAAGAAGGCTACGTACGAGTCGTTGGGCGTACTAAAGATATGGTTATTCGAGGCGGAGAAAATATTTACCCTCGTGAGGTAGAAGAATTTTTATATACTCATCCAAAAATTCAGGATGTGCAAGTGTTTGGTATTCCTGACAATACCATGGGTGAGGCATTATGCGCATGGATAAAAGTACAAAATGACGAGTGTATGGAAGCTTCAGAAATAAAGGCATATTGTGATGGTAAGGTCGCGCACTTTAAAGTACCGAAATATATTAAGTTTGTTGATGATTACCCTATGACAGTCACTGGCAAGGTTCAAAAGTTTAAAATGAGAGAAGAGATGATCGCAAGCCTAGGAGGGCATGCCGCTTCGGAAAGCGGATAGTCGAAACAAGTAATTACTGCTACTGTTTGATTTAGAATAATGAAACTGTAATAATTAAAGTTAACTAGTTGCAAGTGGGGGTAAGATATGTTATGTCGGCAGGGCGGTTTAGCGGTAGATATTATGTCTACAGATATTGACGACCAGTCTCTAATGCTTGATGGCTGGGAGCAAAAATACACTCAGCTTGAAACTGGTTCATTTAAAGCAAAAGCATCCTCTTTAAATGTGTCGGCTTGCAACAATATATTCCGAAAACATACCAATCGACGAATGCATAAGAATTTTGTCACTCCAGGTAATTTAATAAGACTTGCTGCGGTATTACCTGGCAGTGATGTGTCTCTATTCCAAGGCCGAGAAATAATAGCGGGTGATTTATTTGTATTAAGACCCGGTATTGAGTTGGAGTTAGTCTGTCATGGTAAGTTT
>MAAC01018275.1_pt1 | contig 25826 bp, 18 predicted proteins | sample 1115981 | NCBI WGS metagenome assembly MAAC01 (sample SAMN04961126, study PRJNA320927) | seawater metagenome | isolation source: sample BD02T64 sea water enriched with oil for 64 days | place: USA:Gulf of Mexico | collected 2013-07-27
TACACAAGAATATTGGGAAAGTGTTATGACAGATCGAATTTGGGCAGATAAATACCCTGAAGGTGTTTCGCAAGAAATTTCATACGATAAGTACTCTACTGTAATCGACGTATTTAACGATTCTTGTCAGCGTTTTGCATCGTTACCAGCCTATTCGAATCTTGGGGTGACAATTACCTACCAGCAACTGAACGATTTAAGCGCTGATTTCGCCGCTTACCTTGAGCATCATACAAATCTAAAGAAAGGCGACCGAATTGCGGTTCAAATGCCTAACTTGATTCAGTTTCCAGTTGTTGTGTTTGGCGCTATGCGAGCGGGTTTGGTTGTAGTAAACACCAATCCCATGTATACCGCTCGAGAAATGGAGCACCAATTTAACGATTCCGGTGCAAAAGCCTTGGTTGCGTTGGCGAATTTTGGGGATTTGGTTGAAAAGGTAGTCCCTAAAACGGGTATTGAAACTGTTATTATTACGCAAGTTGCTGATATGCATAAGCCTTTGAAGCGTGCAGCAATGAATTTTGCGATTAAAAAATTGAAAAAAATGGTTCCTGACTTTAACATTCCTGGTGCTATCCCTTTCACAAAGGCATTAAAGCTTGGTAAAAAAGCCACATTTGACCCTTCTCATGCACCGAGTGGCGACGACCTTGCGGTTCTTCAGTATACCGGTGGTACTACGGGTGTTGCTAAAGGTGCGATGCTTACGCATAAAAACCTTGTTTCGAACATGTTGCAAATGAAGTCAATATTAACGTCATTTGAAGACGGTAAAGAGATAATGATTTCTCCGTTGCCGATGTACCACATTTTCGCCTTTACCGTGGGTTGCTTGGCGATGATGGAAACGGGCGCTCACAATGTTTTGATTACTAACCCGAGAGACATTCCTGCATTTATTGATGAAATGTCTAAATGGGAATTTACAGCAGTGACAGGGTTGAATACGCTGTTTGTTGCCATGCTAAATAACAAAGAGTTTCACAACCTAGACTTCAGCCATCTCAAAATAACGGTCGCTGGTGGCATGGCTTTACAAAAAGCCGCTGCTGATGATTGGGAAAAAGCAACAGGCATCCAGGTTTGTGAGGGTTACGGAATGACGGAGACTTCACCTGTTATCTCTGTAAACCTACCGGACAGCATTCAAATTGGCACCATCGGTATTCCGTTACCTGCAACGGATGTCAAGTTGCTAGATGATGAAGAGAATGAGGTGGCATTGGGTGAGCGTGGTGAGTTGTGTGTTAAAGGCCCTCAAGTAATGAAGGGCTATTGGCAGCGACCAGAAGCAACACAAGAAACGATGACTAAAGATGGTGAGTGGCTGAAAACTGGTGATGTGGCGGTTTTTCAGGAAGATGGCTTCTTGAAAATCGTAGACCGTATTAAGGATATGATTTTGGTATCTGGGTTTAACGTCTATCCGAATGAAATAGAAGATGTAGTATGTTCGCACCCTGACATTATAGAAGCTGCGGCGATTGGTATTCCTGATGAGAAGAGTGGGGAGGCGGTGAAAGTGTTTATTGTTTCGAATGGCACGTTAACGAAAGAACAGGTTGTCGCTCATTGCAAGGCGAACATGACAGGTTATAAGGTGCCTCGACACGTTGAATTTAGGGATGAACTACCAAAATCCAACGTAGGTAAGATATTACGGAGAGAACTTCGAGACTGATCTTTTTGACAATTGCTCTTTAGATTTAGTTTCTTAGGTTTACTAAAAACCCTCTAAGTGATCCCATTTAGAGGGTTTTTGGTTTATGGCTTCATTGATTTCCCCCGCGTCGCCCGTTCTATTACAATAGGCTGAATTTGGTAGGCCTTTGTAGGGCATTGTAAGGGATCGTTGTGAACGAAATAGAGTTAGCTACATCGAGAAGTGATGGCGAATTAGTGTCAAAGACGTTGATTTCAACATTAAAAAGTAAATTGTCAGGTGCGATGATTTCTGATCGTTTTCAGTACTCAAGGAAGTTGGATGGGATTTTAAGGGAGTTTAATAAAAAGGGCAGCTCAGAAAGCCTGGTAAAAAAGCTTCAACGAACGCAAGCATCATTAGATGCGTCCATAAAAAAAGCTTATGTGCGTAATCAGAACTTACCTAAGCCGACCTACCCTGATTTACCTGTATCTCATCGTCGAGATGAAATTATCAAGGCGATTAAGACTAATCAAGTTGTCATTATCGCGGGTGAAACTGGATCAGGTAAAACCACGCAGTTGCCTAAAATGTGTTTAGAGGCAGGGCAGGGTATTGCTGGGGTGATTGGGCATACTCAACCCCGGCGCCTGGCTGCAAGAACGGTTGCTTCTCGTATTGCGGAGGAGTTGTCCAGTGAATTAGGGGCTGTGGTTGGGTATAAAGTACGTTTCCAAGATAATGTCAGTGAGAGTAGCTACATTAAGCTGATGACTGACGGTATTCTTCTTGCTGAAATTCAGCAAGATAGGTACTTAAATCGCTACGATACTATTATTATCGATGAGGCTCATGAACGAAGCCTCAATATTGACTTTCTCTTAGGTTATTTGAAAACCTTATTGCAGCGACGTAAAGACCTCAAGCTTATTATTACGTCAGCCACAATTGATCATGAGCGTTTTTCAAAGCACTTCTCTGGAGCCCCTATCATTGAGGTTACTGGAAGGACATACCCAGTAACGGTGTTTTACCAGCCGATCGGTGGCGTTGATGATGATCAAGCAGCAGATGACGATGGTGTTGAACGCGCAGTATTGACCGCAGTGGAGGGGATTCTTGAGACGGAACAAGGCACTGTAACGAATGTAGATGCTCAAGATATTTTAGTGTTTTTGCCGGGTGAACGAGAAATTCGAAACGTAGCCAATTTGCTGCGTAAACATGTTCGTGAACAACTGGAAGTATTACCACTTTATTCTCGTTTAAGTAATGCAGAACAAAATAGGGTTTTTGCGGCACACTCTAATCGTCGAATAGTATTAGCTACCAATGTCGCGGAGACTTCGATCACTGTACCAAATATTGGGTTTGTTATTGATCCTGGTACAGCGCGGATAAGTCGATATAGTTACCGTACAAAAGTTCAACGCCTACCTGTTGAGGCTATATCACAGGCTAGCGCAAATCAGAGGATGGGGCGTTGTGGTCGTATTGCGCCAGGCATTTGCATCCGGTTGTATGATGAAGCTTCGTTTGAAGTACGGGATGAGTTTACTGATCCTGAAATACTTCGTTCAAATCTGGCATCCGTTATTCTGCAAATGAAATCGTTGCAATTGGGTAGTGTTAATGAATTTCCTTTTATCAATCCCCCTGAAGAAAAGCTAATCAATGATGGATACAGGTTGCTTGATGAGCTAGGGGCCGTGGGTAAGGATAAGGAGCTGACATCATTAGGGCGAACGCTCGCTCGGCTGCCTGTTGATCCGCGTGTTGGTCGTATGCTTATAGAGGCAAACCATCTGGGCTGTTTAGGAGAACTGATTTCTATTGGCAGCGGCCTAAGTTTACCTGAACCTTGGTTGCGCCCTCACGAGAAACGAGCCGAGGCCGATGAAAAACACCGTATCTTTAAAGACAAAGACTCTGATTTTCTCGCTTTTGTTAATTTATGGAATGCTCATGAAGAGCAGCGGCAGGATTTAAGTGCTGGTGCATTAAAGCGTTGGTACAAAGATAATTATCTTTCGTATTTGAGAATGAGAGAATGGCGAGATTTGCACCGACAATTAAAACTGATTACTCAAGACATGGGGTGGAAGTTAAATCAAACTTCTGCTGATTATGCTTCTGTGCATCAAGCAATTATGGCGGGTTTTCTTAGCCATGTGGGGATGAAGGAAGATAACAACGAGTATCTTGGGACTCGAAATCGCAAATTTCATATTTTTCCAGGGTCGGCGCTTTCCAAAAAAGGGCCTAAGTGGGTGGTGGCTGCGGAGATTGTTGAGACTCATAAAGTATATGCACGCACGGTGGCAAAGATTGATCCACTATGGATAGAGCATGTGGGGAAATCGTTACTTAAATATCGACACTTCGAGCCTCATTGGGAGAAAAAACGCGCTGCAGCGGTAGCCTTTCAAGAATCAAACCTTTTGGGTTTGGTTGTTAACCCTAAAAAGAAAGTGGATTTCAGTCGGGTTGACCCTAAAATTAGTCGAGAAATCTTTATCTTTAATGCCCTTGTTGCAGGAGATTATTTTTCGAGAGCCCCTTATCATTTACATAATCAGGAACTTATTAAAAAGATCGGTTATTTGGAAGAAAAATCTCGCCGCCGAGATATATTGGTGGACGATGTAGTATTGCATGGGTGGTTTGATGATCGCTTGCCAGCACATATTGTTAATGGGAAGGGCTTTGAGAAGTGGCGAAAAGCAGAGGAGCGAAATGACCCTAATGTATTGTTTTTATCGGAAGAAGATCTCATAGCAAAAGATATTGTTGGAGAGACCTCTTTTAGCTTCCCTGACGATGTAACGGTGTCTGGTGGCACGTTAAAAATTGACTATCAATTTGAGCCAGGTAAGCAGCAAGATGGCATTAATGTAGTAGTACCGATTACATTGCTTAACCAGGTTAATGAGATTTCATTGGAATGGCTTGTGCCAGGGCTAGAGCTGGAAAAATGTATCGCGTTGATTAAGAGCTTGCCAAAAGCAATACGGAAAAACTATGTTCCGGTTCCTGATGTTGCCGCGCAGTTTCTGAAAAGTAATCCCAATAGGGAGAAATCCCTCGTTCAACAATTAACGCAATTCTTGCGACAAAGAGCGCGTGTTGATATTAAACCGTCGGATTGGAATTTTTCTGCTTTAGCGTTGCATTTAAAAGCTAATGTGCAAGTGATTGATGAGAACGATGAGTTGTTGCACGAAAGTCGTGATATTTCAGCGTTAAAACAGCGTATGCAATCGACATTCAAAGAGGCCATTGGGAATGTCCGTGTTGATGGCGTGCATGATGACCATGATGAATCACAATTTACTACATGGGATTTCGAGAGAGTTCCTGAGGTATATGAGTTTGAGCAGAATGGGTCTCTTGTGAAGACCTACCCCGCGTTGGTTGACCATGGTTCATATGTTAGCGTCTTATTGTGTGACTCTATGGGCGAGGCAAAAGCCAAGCATCCTGAGGGTGTTTTACGATTATGCATATTGGATTTGCCACAACAAATGAAATATGTAAAAAAACACTGTGCAGTACCGAAAAAAGTTTCTCTTCAATATGCTCCCTTTGGTAGTCAGGAATCGTTAGCGCAGGGCATTGCTCACGCTGCGTTTTATAGGGCGTTTATTTATAATCAGGCGCCTCCAAGAACCAAAGGTGAGTTTGATGCGTTGATGGAGAAAGGGCGAGGATTGGTCGTGGCAGAAGCTAATGTCATTGCGACGTTAGTGGCAGAAATTTTGGGCTTGCATCATAAGATTTCTAAATTGGTGAATGGGAATGTCCCCATAGCTCGCGTGAATTGTTATCAGGATATTAAATTTCAGCTTAAGAACCTTTTTGTGGCTGATTGGATAGCCACTATCGACTACCAGCGCTTGGAAGCATATCCGCGCTTCTTGAAAGCGATTTTGTTGAGGATAGAGCGTTTGCAGGGTAATGTGGCAAGGGATAAAATTCAGGCCGATCAGCTGAAAGAGTACTGGGAACAATACAAAGAACGCCACCAACGCAGGGACGTTGATGGGGTTTATGACGCTGCTTTGGTGTCTTATCGCTGGATGCTAGAAGAGTACCGGGTATCCCTATTTGCTCAAGGCATGAAAACTGCCTATCCTGTGTCAGAGAAACGATTAAAGAAGTTATGGGAAGATGTGTTGTAGCGTGTTGTGCTAAATAGCTCAGGACTCACCGGTTTAAAGGTTGTGAATGATGCTTTTTATACAGCGTTCCTTTTGGCAACTGTTGGCAAACAATATTTTGGAAAACACTGAAGCTGCATCCGAGTTAATTGAAGAATCTATTATGGTATCTCTAGACGGTGGCGAGCAATTACATGTGCGTCGTTTGCATAATGGAAAAGGTTCATGCACACCCGTATTGATGCTACATGGATTGCTGGAAGATGGTACTGTGTTTTATTCACGATTGAAGCGAGGGCTTGCATATTGCGTGGCTAATGCGGGTTATGATGTATATATACCTGATCTTAGGGGTAAGGGTCGAAGTTGGCCACATGTTAGTGAGATACTTAATTACCGTGTTATAGATGCAGTGACTCAAGATATACCTGCGATTATAGAGGCCATAAATCAACATTGTGGAATGTCCCCCAAGTTTTGGGTCGGTCACGGTTGGGGAGGGGTACTGTTAAGCTCCTTTTTGGCTCGTTACCCCAGCCATCGTTCGGAAACTGTTGGTCTGGTATATTTTGGCACGCGTCGAGTGGCTAGAGCGAATAATCTCAAGCGTAGAGTTTTTGTCGATGGCTTGTGGGGATGGTTAGCTGGAATTGTCAGTCAAGTAAGAGGCACTATACCAGGCGCGTTATTAAAGATTGGAACCGCTGATGAATTCCGAGCTATGAGGACAGAAAATCTAAGCTGGATGCAAGGGGGCGCCTGGATCGATCCGTCTGATAAGTTTGATTATGGAGCGGCTTTGAGCGAGGGGCTGGAGTACCCGCCTAGTCTATATTTGGCCTCAAAAAGCGACTTTGGTTATGGTGACCCTAAGGATGTAGCTGCATTTATGCGTGAGGTCGGGAATCATAATGGTAGGCTAATCGTACTAGATAAGGACGGCAGTAGTTTGCATAATTATTCTCATACCACGATGTTGACGCATCCCGATGCTGTGAATGACCATTTTCCCCATGTTTTATCTTGGATGGATGAGATGAATCGCCTAAAACACGAAGCGACCCATCTTACGAATACCCCTCCTGCGAATTCTGGGGTAGAATCCCCTTAAATAAAACGCGAATCATCGGTCATGTACGATATTTTTGGAGGATCTCAGGTGTCAAAGACAGTATCTAACGGTTCAATAGTTATTAGCGGAACCGGCCTTTTTACCCCTAGCGAGTCAATTAGTAATGCAGAGTTGGTTGTTGCGTTTAATGCTTATGTAGACTGTTTTAATGCAGATAATAAGGCAGAAATAGATGCAGGAAACATCGAAGCACTAAGTCATTCTAGTGAAGAGTTTATCCTGAAGGCTTCCGGCATCAATAGCCGCTACGTTATCAATAAATCGGGAGTTTTGGATCCTTCTCGCTTGGCTCCAAGCATCCCTGAAAGAAGTAATGAAGAGCAATCTGTTCAGTGTGAAATAGCGGTTGCTGCTGCGAAGCAGGCAATGGCGAATGCAAATAAAAAACCTGAAGATATTGATGGAGTGATTGTCGCTTGTTCCAATATGCAGCGTGCATACCCTGCGGTTGCGATAGAAGTTCAGCAAGCACTCGGCATTCAGGGGTTTGCATTTGATATGAATGTTGCTTGTTCTTCGGCAACATTTGGCTTGCAAACTGCTAGCGATGCAGTGAAGGCGGGTTCTGCACGATCTATCTTGGTTGTGAACCCAGAAATATGTTCTGCTCATTTAGCATGGCAGGATCGGGATTGTCATTTCATATTTGGGGATGTCGCCACGGCTTCAGTGGTTGAAAAAGCAGAAACCGCAACATCGGGTAACCAATGGGAGATTGTCAGTACCCGGTTACAAACGGCTTTTTCCAATAATATCCGCAATAATTTCGGGTTTCTAAATCGTTGTGATGAATCTGGAGTGGGCGCAAGAGATAAGTTGTTTGTTCAAAATGGCCGCAAGGTATTTAAAGAAGTTGTACCTATGGTTGCTCAAATGATATCTAGTCATATTAGTGATGAGTCTATCAGTGTAGAAAACCTTAAACGTATGTGGTTACATCAGGCAAATTTAAGCATGAATTTACTGATTTCTAAGAAGGTATTAGGTCGTGAAGCCACAAAAGAAGAGGCACCGGTGATTCTTAATGAATACGCGAATACAAGTTCGGCAGGTTCGGTAATAGCATTCCACAAATACAATAATGATATGGCGCCAGGGGATATTGGTGTTATATGTTCATTTGGTGCAGGCTATTCAGCAGGTACGGTCATTGTTCGGAAGTTGTAAGTTAAAGGGTTTCTAGGAAATGGAAGTAAGTAAAAATATGATGCAGCACTCGTTTCTTCGGGTTTTATCAATCCTGGCACTAGTGATGTCGTCAGCGGGAGCCTTTGCGAAAGAAGATTCAGATCCCTGGGAGTCGATGAACCGAAAAACGTTCGCTTTTAATGAATTTATTGATAGCTGTTGCCTTAAGCCTGTTGCGAAGGGGTATCGGGCAATAACGCCTGATTTTCTTGAGGATGGTTTTAGCAATTTCTTCGGTAATGCCACGGAGGTGCTTACGATTGTAAATGACTTGGCGCAGGGTAAGTTTGCTCAGGGTGGTAAGGATACCCTGAGGTTTGTTGTTAATAGTACGGTAGGTATAGCTGGTTTTATTGATATTGGCTCACGAATTGGCCTTGAGGAACATGACGAGGACTTTGGCCAAACGCTTGCTGTATGGGGGGTTGGGGAAGGGCCTTTCGTGATGCTGCCATTTTTTGGTCCAAAGACGCTATTAAGTTCGGCGACGCTTTATCCTGACTCGGCTCTGACAATGATTAATACGATAGACAATGAGCCAACCAAGTATGGTTTGAGTGGTTTAGGTGTTGTGGAGTTACGAGCGGGTTTGTTGGATTTAGAGAAACTTGCGGCGGGGGATCGATATACTTTTATAAGAGATGCCTACCTACAGAGACGGACATTCTTGATTAGTGATGGTCAGTTGTCAGATGAGGAACTGTTTGGCGATGATGAGTTTGATGACGAGGATTTCTGACCATGATTGGTTAGAATAAAAAAAACCGCGTTACGAGGGTCGTAGCGCGGTTTTTTTGCATTTGGTGTATGGGCTTATTAGGTTATGTTTTTGAGTCTATGTTTTGGAATCTATGTTGCGAATGACTACTCCGTAACGAAATTTATGTAATTCTGGAATAGACTCTACTCTAACTACTTCAGCCAGCGCATCAAGAGGTGTAAAGTTAGGGCCGTCAGCAGGAACGGTTACCGTTAATCGGTCACCTAAAGCAAGCTTCTTATCTGTTTCTAATAGCATCCCGGCACCACTTAGGTTCCGGCATCGGCCTTCATAGCGCTCTGGTTTTCCACTACGAACAAAGGACACAATCGTGTCTACTCTCATACGGATAAAGTTTCTTTTTTCTGCGTATGACTGTTCTAAGAGTGTCATATGTTATTCCCGTTACGTTTATTGGTATTCTTTTTATTTCAGCCCTGGTTGAGCGTCCAGTCTGCTTTGATATTAGAACTGGGCACAGGCTTCTAAAATAGTATAACAAAGGTCTCAATAATCGCTACGATTTAATGGGTGTTTTTACCTAACACTGCGAGGGACATAGTAAGGAGGCTGGGGTTATTTGTTTTTTGTATTCAAATGTCGCTTCGAGGTTGAATGTTATTAAAAATAGGACTACTTTCCGATTAAGCCATTGTTATAGTAAAATTGCAGGGCTGATTGTAGGGTTTAAGTGTAGCGATGGATTGTAGAGAATTGGGTAGAGATAGGTTCACGAAAATAATAAGGCAGTCGATTTGGTGTCCACTGAGAAAGAAAACAAAGGGTTAGTGTTACTTGTAGACCAAGAGCCAACGGTTATCCAAAAAGTCCGGTGTTGGCTACTTGATGCTGGCTATCAAGTAGAGGTTATTAATGACTCAGGTGTTGCGCTTGAATGGTGGAGAGATAATCGGCCTGAAGTTGTTATTTGTGATGTTTGTCTGGATGGGATTGACGGGCTTACCTTCCTTAGTAGCATTACGAAGGAAGACAAGGAAACTCAAGTTATTATGATCTCTTCACAAGGGGACCGGGAGAGCATTGTTCAGGCATTGAGGCTAGGGGCAGCAGACTTTCTAGTGAAGCCAGTTGATGATTACACTGTGCTTGAACATGCCGTGAGTCGCGGCGTAGCAGATCACCGGTTAATGGTTGAAAATCGCACCTATCGTGAACAATTGGAGGAGAAAAACGCGAAGTTAAAAGAAAGTTTGCGTTTACTAAAAGAGGATCAAGAAGCAGGCAGAACGGTTCAGTTAAAATTACTACCTCCTGAAAAACGTCAATATGAAAACCTGAATATCGACTATCGTATAATCCCTTCCTTATATTTAAGCGGTGATTTCATTGATTACTTTCGGGTGTCAGATAATCAATTTGGCTTTTATCTTGCGGATGTATCTGGTCACGGGGCGTCATCCGCATTTGTCACTATTTTATTGAAGACCATGGCTAACCGCATTAGGCGACGGCTTATGCGTTCTGCGAAACCGTCATTCTCACCAGCATCGGTATTAATGAGTTCAAATGAAGAGCTTATACCTCTCGCACTAGGTAAACATCTGGCTATATTTTGTGGAATGGTTGATTTGGAAAAGAATGAGTTAACGTATTGTTCTGCTGCACATTTTCCACCCCCTTTATTGATAAATGATGGTGAAGTTCAAGCGATAGACGGCAAAGGGCTTCCTCTAGGAATTTTTGAAGGTGTCACCTATACTGATACAAAGGTACCGCTTTCGGATGATTTTTCGCTAATAATGTTGTCGGATGGTGTTTTGGAAGTGATGCCTCAGGATAGCGTTGCTGAAAAAGAGACATTTTTAATGGAAATGGCTCAAAAAGGTCATCATAATATAGACCAGGTGATGGATCTCTTGTCTCTGCATGATGTAAGCGAGGCACCAGATGATATCGCATTACTGATAGTTTCTCGGCAAAGCTAAAGAAGTCCAAGCTAAGTAAACGCTTAAGCTAAGGCTTGCGTTGGTGGTGCTTGAGTTAGAGAAGTGTAAGAGATGAGTGCAATGCCAGATTCTAATGCGGGACGTGCCCTATACGCAGAGCATCAAGGTACTTATGTATTAAAATTGGTGGGTGATATTCGCGCCCCCATTTGTGCAACCTTAGACAGTTTTGTTGAGAGCATGTTTTGTGATGTAAAGTTGCGCTCGATATTGGTCGATTTAAGTGAAACTCAGCTTATTGATAGCACCGCTCTTGGTTTAATTGCCAAAATTGCCGTTCACACTCGTAAACGCTTTCAAGAAAAACCTGTCATCATATCGACTAGACCCGATATTACGCGAATCCTCGACTCGATGGGGCTTGAACAGGTGTTTGATATAGTTCAAGAAGCATCTGTCATTTCACACGCCATGAATGAAGTTCCGATCGAACGGTGTGTCGAAAGTAGCGCTTGTCAGAAGGTGCTAGAGGCTCACCGGGTGTTGATGAGTCTTAACGAGAAGAACCATGAGACCTTTAAAGAGGTTGTTGCTGCATTAGAGTTTGATCAGTTTGATAGCGTTGTTGACGGGTCAATAAATGAATCTATAGGTGGTGCCACTGATTGTTGTGGCGATATACACCCTGATACGCGAAAGCATGTAGGTTAGTGCGGGTTGTTTCTCAGTGACATCGCATGCTCACGAGGGATGTATAGTAGGTCTGCGACAGATCTAATTAGATGGCTTTCATGTTTATCAATTTTCCCATCGGCATGTGCAACTGCCCATAATAATCGAATAATTTCTTCTTTCTGCTGTGTTGAATAATGCTCGTTAATTAGGGAAGTAAAGCTTCGTAATGAGGTACTGTTTTCTAGCTCATCTTCAGCCGCTGACTTGAGCATCGATAATTCATTAGTATCAATGTTATAAGCCGTTGTTAGCGCATTGACTATTGCGTCTGTTTCTTCTTTCGTTACTGAATTATCAGATTTTGACATCTCTAACAATAAAGCGCATGTCGCTAGTTGCAACCGGCGTTCAAGTGGGGCAAGTGACGAAGAAGCGGTGGTGTCGTCACTCAGTGAACCCATGAGGGTGGTAAAGATGTTTAAGAATTTATTTTTCATCTAACGGCGTTGCCAATCCTTTCGTTTAGCAATGTCTCAAGCGTGATTTGATCTTTTGTAAAATTACGGATGCCTTCAGCAAGCTTTTCGGTTGCCATTGCATCTTCGTTCATCATCCAACGAAAAATGCTTTCACTCATCGTTATTTTTTGAATTCCGTTAGGAAGTGTTCCTGGGGAGAGCTGTTGTGTAAGCGGTGCATTGTCTGCAGCCAATCCTTCCATTAAGGCAGGGCTGATGGTTAGCTTATCACATCCGGCCAGTTGCTCTATTTCACCCAAGTTTCGAAAGCTTGCGCCCATGACAATGGTCTGATATTCGAATGTCTTGTAGTAATGATAAATTGCGCTTACGGATAAAACACCAGGATCGTTCTCCGCTGCGTATTCTTCTTGACCTGTACTTTTTTTGTACCAATCCAAAATGCGACCGACAAATGGCGATACGAGAGTGATGTTAGCTTCGGCACAGGCTACCGCCTGAGCAAAACCAAATAACAGGGTTAAATTACACTGAATGCCTTCTTTTTCTAATATCTGCGCCGCTTGGATGCCTTCCCATGTGGCTGCGATTTTAATCAGTATGCGTTTTTTACTAACACCTTCTGTTTCATATAAGGCGATAAGCTTTCTGGCTTTTTCAATGGTTCCTGCAGTATCGAAGGACAGCCTTGAATCCACTTCCGTTGATACTTTTCCAGGTACGATATTTAGAATCTCAACGCCAATAAGCACTGCTAAACGATCAGCAGCATCCATTGCACATTGTTGAGACTGCTGTATTGCACGAAGGATTAGGGGTTCATACTGACTTAGCGAAAAGGCCTTTAACACCAGCGATGGGTTTGTTGTAGCGTCTTGAGGGCGGTATTGCTTAATGGCTTCAATATCACCTGTGTCAGCTACAACTTCTGTCATCGTTTTTAATTGCGTTAGTTTGTCGCTCATGTACCGTATTATCCTTGCCGTGTGCTGCTCGTGTTAAGTTTATAGCGAATCTACTTGGAATCCATAAGGATAGCCAGTATCTATTACATTGACAGCGTTAGTCTGAAGGTAGGTCAATATATTTTAATGCTTCTAGGACAACCTCGGATGTGGCGTCTTTTTTATACGCATGTTGGCTTAAATGGCGTCGCCATGCTCTCGCCCCCGGCATTCCTTGGAAAATACCGAGTATATGGCGAGAAACCCATTTGAGTTGACCACCATTGGCAACGAGTTCGTCAATATAACAGATCATTTTATCAATTATCTCATGACGAGTTATTTGAGAGGCGCTGGTGTCTGTTGAGGGTTTGTTGGCATTGTTGAAAAAAAGATGATCAACATTCGCCAGAATAAATGGGTTCTGGTAGGCCTCTCTCCCCATCATCACGCCATCTACATAATCGAGATGTGACTTGCATTCATCGAGTGTTTTGATACCACCGTTGATTATTATTTCTAGTTCGGGGAACTCTCGTTTCAGTTGATAAACTCGCTCATAATTCAGGGGAGGGATATCGCGATTTTCTTTAGGGCTTAACCCTTGTAGCCAGGCTTTTCTGGCGTGAACGATAAAAGTCTCACACCCTGCGTCCTTGGTTGTGTTCACAAAACGTTGGAGGTCTTCATACTCATCTTGATCGTCGATGCCAATGCGGCACTTTATGGTGACGGGTAATTCACATGCCGCTTTCATCTTATCAATACATTCTGCGACGAGGTCAGGTTGTGCCATCAAACAGGCCCCAAACGCGCCCGATTGAACACGGTCACTTGGGCAGCCAACGTTAAGGTTGATTTCATCGTAACCGTAGTCTTCGCATATTTTGCTACACAGCGCCAGGTCTGATGGGTTGCTGCCGCCAAGCTGAACTGCAACAGGGTGTTCTTCAGTGTTGAAACCTAAGTGACGTTCTTTGTCGCCGTGAATAATGGCGCCGGTTGTAATCATTTCGGTGTAAAGAAGCGCTTGTTTGGATATTAGTCGAAGGAAATACCGGTCGTGTCGGTCTGTCCAGTCGATCATGGGGGCTATTGAAAAGGTTCTGTCGATGTTACTCATTGATGCGTGTTTACTTTGTGATCGTATGCCTAGAGGAATTGTTATTTTACAGGCATAACGGCATCAAGTAACGCATGTTTTTAGGCAACCGTTAGGTAGCGAGAACTGCTTGGTTTAGCTGCTTGGTTCAAATACGTTAAACTTCAAGCATGTGCTCTGACCTGGCAACGGTTCTCATTATGTTAGTAAGCTTTGTTTGTAATGTGCATAAGAGCTTCTCAAGCTCATTTCGCTCATTTCGAGGTAGTGAGTCATAATGTTTGTCGGATATAATGGATTCAACGTTGCTGATTCTTTTTTCTAGCTTGGAAATCGTTGCCATAACGTCAATTAGAGATTGGGCCATAAGAGATGTCTATATTGTGTGTTGTCAGATTAAGTGCTTTTACGAGTAATTAATTGTAACGGTACCATGGTCGTAAATAGTGGCGGTATCCCCCAAATGGGAGATATCTATCTTAAAGAAGGTTAGACTCATAGAAAAAGCTTATTTGGCTAGGGCTATCGACACAAATTACTGGAGGCAGACGTTATTTCAATAAAACCCGTTACACGTCGAAGATTTTTATCTCACGGATTGGCTATGGCAAGCTTCGCGTTGCCTATTCAGTCAAGCCAAGCATCGTTGGACTTCCTTGCTGATATTAAAACATCACCCGGGCTTACTGCTGCTGAGCGATTTAAGCTTACCCAGGCGGTGCTTGATGTGCTGGAAACTTATTACAGCGGTATGACGCTGCAGTTTTGGAATAAACCTTTCGAAGAAATTGATTTCGAAAAACGAATTACCAATATCGTTTACTGGGTAGATTTGGCGGTTAAGCAAAGTGATGCGGCTTACCATGTGGATCCTGCTTGGGTGTTGTCTCAGATAATGGCGGAGTCATTGTTTTGTGAGTTAGCAATATCAAAATCAATGGCAGCGGGCATTTGTCAGTTAATGCCAAATACGGCAACACGAGATTTTAAGATGGTGATAGCAGGCAGCCAAAAAACGCATTACATGCCTCCCTATATTAAATTGGAGTTAGCTAACTCTCTTTCAGAGTACCAACGTCGATTAAGAGAAAAGGGAGGCTATAGAAAGTCTACAAAGGGAGATGCTGCATTTAATCTTAATAAGGCTCTAAAGTGGCTTGCCGAAGGGAAAGAGGGGCGTAACTTTGCGACCTTACAACTGAATAGGGGGGAGGTGCTACGCGATTACGATCAGAAAATTAAACAAGCAAAAAAGGATTACGTGACGTTTATTAATGCCAATATAGAGGCGTTGGGCGAGGGGGATATATTTAAGAATCCGTCGTTCTTTGTGGCGTTTGATGAACGTTTTACTTATAAAAAGCCTATTTTTGCAATGGTGCATATGCTGGCTAACGCGCTGCGAGTGAGAAATGGCAATATGTTAGCTGCTGCCGCTGCTTACAATGCAGGTTTGTCGAGAACATGGACTGATGAAATTCTCTATACGAAATATGGTCAGCTTCCAAACTACTCGGAAACCAATCGATACCTAAGCCGTATTATTGCTAATTACGAAGAAATATCTCGACGGTTTAGAGCCTAGAAGGCAAATAAGACCAAAACCGTCTGAGAATGTTACACCATTATTTCACTATTACTGCATTAGTGTCTCGACGTTACTTGCCGCTTTTGGGGCCAGTTGTGTTGATTTAGGATGACTCAAATGGATGATATCATCATTCATTTTCCCTAAACGAAGCATCGCCATGTCAAAAGCGTAGTTTTGATAGAGTTTCCAGGGCAGGTGAGACCCTTGTTGTGGAACCTTATCAAGTGCCCTTTGGATGTAGCCTGAGCGCATATCTAAAAAGGGAGAGTGATGAACCTTTTTATTTGTGTTTCTCGGAGTGCATTGGCGCATCTTTTCACGATCCATCTTATTTATCAGTCGACATACATATTCAGATACCAAGTCTGCTTTTAATGTCCATGAGGCATTGGTGTATCCGAACACCAACCCTAGGTTCGGCAAATCTTCAATCAGCACGCCTTTATAGAGCATTTTTTCGGTGATGTTGAACTTTCTATTGTCGACGGAGAGTTTGATACCGCCGAGCATTTGTACGTTTAACCCGGTTGCCGTGATGATGATGTCTGCTTTTAACAATTCCCCTGATTTTAATAAAATCCCTTCTTTGGTGAATTTTTTGATGTGGTCGGTAACAACGCTTGCCTTGTTGTTTCTGATAGCCTTAAACAGATCCCCATTAGTGACCGCGCAGAGTCGTTCATCCCAGGGGTTGTAATTAGGGGTGAAGTGTTTCATGTCACTGTTTGTGCCAAGCTGTTTTTCTACTTGGGCCAATAGGAACTCTTTTGTCTTTTCTGGAAAGCGACGGCTTATCTGATAGGTTCCCAGGGAAAGGGCAACATTTCTTGTTCTAGCAATACGATATACCAGGTTGTCAGGTAAGTATTTTCGTAGTTTGTTAATGCTTTCGTCTTTTGCTGGTAGTGACATCATATAGGTCGGAGAGCGTTGCAGCATTGTGACGTGCTTTGCTTTGTCAGTCATTGCAGGAACAATTGTTACTGCGGTGGCGCCACTACCAATCACTACTATCTTTTTATCGCTGTAATCAAAGTCCTTAGGCCAACTCTGAGGGTGGATAATATCCCCTTCGAAGTCATTCTTCCCTTCAAATTCCGGTTGATAGCCTGACTCGTAACTATAATAACCAGCGCAAGAGAGGAAGAAATTGCAGGAAATTGTTTTTTCTTTTCCTGTTGAGGCATCTTCAATAGTCACTGTCCATAAAGCATTTTTATTGGACCAATTGGCTGATTTCACCTTTTGTTGGTAACGAATGTGTTTGTCGATTTTATTCTCTTGGGCTGTTTCTTTTATATAGCTGAGAATAGAAGGGCCATCAGCGATTGCTTTGGGGTTTGTCCAAGGTTTAAAGTTATAACCAAGCGTATACATATCTGAGTCTGAACGAATACCAGGGTACTGAAATAAATCCCAAGTGCCGCCCATCCTTTCCCTGCCTTCCAATATGGCGAAAGACTTGGTAGGGCAGTTTTTTGTTAAGTGGCAGGCCGCGCCAATTCCTGATAAACCAGCCCCAATGATTAGTACATCTAAATACTCGTTGACCATAAATCTAACCTTTTTAATGCATACCTGAATTCATATTTTTGACTCTTTTGAATATCCCTTATAGGAGTTTAGAACAACAGGTTATTCGGTGCAGTTTTATGGTGATTTCGGGCCAGGATGTGCGCTAATTACTCGCTTTTTGCTTTTGAGGCTATATGATGCGCCTCTGGTAGCCACGTGAAAGAAGCGTGAACTTTGGATAGTGATTAACAAGGAGTAATTGTTTTGAAAAGTAGATTCCACGTTCGTTTTACCTTGCAGGTTGTTTTTGTATACCTTTTTTTACTAAATTCGGCAAAAGCGGGCTTGCTGGATGAGTATCCGCAGAGTGACATAGCCACTATTTTAACAACAGGGCAAGAGATTTTTCTCCCATTACACGTTAGTAATTTATGGGGAATGGCAATTATTGGAACAATTGATCTTGAAGCTGCTGCTGATGGCATGCAAGCAAATGATCTGTATCCAATAAAAATATCTAAAGATAAAGGCCTGGCAATCATATACGTGCTGGATTATCGGGAAGCAGGTCTTGGCCCGTACCAAGAAGTTATGACGTTGATTGGTGTGACAACGAATCCGAATGCAACAATAGCTGAAAATCTTATCGGTTTTGGAAGTTCCTATTTACCCACGGTTAAAGATTTTCTGGCAGGTAAGGTGCCAGATACAGGCGTTTATTTCGAGACGATCTCTTTAGATAGCCCACTTGCGATTACTACGGGAATTGAAGTGTGGGGTATCCCTAAGACCTATGAACAGTTTCAAATAGAAAATCGCTTTTGGTCGACTTCAGTGTCTTCCGTTGAGATTGATTTTGAATTGAAAAAAGAATTTGGCTTGTGGAGCCCTTTGCAGCTAAATCTGGCGTCCTGGACGCCAACGGACTACAAGCAGACTCGAGGCGAAACACTGCTGCGTGGGTGGGGGAGAATGGGGTTGATTGGTTCAAATGACACGTTTGTTCTTGGAGAGAATCTTAAGCGTTTATCATTTAAACCGTATGTTTGGCAGGAGATTTTATCAGGAACGGATGCTGTGTTTTTTGAAGGTGCCATCCCCCAAGAGCTGGGGTCAGCGGTTAAATAATCGATTTACTACGGGTTGAACCATTACGTTGGGCAACCAGTGTGTCATTTGGTAATGTAGTTTATTCACCAGCCCAGGTACCGCAGTCGTTTGTTTTGTTCCTACAATATTGAATGCAAGATTTGCGACGTCTTTTGGGGACATCGCAATCTTGTGTGCAATATAAGCAGTTGACCCAAACCTCGTGTTGTCACTTAAACCTGCGACATCCAAAAACGGCGTTTTTGTCGTGCCAGGGCAAACACAATGCACATCAATACCATCTTCTTTTAGTTCGACAGCTAATGCTTCTGTAAAGCTTACAACGAAGGCTTTGGATGCCGCATAGGCTGCTAGCATGGGTATCGGCTGAAATGCAGATGTTGATCCAATATTGATGATGGTATTTGGTGTTGATGGTTTTGAATGCTTCATTCTGTTAGCGAATAAATGGCATAAACTGGATACCGCTAGAATGTTGAGGTGTAGCATGGCATTGACTTGATCAAGGTTGAGATCCGCGTGTTTGTCATGTAAGCCAAAACCAGCGTTATTAATTAAAATATCAATGTCACAATGGATTTCGTCACAAAAATCTGAAACTCGCTGGGAAGCATCTGGGCGGGTCAAATCGAGGGCCAATCTATGGACTGGTTGAGCGTTGGCTGTGTTTAGGGCAAGCAGTTCATCATGGAGGACATCGAGTTCACCCGCATCTAAACTGACAACAACAAGCTGGTATCCGTCGTTGTAAAATCGTTTGCATATTTCTTTGCCTATGCCGGATCCACCACCAGTGACTAAAACGGTTCTTTGTGAGTTCATAGGGGAGTGCTCCATTTTTCATATTAAAAGAGAATGGCTGTTCCGTTTTAATATGCCCCTTCTTTGTTGAGTTGTCTAGCTTTTGTTGTTGGCCGGTCATTATTGTTTAATTGCCTCAATGAATATCTCGATAAATACATCATCCCCTATGGCACCTTCCATAAAGCTGAGGTTGTAGTTACTACGTTGAATAATCCCGCTTGCCTTGAAGCCCATTCGGTACCTAAGCCAGGGGTCTCTTCCTTCGCCTACGAAGGTTAGGTCAAATGTTTCTGAGTGAGTTTTACCCATTAATGTTAAGTTGCCGGTAATTGTTCCTGTATTTGTAAGCGTGTTGTTGGTTTTATTTCGGGTAATTTTTTCTGCTTTAAACATGGCAATTGGATGTTTGGCGGTATGAAAAAAACTAAAGCCCTTTAGTAAGTCGTCTCGTTCTTTGTGGTTTGTATTGATGCTATTGGTTTTAACAAAAATTTTAGCTTTTGCGGATGAAAGCTCTCTTTTTTCGTTAAATGAAAATATGCCATCAATGTTGTCAAATCGCCCTGTTGTATAGCTAAACCCCAAGTGATTGATCGAGAACCGGATGCTTGAATGTGCATTATCAATTTTGTATGTATCGGCAAAGCTGGCTGATACTGTTAGGTTAAAAAAAGCACAAAATAGTAATAAGTTTACGGTGTTTCTAACCCATAGATTAGTTGCTTGGCTTGTCATTGAATTTATAGCCTTCCAATTGTGTAAAAATGTTTCTAATGCCCAATATAACCTTGCTTATAACATAGCGAGCGGCGAAACTCACCAGTCAAGATGGTACTGCCGTCTTGCTATATTAATAAGAGAAATTTAATAAGAAAAACCAACAGGAGAGAACTATGACTTTTTCTAAAGGCATGGGGGCATTTAGAACTAGCAGTCGGATTTTAGTGGTGTTGTTAAGCATGCTTTGCTTTTCGGCGGCACAAGCTCAAGACTATGATAACGTTGTGGTGTTAGAAGCATCTGAGACCTTTTCATACGACCTGCGAGAGGTTTTATTAACCGCTCAGCCGGGCACTGTTATAGAGTTACCAGAGGGGACTTTTCAATTCAGTAGTGATGTTATTATTTTAACGTCTCATATCACGTTGCGCGGAAAAGGCATGGATAAAACCATCTTGTCTTTTAAAGGGCAGGCAGATGGCGCTGAAGGTATTCAAGTATTTGCAGATGCTTTTGTAGCAGAAGATTTTGCTATCGAGGATACAGCAGGAGACGGCCTTAGAATTGAAGGGTCGAACGGTGTTGTTATTCGTAGGGTAAGAGTTGAATGGACCAATGGTCCAGATGAAAATAATGGTGCATACGGATTATACCCTGTGTTGTGTGAAAATGTACTGATTGAAGATAGTGTTGTTAAGGGAGCATCCGATGCAGGTATTTACGTTGGGCAGTCTAAGCACATTATTATTCGAAACAATTTGGCAGAATATAATGTTGCAGGCATTGAAGTAGAAAACTCACAATATGCAGACGTATATGGCAACCTAGCGCAAAATAATACGGGTGGTATTTTGATATTTGACTTGCCTGGGTTAACACAGGAAGGGCACCACACTCGCGTTTACAACAATACATCTATTAATAATAATACGAAGAATTTTGCACCGGCTGGTAATATTGTAGGTAAAGTTCCTACTGGTACGGGGTTAATGATTCTTGCTACTGACTACGTTGATATCTATAACAATGTAGTAACGGGAAATAAAACGGGAAGTATGCTGGTTTCTAGCTTTAATACCGTAACGGTTATTGATGGAACTCCGATCCCCGATGGTTATGACCCTTACCCTGAATTTATTAATATCCGTGATAACGTAATGCACCGCAAAAGCGGGTACCCTTGGGCTTCAGGTGAGATGGGTATTCTTATTGCTTTAGACTTTCTTATTCATTGGAAAAAAGTTTCTGACGTGATTGTTGATGGTGTTGCTCGTGATACATTGGCGAATGCTCAAATTTGTATCAGTGAAAACAAGCATGCTGATGGGCGAGATTCTAGCTATGGTAACCTTCGAATGTCAGAAGTGTCATCGCTGTTTAAATGGTTAGGCCTACCTGCTGGTGGATTGTTATCAACAGATATTACACCGCATCAGTGCCTTAATACCTCTTGGGATGGTGTTGAATTAGCACCTTGGCCAGAAGTTCCAGAGCCAGATGTTGAATATACTGAAGAAGAAATTGCTGCGTTATGTGCTACAGATGGAACGGCCGTTAACAGTGAGGCGCTTGTTGTAGATTGCCCGCTGCTGTCATCATACCGTTTATTTGATGATGCCTCTGACCCTACACAAAATGCAAATGGTGGTGTTTTCTACGATTTGATCTCGCCATTATTTACGGATTATGCAAATAAGTATCGATTTGTTTATGTACCTGAAGGTACGCAGGCTACTTATTCTGACACTGATATCTTTGACTTTCCCGTTGGGTCGGTTATTGCCAAAACATTTACAGCAGAGGCAATTGGCCATGATCAGCAAATCTTAGAGGTGCGTTTATTGATTCGGCGCGCATCGGGTTGGGTAGGTTTGCCTTATGTGTGGAATGACGCAATTTCTGATGCTGAGTTAGCTAATGAAGGAGCAGTGTTAAGTGCAATGGTTTCAAATGATGCTGGCGAATTGATTGCTCTAGATGGCTACGCGGTTCCACGAAAGAACCAGTGCGCCAGTTGTCACCGCAAGTCTGATGATTTGTTTAGACCTATTGGGCCAAAAGCTAAGCTCATGAATTCAATTGTTGACTACGGTGATGTTGTCGATAATCAATTGTCCCATTGGGTAGATGCGGGAATTTTGAAGGATTCACCTGTTGACCCAGCCAATGCACCTAAATCTGTTGATTGGAAAGATGAATCTGCATCGCTGGATGAAAGAGCCAGAGCGTACCTCGATGTGCAATGTGCACATTGCCATATAGAGGGGGGTAGAGCGGGTGCAACAGGTTTACTTCTGAACGAAGAAGAAAGTGATGCTACCGCAACTGGAGTATGTAAAACGCCGGTTGCCGCAGGGTCTGGTTCTGGTGGGCTGTTGGTTGATATCTCTCCAGGGTCTCCTGATGATTCAATATTGGCATATCGTATGCAATCTAATGATGCCGCTGTTCGTATGCCAGAGTTAGGACGGTCAATTGTTCATACTGAAGGGACAAACCTGATAAGGGATTGGATTTCTGCAATGCCTGGAAGTTGTGAGAACTAATGGTTGTCAAAGCTAATATGGCTATGACTTTTACAAGTAGTACATAGAAATAAAAAAGGATAGCATTCTTAGAGTGCTGTCCTTTTTTGTTTCTGCTCCTTAGAGACTAAGGGGTGTTAGTCGCTTTACGACGTAGCGAGAGCTCGGTTATAGCATCAGTTTCTATTAAAAGCCTATCTGAATTTTGTTTGAAAAATAAACATGTTTTAATTCACATCGCGCTAAAAATAATCCCCTTGGCAGATAATTTCCTTCTACACTTCACATACGTTAACAAATTGTTACTTTGTAAGAGGATGTAAAGATGGATTTTGTTCGTTGCCGCCAGATCGTATTGCTTTTGTTAGCAGGGATGTTTGTTCAAACCTCTGCAGCCACTACCACATCGATAACCGAGCTTGAAGCGATCAGTCAGGCTGCGTGGCAACGCACGCTTGTTATGCGCATTGCAAAGTCTCATATGTTGGTTGCAGCGGGGGTAGATTATCAAAAGTCCAAATCTCAGTTGATGGATTCCATCAAAGAGTACGAAACGGTATTGAAGACGCTGCAAGGCAACTCTCCGAATCATGATATTAGTGAGCGGCTCCGGGTTATCAAAACCGAATGGGAGCAGCTTAAGATTGCTGTATTGAAGGCACCGTCTCAGGAGGGAGCATTGGTTGTGATGGAGGAGTCTGACGATTTGCTTTATCACACGGATGCTATTGTTAGACGCTGGAAGGTTTATGCAGAAGAGCAAATAGGTCACCTTGTAGATACTTCAAGCCAGCAGAGTATGCTGTCCGAGCGCATTGGAATGTTCTATGCCGCTCACTTTTATGGGTTAAAGAACGAATGGGTTATTAGTGAGTTAAATTTTACGCTGAGAGCCTATGAAAAAGGCCTACAAGAATTGCTGTCTTACAGCGAAAACACGAAAGAGATTGATGACAATATTGCTAGGTTATCTAATCAATGGGAATACGCAAAAATGAGTTTGAAGAAGTTTAACTCAGGCCAATACCTTCCCCACGTTATCGCCGTTACAGTAGATACCATGATGCAGCGTTCAAACAAAATAGCTAACCTTTATGCGACTAATAAAATGCAGGACACCTTGCACTATGGTCAGATTCAGGTGCCAGGTTTGGCCTCGACGGTAGGTGCTGAATTTTCAGACTAGTTCTGTAATCAATCAGAAGACAAAAAGAGCCTGCCTGGCTCTTTTTGCGGTTTTAGGTTCACGATGTATTGCTATGTCGATTTCAACCTCTTGATCTTCCCTTTAATTTGCCTGTTTAAGCGCTTTAGTTTGCTCAAATAATGCATCTTCGTTGGTGCATGGTTATAATCGCCTCCTTGAATTGCATACAAATTTCTCATATCACCATCAATTAAGGTTGTTGTAATGACTGTACGTACCCGGATTGCCCCTTCGCCAACAGGTGACCCTCATGTTGGCACTGCATATATCGCATTATTTAATATGGCGTTTGCCAAAAAGCATGGTGGGCAGTTTGTGCTTCGCATTGAGGATACTGACCAAGTGCGCAGTACGACGGAATCAGAGCAGTCCATTTTTGACTCGCTTAATTGGTTAGGTTTGCAATGGGATGAAGGCCCTGATGTTGGTGGCGAGTATGGCCCTTACCGCCAGAGTGAGCGTAGCGAGATTTATGCGAAGTATATTCAGCAACTATTGGATGAAGGCAATGCGTTTTATTGTTTTGCTACACCAGAAGAGCTGGATGAAATGCGTAAGCAGCAAATGTCTAACGGTGAAACACCTAAATACGACGGTCGAGGTTTGTTGCTGAGTGATGATGAGATAAAGCAAAAGCTTGATGCTGATGTGCCTCACGTAGTGCGAATGAAAATTCCAGAGGAGGGTGCTTGTGTTTTTGATGATATGTTGCGTGGAACTATCGAAATTGAATGGTCGCAAATCGATATGCAAGTTTTAATGAAGGCCGATGGCCTGCCGACCTATCACCTTGCGAATGTTGTTGATGATCATTTGATGGCGATTACACATGTAATTCGAGGCGAGGAGTGGATAAACTCAGCCCCAAAGCATCAACTATTGTATAAATACTTTGGTTGGGACATGCCGGTGTTATGCCACATGCCATTGCTAAGAAACCCCGATAAAAGCAAGTTAAGTAAGAGAAAAAACCCAACGAGCATTAACTACTACGAACGAATGGGTTTTTTACCTGAAGCAGTAGTGAATTACCTTGGGCGTATGGGGTGGTCAATGCCTGATGAAAGAGAGAAGTTCAGTGTCTCTGAAATGATCGAAGTGTTCGATATTGAGCGTGTTTCTTTGGGCGGGCCGGTATTTGATGTTGATAAATTGAGTTGGTTGAATGGTCTTTGGATACGAGAAGATCTATCAGTGGATGATTTGGCAGAACGGTTTACTACCTGGGCCGTTAACCAAAGTTACCTTGGTAAAGTGCTGCCTCTTATCCAAAAACGCATCAATGTACTCAGTGATGCGGCACCGTTGGCATCCTTTTTCTTAGAAGGCTTGCCTAACGTTACCGCAGAGAGTTTTGAGTATAAGAAGCTGGAAACTGAGCAGGTTCGGAAAATCCTTCAATTCTCTTTATGGCGCCTCGAGGCACAGAGAGATTGGACGTTGGATAATATCCAGAAAGACCTATTTGCATTGTCTGAGTCGTTAGATATCAAAATGCGCGACTACATGATTCCTGTGTTTGTCGCCGTTTCAGGAAAGCAATCTGCCCCGTCTATCATGGATGCGATGGAGATTTTAGGGCCTGATATGACACGAGCACGATTGCGAGCAGGGCTAAACACAGTCGGTGGGCCATCGAAGAAGGAAATGAAGCGCTTAGAGAAAGAATTTAAAAATTTATAGGGTGTTCTGATAATAGGTTGTTGACATATAAGGGGTTTATCCATATTATGCGCATCTCTTGCAGAGACAAGGCATTTGGTGTCCTAACTAATGTTATTGTTGCAAGAGACACGTCTGATGACGTGGACTTTTTCGAAGTTTGGGGCCTTAGCTCAGCTGGGAGAGCGCAACACTGGCAGTGTTGAGGTCAGCGGTTCGATCCCGCTAGGCTCCACCAAATTTCGATTTTGCGTCCCCATCGTCTAGTGGCCTAGGACACTGCCCTTTCACGGCAGTAACGGGGGTTCGAGTCCCCCTGGGGACGCCACTATTCAATAAAAAAGCCGAGCTTTTAGCTCCTCTATATGGACTTTGTGCATGTATTTATCACCCTATAAGGTGGCTGTCAACCACCCATAAGTATGACCTTTGATTCGCGATTGCCCCCTAGACTCCCCCTCAAATTCTGATTCAGCCGTTATGAAAGGGGAAGGGATATGAATGAATCTATTCTGGGGGTAGACCATCAAGGCGGATTGAGCTTACGTATGGGGCGCTCTATTGCTGAGGCATTATGTGATGCACCTGATTACAAAGCCATTCTGTTAGGGCGTAATAATAGGATCTATGCATTAAGTTGGTTTTTTGGAACCTTTGCATCACGCTTGTCGATGCAGTATGGAAAAATATTTTCTAT
>MAAC01011275.1_pt1 | contig 25815 bp, 22 predicted proteins | sample 1115981 | NCBI WGS metagenome assembly MAAC01 (sample SAMN04961126, study PRJNA320927) | seawater metagenome | isolation source: sample BD02T64 sea water enriched with oil for 64 days | place: USA:Gulf of Mexico | collected 2013-07-27
CCTGCGGCGTTCAAAGCGGTTGCAAATGTATAACCTTTTTTCTTCCTGGCAAATCTTTTCAAATTTTTATTTTGAAAAAATATCTTAAGCCATATTTCGGTCTATTACAATGAACTTTTTAGCTCGCTTTTCAAAGAGTATTTCTCTGTATTGCGGATGCAAATGTAAGTCGCTTTTTTAATTCTTGCAAGAAATCAATTCTATTTTTTCCATTGAAACTAGCATTTTTCTTCAGCCTTCTAAAGATCAACTTTATAGTTCCGCATTAATCAATAGCGTATTCTATAGTAATTCAACATTTGTTCAAAATCCTCATTAAATTGAGTGTTATATAAGCTGTCTAGAACTTCTTGCCCACCGTGATACCTACGATATGCTAGAAAATAAGTGTTATTAATATATGTTGAGTCACTTAAAAACTCAGACAAACCTCTAGATTCTCTTTCTATATTCGCATTCTCCACAAAGAGAGTTATGTATGCACTTTTTAAAATATATTTATAATCTACATCATAATCACTAATACCCATATATAAGGAATCCAAATTCTCAGCCCCCCTCATAACATAATCTATCCACCATCTCTCCATTTCCTTTTCCCTTATATAATCAGTGTAGACTTCATGCTCCTTACCAACATAATATCGAAGAAATTGCATAGCACCCTTTTCACCAATAAAGGTGGCAAGGTTTTCATTGAATTCAACATCATCTTTTACATATAAGGTTGCATGGGTCATTTCGTGAATAATCAACTCCGCCAAATCGCCCATAGATCGATCCAACATATTGGACAAGATAGGATCCCTAAACATCCCCAAGGTACTCCAAGCAGAAACAGGGCTCAACCTAACATCCAAATCATCCTCTAATCGACGTTGATATTCCTCTTTAGCAAGATCGTAATTGAAAAAACCTTTATACGAAAAAGATCCTACCAGAGGGAAATCCCATTCATACGATTCAAGTTCAAATTTTTTGGAAGCGGTAACATTCCATAAAATATCTTGCCCCTTCTGATCGAACACCGTAGTATAATTGTCTGTAGGATTAAGACCTAAACTATCCTCAGCAAAAGATTTCACCTCCCCTACCAATTCCAGTTTTAATTTATGCTCTGAGCTTAAATCTCCACTATTTAAGTATTCTTCTATTGATTTAGTATTCGTTATAATACCAAATTGCCCATATAACTGGCCAATACCATAACTCACCTGCTTGTAATATTTCCCTACAAATAATAAAACAAACACGAGGGCACTCACAGCTATGATCTTAAAAATTGATTTTAATCCTTGTCTTTTTTTCATCTCAACCACATTCTATTTAATTAAATAAGAGCCTTCTACATCTCACTCAATAAAGCAAACTTAAAAATATTCTAGAATTTTCCCCAAAAGGTTTTTGGATTAATGAAATTAAATATAAATTTGCAGCCGCTTTAGTACAAAACAAGCGATTGACGGTCCGTTCGTCTAGGGGTTAGGACTCATGGTTTTCATCCATGCAACAGGGGTTCGAATCCCCTACGGACTGCAAAAGAATTTGTTCTTTCACATTAGAGTGTTATATTTGCACTCTCAGAATTAGAGACGGTCCGTTCGTCTAGGGGTTAGGACTCATGGTTTTCATCCATGCAACAGGGGTTCGAATCCCCTACGGACTGCTTATTTTTCTCTATTTCTACACGGTCCGTTCGTCTAGGGGTTAGGACTCATGGTTTTCATCCATGCAACAGGGGTTCGAATCCCCTACGGACTGCTATAAAAAAAGAATATTAACACAGACGGTCCGTTCGTCTAGGGGTTAGGACTCATGGTTTTCATCCATGCAACAGGGGTTCGAATCCCCTACGGACTGCTAAACATTTTTTAGAAATGGCTAATCATCAATCAGCGAAGAAAAGAATTCGCTCAAACGACGCGAAAAGAGATCGCAATCGTTATGCTCATAAAACAACGAGAAACGCGATTAAAAACCTAAGAAGCGAATCAAATAAAGAAGAAGCTACTACAGCTATGCCTTTAGTATTCTCTATGATCGATAAACTTGCAAAAAGAAATATCATTCATAAGAATAAAGCGGCTAACTTGAAGTCTTCTTTATCTAACAAAGTAGCTACTCTTTAATTAGAAAGCTCTTTTAGAAAAATATAAATCCTGTCCTAGACAGGATTTTTTTTTGTCTTTTATTTTTGATTTCCATTTGACATTCCTTAAATTTTAGAATTATAATAATTCAATATTTAATCGAATATAACATGCGGAAATCGAAAAGTATAAAGTACTGGGCGTATGACGACAAACCCAGAGAAAAACTCGCTAATAAAGGTAAAAAATCTCTATCAAATTCAGAACTTATTGCATTATTACTGGAGTCTGGGTCTGCTCAACAATCTGCGATTTCACTTGCAAAAGAAATCCTAGCTCATTGCAACAACAATCTAAAAACACTTAGTGACAAGCAAATTCAGGAACTTTGTACGTTTAAGGGAATAGGCATTGCAAAAGCAAGTAAATTAGTTGCCTGTTTTGAATTAGCCATTCGTTTACACGCTATAGAGGAAACAGACAAAGCAAAGATAAATTCAAGTCTGGAGGCCCATCAACAATTATCTTCACTATTCAACGGGTTGGGTCATGAAGAATTTTGGGTAATATTTCTCAATCAGGCAAACACCATATTATCCATAGAAAACATAAGCAAAGGAGGCATTACCTCTACCGTGGTAGACCCAAAGATTATTTTCAATAAAGCTTTAATACACAAAGCTACCGCTATTATTATTGCACACAATCATCCATCTGGCAACCTAAGCCCAAGCTCTGAAGACCTTTCGCTAACCGAAAAAATCAAAAAAGCATCAAATCTTTTACAAATCACACTACTCGATCATTTGATTATTTCAGATAAACAGTATCTTAGTATGGCTGATGAAGGCCTGATTTGAAAGAAGTATGTTGCTAATATTTACACAAAAAATAACACCTAGAGTTAAATTCATCTTCAAACAATACTTTGGAGAAATTTTGGGAGTTCCATTTAATTTATGCTCTGACCTACAGGAATTTGTTTCCTTCAACGGTCCGAAATTATCGTATACCAAACAACCTCTCTTCAAAGAATTACATTTCCAAGCAACAGATTTACTCTTTGAAACGGGTGTAGAAGATCCTGAAATATCTATTTTCGATTCAGAAGGCATCCCAGCCTTTTTTCCATGCTCCCAAAAGTCTGCGTTAAATTTTGATCCTTTTGCCTGTGGCTTTTTTATGCTTTCCAGGTACGAGGAATACATGATTCATATCAAAGACAAACATGATCGATTTAGGGCTGAAGACTCCTTGGCATACAAGAATAATTTTCTAGAAACTCCGGTTGTAGATCTTTGGGCTGAAAAAATCAAAGAAAAACTACTGGAACAGTTCCCAGATCTCACCTTTGCAAAAAAATCATTCCAGTTTATCAATACGATAGATATTGATCAAGCATATGCTTATAAGGAAAAAGGGATATTTCGCCAATCTGGAATAATGATCAAACACCTCATCAAACTAAGAATAAATAAAGTTGCTGAGGTATTATCCGTTCTGGTGGGAAGAAACCAAGACCCATTCGATACCTTTCCATTTTTACTGGATATTCAAAAGCGCTATCAACCGAATTCCATATTCTTTGTACTATTAGGAAGCTATGGAACTTTTGATAAAAATATACATCCTAAAAATAGAAATTTTCAAAGTCTCATAAAATCATTAGGAGATTATGTTAATATCGGGATCCACCCCTCTTATGGATCACATGAAAATATCAAACTCCTAAGAAAGGAAAGAAGGATGCTAAAGAGCATTTTAAATCGTGAGGTACTAAAAAGCCGTCAACATTTTTTAAAATTCAATCTTCCAGAAACCTTTAGAAACCTACTGGAAATGGGAATTGAAGAAGACTACACCATGGGGTTCGCCTCAAAAGTTGGATTTAGGGCGGGAACATGTACCCCATTTCAATTTTATGATTTGGATTTAGAATACGAAACACGATTAAAATTATACCCATTCTGCATAATGGATGCCAGTCTGAATTATTATTTAGAATTCACACCAGAGCAAGCCAATCATAAAATCCAAGAGCTGATGGATAATGTAAAGAAGGTTCAGGGTACCTTTATCAGTATTTGGCACAATGAGACCCTTTCAAATAAAGAACTTTGGAAAGGTTGGAGAACAGTATATTCCAATATGATAAAAAATGCTTGTCATGAGTCTAAGTAAATACCTGTTGCTCATATTACTTGCTGCAACAAAGTTTGCCATCAGCCCAATAGCTGCATCAAATTGGGGTTTAGACCAAAAAGAATCTTTTATTATTATAACCCTTAGTGGATTAGTTGGATTTTTCACCTTCTACTATTTCAGCTCTTACCTGCTTAAGCTAATGGGAATGTTGCTCGCTGGAAGACAACGAAAGAAAAAAATATTCACCAAAAGGAATAAATTCGCGGTTCGAATTATTCGTAATTACGGTCTTTGGCTACTTGCATTGTTAACTCCAATACTAATATCCATTCCATTTGGGGCATTTCTATGTGCTAGGTATTTTCCTCGAAAGCCGTCCATCATATTCTCTATGTGCATAGCTATTATTGCTTGGGGATTCGTATTGAGTTTTTTTGGTGATTTAATTTTCAACTAACTCTTTAAGCACCTCGTTAATTAGATCAGATTCAAAACCCTTTGACCACAAAAATCGTTTCACCTTTCCATATCTCTCGAAAGAATTCCCTTTTAAAGTGGACCATTTCCGACTTGCTAATTTTTCAAGTATAGCATAATATTCTTCGGGATCAATTTCTTCCCAAGCCTTTCGTATACAGTAGTCCGAAATACGCTTCGCCTTTAAACCTTGCTTTATCTTTATTCGTCCCCATCTCTTTATACGGTATTTACCTCTGGCATAAGAACGAGCAAACCTTTCTTCATTGACAAAGTCATTTTGAATTAAATCAATCATGATTTCATCAATAGCCAATGGTATCATGCCCAACTCTCTGAGCTTTACCTCAACCTCCATCTGACACCTATCTTGATAAACGCAGTAGTGCTCAGCTTTTAGTTTAGCATCTTTTACCGTATATACTTTTACAGTCATTCTTTAATAAAATGTAACCAAATCTAATTTTTTACCTCAAGTGTTAATAATTAAAATGAAAAAAAAAATCTATCGAACCTAAATAAAAATCAAAACCACTCATTTTCAAGACAATAAAAACTCAAACTATTAAGCTCACCCCTTTGAATAATAACAAAACAGTATTAAAATGCAATTTTCGGCACGGTATTCGTATTACACCTATCAGATTAAAACTAGAAGCCATGAAAACGATAAACCTCATAACACTACACATTCCAATGAAAAATGCATTTGGAATTGCTACTGAGATATCCTGGCTTGAAAAAGTAGCCAAATTGTTCAATAAATTCATCCCGATACTTAGTTATAATATCTCAGGAGATTGTTCGAAGATTTGGATCATTGTTGAATCTCAAAATAGAGATCAACTAATTAAGAAAATGCAACAAATTCCATTTTTAAAGTTTTTCAACCCTCATTTGGAGGCCCTTAAAACTAGTGACATTCCATTGGAACAGATGTATTTTTCTATGAACTAGAATAACCCTCAATACCCTCAATACCCTCAATGAAAAAATCCCGTCCAGGTTAACCTGAACGGGATTTTTGATGTATATACCTATACAGACTGAGAATATCTTTCTGCAATTTCGTCTAGCACTGCTAACACTTGTTCAGGATCATCCGAGGTAACCAATCGAAATCTGTAATCTTTAATGCCAGGAAGGCCCTTGAAATAGTTCGTATAATGCCTACGGGTTTCTACGATTCCTAATTTTTCACCCTTCCATTCTATTGCCCTCATAAAATGTTGCCTGCAAACAGCTATACGCTCTTCTATTGAAGGAGGAGCTAATAACTCCCCTGTAGATAAATAATGTTTTATTTCTCTAAATATCCAAGGATATCCTATAGCTGCACGACCAATCATTAAACCATCCACAGGAAATTTTTCTTTCATTTCCAAGGCCTTTTCCGGGGAATCAATATCACCATTCCCAAAAATTGGAATTTCAATATTCGGGTTATTCCTAACTTTTGCAATATGTGACCAATCAGCGGAACCTTTATACATTTGCTTTCGAGTCCTTCCATGGATAGACAACGCCTTTATCCCAACCTCTTGTAATCGCTCTGCAACTTCCTCTATATGAATCGAATTTTCATCCCATCCTAGCCTAGTCTTTACAGTCACAGGTAAATGAGTGGACTTCACAATTTCTTTAGTCATCTCCACCATTTTCGGGATATCTTTAAGAATACCCGCTCCAGCACCTTTTCCAGCTACCTTTTTTACAGGGCAACCATAATTGATATCCAAAATATCTGGATTAGCCTTAGTTGTCACTTCTGCTGCCTTACGCATAGAATCAATATCATTTCCGAATATTTGAATCCCTATAGGACGTTCATATTCAAAAATATCCAATTTCTGAACGCTTTTAGCGGCATCACGAATAAGCCCCTCACTTGATATAAATTCTGTAAACATCAAGTCTGCACCTAATTGCTTACAAATCTCTCTAAATGGAGGATCACTTACATCTTCCATTGGTGCAAGCAATAATGGAAATTCTCCAAGCTCTATATCTGAAATCTTAACCACTGGCTATTAATTTTGGACAAAATTAAATAATATTTCTCTTTTATTGACACTTTCCTACTTCATGAAAAGAACTAAAGGTCTTTTTTGCGCATAAAAAAAGAGTGGAATCCCACTCTTTTATATTATGATTTAGTTAATCTTTGCTTTGTATACATTCTCCACTTATCAATAACCTGAACCATATCATCCGGGATCTCTGAATTAAACTCCATCCATTCCCCTGTTCGTGGATGTTCAAATGCTAAGGTTTTAGCATGTAGTGCCTGTCTTGGAAGTATCTTAAAACAATTTTGAACAAATTGCTTATACTTCGTAAAGGACTGTCCTTTCAGTATGATATCCCCACCATATTCCGCATCAGAAAATAATGGGTGCCCAATATGTTTAAAATGAATTCTAATTTGATGAGTTCTTCCGGTTTCTAGCTTACATTCCACCAAGGTCAAATACCCAAACCTTTCAAGAACCTTATAATGTGTTACAGCATGTTTTCCTTCTGTCCCATCTTCATAAACATCCATCACTTTACGATTTCGTTTATTTCGTCCAACGTGACCAACAATAGTACCTTCATCTTCTGCAAAATCTCCCCAAACTAAGGCTCGATACCTTCTGTCTGAAGTTCTGTCAAAAAATTGGGCTGCCAAATGAGTCATGGCATGCTCATTTTTAGCTATGACAAGAATACCAGAAGTATTTTTATCAATACGATGAACTAAACCGGGACGATCAGAAGAATCTTTAGCTTGTGGCAGGTTTTCAAAATGGAACAATAATGCATTCACCAAAGTCCCAGAATGATGACCTATACTAGGATGGACAACCATCCCAGCTTCCTTATTAACGACAATTAAATCATCGTCTTCGTACAGAATATCCAAAGGAATATCCTGGGCTATTAATTCTTTATTTACAGTAGGGTATGGTTGAAGAATGACAATATCGTCATTCGGTCTGATCTTATAATTTTGCTTCACAGGTTTTCCGTTCACTTGAACTCTACCATCCTGAGCTGCCTCTTTAATTTTGGTTCTAGACATTTTATCCTTACCCAAACGAATAAAGATATACTTATCAATTCGCACCGCATCAGCCTTTGGCTCCACCTGTAATCGATGATGTTCAAATAACTCTAAGTTTTCAGTATCTACTGCCATCACTTTCTCTTTATAACCCAATTCTTTATTCCTTCTCTGGTTTTTCAATCACCAACTTAGTAGTATCTTGAGTGAACCATAAATTTACACCTCTTCCAAAATCAAATTCTTTTTCCAAAGAAAATTCTGGACTCTGCTTATATACCCTTGCATCTGATTCGTTAGTCACGGACTTATCAAATCGAACAACTCCGATATTCAATCCGTTTCTCAACAATTTATCTACTGCATCATTACGACTCATCAAACGAACATCGGGCATTGCAATTTGTTCATTCTCCTTTTTTCCTGCAACGATAGTCACAGCAGCTCCTTTCGGAATTTTTTCACCAGCTTTAATCCATTTCCCCTTATATTTCATTCCTAGGATGACCATACTTGCGATATCATATTTGAATTCCAACCTTTCAATATGAAGGTCCGTAGCTCGAGAAAAAGTCACCATTCTTCTCAAATGCTTATCCTTTAGATCGGGAACCTTAACGGAACCAGCACTCGAAGGATTTAGCGTCAAATAAATCTTTCTATTTTCTTTTACCTTTTTAGCTGATAAAGGGTTTTGTTCTATTACAGAACCGCTTTTAAACTTAGGATTATATGCTCCCGAATCTAAAATCTCGAACCTCAACTTTTCCCCAATTAAGATTTCTTCAACTTCATCAATGGATTTATTCTGCAAATCAGGAACAATGACATATTCTTCGTGTTTGGTGAAATAGTCCAACCAAACCAAAGAGCCATACATTAAGGCTAAAACAGCTACTAACCCGAATATCATCTGCTTTATAATTCGCTTCATTGCTTAAGTTTTATCATACAATTCGCTTGCAAAGATATTTAATTAATTTTTCCAAAGCCAACTATTGAGGATTATCGCAGTTTCCTAGAATTTAAATTAAAATCTTGGTATTTTTTTTTGATTTAAAAATTCATCTTTTTTAAATGAGTAAGGACACAAGTTCAATCAATAATTAATTTATTTTTGTATAAATACTTGAGAGAATGCAGAAGAAAATTGCGGTTATCACTGGCGGATATTCAGCCGAAAAAATTGTTTCAGTAAAGAGCGCTGAAACTGTTATGGCCACACTTGACAGGACAAAATATATCCCTTACCTTATCCATATAGAGGAAGATAAATGGTACCATTTAAATAATGGCACAGAAATACTTATGAATAAGGATAACTTCAGTTTTAAATTACCTAATGAAGAAATTACATTTGACGCTGCCTTTATCGCATTACACGGAACCCCTGCGGAAGATGGATTATTGCCAGCATATTTTGAACTAATCAATCTTCCTTATACCTCCTGCTCTCCGCTTGCTGCACAGACTACATTTGACAAGGGAACCACAATTGCATTGGCCAGGAGTTATCAGTATACTACCTCAAGATCAATCGAACTGGATAGCTCCCAAAAAAGTGAGGCCAAAGTATTGACGGAAGAGCTTAATTTCCCCGTTTTTGTAAAGCCATGTCATGCAGGGTCCAGTTTTGGCATATCCCGAATCACTGAAATTAATGAATTAGAGGAGGCTCTTGAACTTGCATTTCAGCATAGTAGAACTTGTCTAATTGAAGAAGAAATAAAAGGTACAGAAGTTACCTGTGGGACCTATATTGAAAAAGGTCAAATAAATACCCTCCCAATAACGGAGGTAGTGGCGCATAATGACTTCTTTGATTTTGAATCCAAATACCATGGAAAAGCCGATGAAATAACACCAGCTAGAATTTCAAAGGAGGACGCTGAACTGATCCATCGATCTAGCAAGAATATATATCAAGACTTTAAGTTAAAAGGTATTTGTAGGATAGATTATATTTTATCAGATGGAAAAGCTTATCTTATTGAGATAAATACAGTTCCAGGACTTACAAATGAAAGTTTCATACCTCAACAGGTACGCGCTGCAGGAATGGAGCTTAAGGACTTTTTCAATTTGTTGATTGAGGAAATTATTTAAAGTTAATCCCTTGAAAAAGAAAAAATCACTACATATTCAAGATGGTATTCAATCACCTGGATCTATCAATAAGGACGCTCTTTTAAATATCAAAAAATTTAGAAAGAAAAGACTTCCTGCGGCAGCCTATAAGGATGGTATTTTAGAGGGTAAGATCCATTTATTGAGTGAAGCCATCACCTTAGTGGAAAGCAATAATCTCAAACATAAAGAGCTCGCAAGAGAAATTATTGAGTTGTGTCTACCCTTTAGTGGAAATTCAATTCGAATAGGTATAACTGGAATTCCTGGTGTAGGGAAGAGTACTTTTATTGAGGCCTTTGGATCCTATTTATGTACTGAATTTAACAAAAAAGTGGCTGTACTTGCCATCGACCCTTCCAGTGAAAAAAGTCAAGGAAGCATACTGGGAGACAAAACAAGAATGGAAAATTTATCCATTCAAAAAAATGCATTTATACGACCTTCCCCCTCGGCACACAGTCTAGGAGGGGTCGCTAGAAAAACACGTGAAAGCATCATACTATGTGAGGCTGCAGGTTATGATGTCATCCTGGTGGAAACTGTGGGAGTTGGACAATCAGAAACGGCTGTTCATTCAATGGTCGATTACTTCTTACTATTGATGTTAGCTGGAGCTGGAGATGAACTTCAGGGGATTAAAAGAGGAATTATGGAAATGGCTGACGGCTTGGCGTTAACTAAGTCCGACGGAGATAATATTCTGCCTTGTGAAAAAGCCAAAAGAGATCTAAAGCATGCCCTTCATATGCTTCCTAAAAAAGAGAATGACTGGATACCTTATGTATTTCTAACCTCCTCTTTACAATTAAAAGGAATTGAAAAAGTTTGGAAGGATATTAACAAATTTGAAAATCATACTAAAAATAAGGGATACTTCGAATACAACAGAAGAGAACAAAATAAACAATGGTTTGATGAGAGTATTCAGGAACAATTAGGATCTCTATTTTCCAACGATCCTAAAATTCAAGAAAAACACAAATTACTAGAACAATCTATTCTAGATGGTAAAAAAAGTCCCTTTCAAGCAGCCGATGAAATATTTGCCTTATTTTTGCAGCAACTAAAAAACAATAATCATGAGAAGGAAAACCAACAACGAGCCTAAATTTTATTACTCCCAACTATTAGAGAGAATTGACATGGCCAAAGGTGGTTTTTTTCAAGACAACCAATATTTCGTCATAACTGCATCTTCTGAAACCGATGAAGAAATTATTCAGATAGTTCACAGACAAATGGCTGATGAGACACAATCAGAGGATGGAATTTTCGGACTTTCTTTATGTGTTAACTTTGACGATAGTCCAGAGGAACAAGATCAAATGCAGCGTTTTAAACAGAGTAAATACTTTGGACTTTTTATAAAAGGCATGTATGACGGAATAACCTGTTTTACCACACTACTTCCTCATGAATCAACTGAGGCGGCAACAATTGCCTCCGACGTATTGATGAGTACTTACAAGTTAAGACAACAAGATAAGATTTCCTTTGATCTATATGATGCAGCATAAACCTTCTGCATCATGCTTATGTTCAATATCATATAAGAGTTCAAAAATGATTCGATATATTTGTTCCTATCAACAAAATCTATATGCGTAGCCTATCAGTAATTTTCAGTTTTCTTTGTTTAGGACTTATTATCTCTTGTAATAGGGATACCGACGAATCAACAGCCAATCCTTACATAGTAGAATTACCATTCAAATTCCCCCAATTTGATGTTCCGGAAGACAACCCAATGACCATCGAAGGAATTGCACTGGGAAAAAAACTGTTCTACGAAAAACAACTAAGTGGAGACAATACACAATCCTGTGGTAGCTGCCACCAACCAGGAAATGCCTTTTCGGATACAGGTGCTGTAAGTACAGGAATTGATGGATTAAGTGGTAATCGTAGCGCTATGCCAATTATTAACCTCCTTTGGGCAAAGGAATTCTTTTGGGATGGTAGAGCGGCAAGTCTTGAAGATCAAGCTTTAGGGCCCGTTGTCAACCCAATAGAGATGCATGAAACATGGCCTAACGCTGTTTCAAAAGTTCAAGACAATCCTATGTACCCACCATTGTTCATCAAAGCTTTTGGTACAGAGGTGGTTGATTCCCTATTAATAGCTAAGGCTATTGCTCAATTCGAAAGAACCTTGATTTCAGGCAACTCAAAATATGACAAGGTTCAAAGGAGAGAAGCTGTATTAACTCCAGCCGAACAAGCCGGATTGGATCTATTTCAGATTGAAGGTCCTATGGATGGAAATCCAAATGGAGCAGATTGTTTTCACTGCCATGAATTCCCTTTATATACAGATAACCTATTCCATAATAATGGTCTTGACAAAGAAGAAGACTGGACTGATTTTGGACTACATGATAGAACTAGTAACCCGTTTGACAAGGCTAAATTCAAGACTCCTACCTTAAGGAACATAGCCCTAACAGCCCCATATATGCATGATGGAAGGTTTCAAACATTGGAAGAAGTCATTGACTTTTACAATACAGGAGGACATACGAGCTCTACCTTAGATCCATTGATGAAAAATCCTGAAACCGGATTATTACTTTCAGATGAAGATAAGTCCAACTTGATTTCCTTTTTACATACGTTAACCGATTCTAGTTTCATCACAAATCCCGCATTTCAAGAATAAAAACTACAATTACTTTGGATGGATTAAGAAAAGCATTGTTCTATTAAAGAGAACTAACTGGAATTGACTACTTTTGTACTCATTTTTCACAATGCTTTAATACCCTAGTAATGAAAGCTACAAATATTCAGCAGGTTATTACCAACAATTTAGTTGGATCAACAATATTAGTAAAGGCATGGGTTCGTACCCATAGACAAGGTAAAAATGTATCGTTCATTAGTTTGAATGATGGATCAACTATCAATAATATTCAGGTAGTCGCAGAAGGAGACTTCAGCGAGGAACTATTGAATCGAGTTACTACTGGATCTTGTATTGCAGTTACTGGAACTGTAGTAGAATCACAAGGGCAAGGTCAAAAAGTTGAAATAAAAGCGGAAGCCATAGAAATTTTAGGAGATTGTGATGCAGACGCATACCCTATCCAACCTAAAAAACATAGTATGGAATTTTTACGTGAAAAAGCTCACTTAAGATTCCGCACCAATACTTTCGGTGCTGTTTTTAGAATCCGTCACCAATTGACTTTTGCAGTTCATCAGTTTTTCCATGAAAGAGGGTTTTACAATATCCATACGCCTATCATTACAGCAAGTGATGCTGAAGGTGCTGGAGAAACTTTTAAGGTTACAAATTTCGATTTAAACAATGTGCCTAAAAATGAGGAAGGGACTGTAGACTTCGACCAAGACTTTTTTGCTAAAGAAACAAACCTCACTGTTTCAGGACAGTTAGAAGGAGAGTTGGCAGCAATGGCCTTGGGTAAAGTTTACACATTTGGACCTACCTTTAGAGCTGAAAATTCTAATACCACTCGTCACCTGGCTGAATTCTGGATGATAGAGCCGGAAGTAGCATTTGCTGACCTGGATGACAACATGGATCTTGCAGAAGAAATGTTAAGATACCTATGTACTAACATCCTAGAAAATTGCGCTGATGACTTGGCTTTCCTAAACCAACGTTTAATCAACGAAGACAAAAATAAGAAGGCGGCCGATCGTCAAACAATGACCTTGATTGAAAAGCTTCAATTTGTAGCAGACAATCCATTTAAGCGATTGACTTATACAGAAGCTATCGACATTCTAAGAAATTCGAAGCCAAACAAGAAAAAGAAATTCAAATACATCATCGACGGTTGGGGTGCTGATTTACAATCAGAACATGAACGCTATTTAGTTGAAAAAGAATTTAACTGTCCAGTAATACTTACAGACTACCCTAAAGACATCAAAGCCTTTTATATGAAATTGGGTGAAGACGGTAAGACTGTTAGAGCAATGGATATCTTATTCCCAGGAATTGGAGAAATCATTGGAGGAGCTCAAAGAGAAGAAGACCACGACAAATTAGTTCAACGAATGGATGAGATGAACGTACCAAAAGAGGATCTATGGTGGTACCTTGAAACAAGAAAATTTGGTACAGCACCTCACAGTGGTTTTGGATTAGGATTTGAAAGAATGGTTCTTTTTGTAACAGGAATGCAAAACATAAGAGATGTAATTCCTTTCCCTAGGACACCACAAAACGCAGAATTTTAATTAAAAAGCCTCTAATGAGGCTTTTTTTTTTTGTGATAGAAAATTAAACCAATACTATTTAAATTATTCATTCTATAGCCACTTTACGACAAAGCTATTATCTTTATATAGCTTTTCACTAATAAGTTTACTCAACAATCAAATGAAAAGAAAGAATTTCCGAATACTATTATTTTATATTCTAGCTTGGTCATTGGCTATTGGGTTTTATATTTTTTTAAGACATGAAATGGGAGATCATGAATTTTCCGATATAATTGAAAAAAATAAACAGACCGATATCAGTATAGCGAAAACAGTCATTTATCAAATACTTGTATTGGGAATTTCTGCAGGTACTATATTCTCAGTTATTGACCTTTATATTGCCAAGTATTTTAGGAACGTATTATCTCTCGGGCTATTCTTCATTCTTATTACACTATTAAACTTATCAGCCCTCAGTATTATAGCCTATCTCGCAATATTCAGCATCAACGAGCTATTACAAATTCAATTAAGCCTGGATGATTTCACTAAAGGTCTTCATGTCTTCATTATCTATGGCTTTTTCGTAAGTATCCTTGTTGCATTTATTAGAGAGATGGACCGAAAATTGGGTACTGGAAATCTATGGAAACTAATGATCGGAAAATTTTACAAGCCAAGACAATTGGAACGTATATTTATGTTCATTGACCTTACTTCATCTACAAGAATAGCAGAAGAAATTGGAAATATAAAATACAGTCAGTTACTTCAAGATTGCTTTAAGGATCTCGCTGTAGTTGCAGACTTCTCAGCAGAAGTTTATCAATATGTGGGTGATGAAGTAGTTTTAAATTGGAATCCTGCTAAAGGATTAAAAAACAACAATGCAATCCATGCCTTTTATGCTTTTCAAGAAAGATTAAACAACAGTGCAAATTACTACTTAGAACAGTATGGTGTGGTTCCAAAATTTAAAGCAAGTGCCCATATTGGTCAAGTAACAGTAACTGAAGTCGGAGAACTGAAAAGTGAAATTTGTTACCATGGAGATATATTGAATACCACATCCCGTATCCAGTCTTTATGCGCTACCTTTAATAGTAGCTTATTAATTTCAGATAGATTAAAAAATAGGCTAGAGAAAGACATCCTACTAAAGCATGAATCATTAGGACCTCACCTTTTAAAAGGTAAAATTGAAAAGGTTTCTATTTGGAAAACAGCACTGAACCATGATTAAGCATTTATCAATTATTCTATCGCTAATACTGACTTCATGCTCCTTTTCTCAGGAGCACGCCTTAAGATCTCCAGATCATATCTACCCTTTGAAAAAGGAATTAAAAGAAATTTCTGGCTTATCACTGATGGACACCAATCACCTTGTAGCTATACAAGACGAGAAAGGCTATATATTCAGCCTCAGTATTGACCATTTTATAAAAAAGAACAAATTACAATTTGCTAAAAAAGGGGATTATGAAGGTATCGCAACTGGATTAGGAAGATATTTCATTTTAAAGAGCAATGGTAATATCATTAGCGTAGACAGAAATGGTGAAAGTAAAAAAGTCTTCAAGCCCCATTTTAAAAATAAAATTGAATTTGAAGGATTATGCTTTGACTCAAAACAAAACCGCTTACTGATTCTTTGCAAGGATCATTCTTCTAAAAAGAAAAATAAGTACATCAATATTTATGAATTTGACCTCAACAGTGAGCAATTCAACAAAAATCCGGTACTAAAATTGGACAAAAAAAAGGCTGGAATTCATAACCCTCAAGGACTTTTACCCTCAGGAATTGCAATAAATCCGCTTGATGGTTATATTTATATAGTGGCATCAGTAGGAAAAAAACTCATTGTGCTAAATAATGAAGGTCAGTTCGTACATTATTATAACCTCGACGAAACAATTTATAAACAACCGGAAGGAATCACATTTTCAAAATCTGGCGAACTATATATCGCAAGTGAAGGTAAATCTGGAAACGCTCAAGTAATGCATTTTATATCCATTCCATGATAAAAAAAATACTCTTTTTAAGCTTACTACTTATCTTACCGGCTTGTCAGTCGAGTAAAGATTTTATTAGACATTCGGAAAAAAATAGGATCAATACACCGACCTCATCCCCTATCCTTCATAGTTCCTATTTTATTGGAGATGCTGGGGAAACTCCAGCTAAATCTAAAGCAACACTTCAACTATTACAATCGTTCTTAGAAAAAGAGAATGAGCATTCTTCTGTAGTATTTTTAGGAGATAATATTTATCCAGAAGGTTTACATAGTAAAAAGAATAGCCAACGACCTATTGATGAAGATAACTTAAATGCTCAATTAGATATTTTAAAATCCTTTAAAGGTCAAATAGCTATTCTACCTGGTAATCACGATTGGAATAAAGGCAGTAAAAAAGGTTGGAAATTCATTAAAAGACAAGAAAAGTATGTTGAAAATTATTTAGACAAGGGTAATGTCTTTTTACCAGATGGCGGATGTCCAGGCCCCAAAGTAATTAAACTAGAATCTAATTTAGTTCTGATTGCATTAGATACACAATGGTGGTTACATCCCTACAAAAAAGCAAAAGGACAAAAGGATGGATGCAGCATTCAAACAAGAGAAGAAATGCTCAGTCAACTGAAGGATGTTCTTAAAAAGTATAGACATAAAAACATAATTGTAGCTGGACACCACCCCTTATTCAGCAACGGGACACATGGTGGGAAATTTCGATTTAGAGATCATATCTTCCCGCTAAAAAACATCCAAGAAAACTTACTTATTCCACTCCCTATAATTGGTAGTATCTATCCAATGTATAGAAAATTTTTAGGGCATAGACAAGACCTTACTCATCCAGTATACCAGGACATGATTAATTCCTTCACGAAATTGTTTGAAGAGTATGACAATATAGTATATGTAGCTGGTCATGAACATAACTTACAATACAGAAAGGATGAGAACAATCATTATATAATAAGTGGTTCGGGGTCTAAAACGTCTTTTCTAAAAGGAAATCAAAAAATAAATTTTGGAGCAGAACGAAAAGGCTTTTCAAAAATAGACTATCACCAAAATGGAGAAGTTTGGCTTAGCTTTTACAGCCCTGAAGTGAAAGAAGCACATAAACTTCTGTACAGAAAGAAAATATTCCAAAGTACAAAACTAAAATCCATTCTATCCGAAGCTATTCCTAAGGTCTCCTATAAAGGAAAAAAAGACACCATTATTCCTAATTCAGCCTATGAAGCAGGAAATTTAAAGCGCTTCTTCTTCGGAGATTTAAACAGAGATATTTGGACCCTACCAATTGAAGTTCCTTACCTAGATATCCATTTTGAAAAAGGGGGGCTAGTTCCTATAAAAAAAGGTGGTGGTATGCAAACGAAATCGCTACGACTGAAAGGGAAAGACGGACATGAATATGTCCTTAGAACCATTAAAAAAGATGCGAGCTTACTTTTAGGAAGAGTACTGAAAAACACCTTAGCAAAAGACATCCTTCAGGATGGATTAGCAGGTTCACATCCTTATGCAGCACTATGTGTTCCTCCTTTGGCAAATGCTGTATCTGTATACCATTCCAAACCAAAACTTGTCATAGTACCTGATGACCCTATTTTAGGTGACTATAGAGAGGATTTTGCCGGTAGTTTATGCTTATTTGAAGAAAGGCCTGATGGAGATATGTCTCATGCCAGCAATTTTGGTGCATCTAAAAAGGTAATCAACTATTCCAAATTAATAGAAAAACTTCAGAGTGATGAATCACACCTGCTAGACAAATACACCATTCTGAGAGCAAGATTACTAGACATGTTGATGTCTGATTGGGATAGACATGATGATCAATGGAGATGGGCATCCTTTAAAACGAACAAAAAGACCTTCTATAAACCTATCCCAAGAGATAGAGATCAGGTATTTTTTAAGTTTGACGGAGTAGTACCAAGTATTGCTAATAGAAAATGGTTGTTAAGAAAATTCCAGCCTTTTGATCCGGACATTAGGGATATTGAAGGTCAAAATTTCAATGCCAGATATTTTGATAGAGCCTTCCTCAACGAAGTAACTCTGGAAGAATGGAAAGCAGTTGCCGATTCAATGATGATTGAATTGACAGACTCTGTTTTAAACTCATCGGTAAACCGACTACCAAAAGAAGCGATTGCCATACAAGGACAATATCTAATTGAAACCTTAAAGGAAAGAAGAAATAAATTAAATGAATTTGCGACTCGCTATTATGCTGTTCTTTCTAAAACAGTTGATATTATCGGGACACTTGAAGATGATTATATTGAAGTCATCAGATTGGACAGCAACAGAGTTTCGGTTAGTATCTTCAAGCGAAAAAAGAGTAAGAAAAAGTCTAAGAAAAGAATATACCACCGAGTATTTAACGGTGATGAGACAAAGGAAATTTGTATTTATGGATTAGATGGAAATGATGAATACAAGATCAAGGGAGAGGTAGACAAAACGATTCTTGTTAGAATTATTGGCGGAACTGAAAAGGATAAAATTGAAGACACATCCAACAGTAAAGAATTAAAGAAGAAGACCTATATCTACGATTCCAATAAAGGTGAAAACAAGATTAAGACCTCAAAAGAATCCAAGGTATTTATTCGAAAAACGATCGATGCTTATGACTACGATCGTGAATCCTTTGCCTATGATGTAATGTTACCACTACCCTCAGTAGGTTATAATGTAGATGATGGATTATTTTTGGGCGGAGGTTTCCAATGGAAAATAAGAGGATTCAAAAAATCTCCATTTAAAACATTACACCATCTTACCGCAAATGTATCGGCTACCAATGCCTTTAATTTAGATTATAAATTCCAGTTTACTGAACTTTTTGGAAAATGGGATTTAGCGGGTACTGCTATAGTGAGACATCCCTTAATATTTGATTTTTATGAGGCCGGAAATAATCCCAAGATCACTTCAGTTGGTGACAATCAAATTCGATTAAAATGGAATAAGATTCAACCATTTATTCAAAGTAGTTCAGATGACCAAATGCAAAAAATTCAAGTTGGGATTGATGCACTGAAGGTTAGTTTTGATGATGATTCTAAAAGACCAGACGGAGCCATACTAAAAGATGGTGAAGATGGAGTATATACAGGGCTATTTGTAAGGTATATCTTAGAAAACAAGGATCAAAAGTTAAACCCTGAAAGAGGAATTGAACTTAGTTTGGAGGCTTCTACATACAAAAACATCTCTCAGGAGGGACTAAGCTATCATAAATTTTCAGCAGATTTAAGCTTGTATTTTCCACTCCCTAAATTACCCATCCCTACCTCATTGGCTTTGCGTAGTGGATACCATATACTCTCAGGAAATTACCCCTTTCATCAGGCAAACTACTTAGATGGGAACACTAATTTTAGAGGGATTCCAAGAAACAGGTATTCAGGTAAAAGCATGTTTTATCAAAATTCAGAATTAAGATTTAATATAGTTTATATTAAAAATTACATTTTACCGTTTCAATTAGGCTTGTTAACACATTATGATCTAGGAAGAGTCTGGGAATCAAATGAAAATTCTGATCTTTGGCATAAGAGTCATGGATTTGGATTATATATCAATGCATTAGACTTTATTATTCTTAATGGGACCATGTCCTTTTCAGATGAAGAGCATTACTTTAGTTTAGGAACTAAATTCTTATTTTGATGGACCATTTGAATGAACTAGGAAATACGCAAACTATGTCATTAATAGATGAATCATATGCTTTTGTAAAAGCTCAATTTGAAAAAGTTCAATCCAAAAATGAACTTTTATATCATAATTGGGATCATACAAAGTTTGTATACAACTCTGCCATGCGCATAACCGACAATTCAGAGGTTAGTGAGCAAGAACGAGAATGGATTGCTATTGCGGCACTTTTTCATGATATCGGTTATTTAGAAGGTGCCGATAACCACGAGGAGAAGAGTGCTCAAAGTGTTGAACAATTTCTTTCGGAGCGAAACTATTCACAAATGGGAATAGACCGAATCAAGCAGTTGATTCTTGTCACAAATTTAACCAAAGAGCCTGAAGACCTTTCTCAAAAAATCATGAAGGACGCCGACCTTGCCCATCTGGGTGATGAAAATTATATGTCCATCTACATGAATTTAAGAGCCGAAATGGGGAAAATGGACGCTCATGTACAGTCTGACGATGAATGGAATCGCAACTGTTGTAAGTTCATGAGAGCACATAAATATTATACGGACTTTGCCAAGACACATCTACGACCGAAAAAAATGGAAAATATCCAGAAATTAGAAGATCAGTTGAAAACGGATGAAATAATTGCTCCAACTGAGGAAGTTTTATCTGAAGAGAATATTGAGAAAAAGAAAAAAAAGAAAAAGAAAAAAAATCCAGACATTCCAGAGAAAGGAATCGAAACTATGTTCCGTGTTTCTCTTAGAAATCATCTTAACTTAAGTCGTTTAGCAGACAACAAGGCCAACACTTTGATTTCTGTAAATGCCATCATAATATCAATTGTGCTGTCTGCCCTTTTTCCAAAGCTAGACTCCAATCCATATTTGATATATCCTTGTATCATTTTATTGACCTTTACAGTAGCCACTGTAATCATATCTATACTATCAACCATTCCACAGACCTCACATGGTCAATTGTCTAAAGAAAAAATTGCCAATAAAGAAGGTAACATCCTTTTCTTTGGGAATTTTCATAATATGCCGTTAGATGATTTTGAATGGGGAATTGAAGAATTAATGCAAGACAGAGATTACCTGTATAAAAGTTTATCGCGGGATCTCTATTTTCTAGGGAAAGTATTACATAGAAAATATAAATTATTGCGTATTAGCTATATTGTTTTTGTCACAGGTCTATTTGTTTCTATTTCGGCCTTTATTTACAGTATACAATATGTCGCTACACCTTTGTAAGAAAACCTCAAGCATAAAAAAAGCCATTCCGAATATTCGGAATGGCTTTTTTATTATTTAGATTCTGACTATGCAAGCATAGTAACAGGATTTTCCATGTAAGCTTTCAAAGTATTCAAGAATGCTGCACCAGATGCTCCATCCACTACTCTATGGTCACAAGATAAAGTAACTTTCATTACATTTCCTGGAACTACTTGACCATTTTTCACAACAGGCACTTGACTAATACCTCCAACTGCCAGGATACATGCATCAGGTGGATTCACAATAGCTGTAAACTCCTCGATACCGAACATCCCTAAATTAGAAATAGTAAAGGTATTACCTTCCCAATCTGCAGGTTGCAATTTTTTATCTTTCGCTTTTCCAGCCAAGTCACGTACTTCTGTACCAATTTGACTCAAACTCTTAGTGTCAGTAAACCTTACCACAGGAACCAATAGTCCTTCATCTACTGCAACCGCAATACCGATATGAACATGATCATTTCTACGAATAGTATCACCCAACCAAGAAGAATTGATAGCAGGATGTTGTTTAAGTGCCAAAGCAGATGCTTTTACCACTAAGTCGTTGAAAGATATTTTAGTTTCTGGCAGGCTATTCATCATTTTTCTAGCAGCAATGGCATTATCCATGTCAATTGATACTGTTAGATAGAAATGAGGTGCAGTGAATTTAGATTCAGCCAATCGCTTAGCGATCACCTTTCTCATTTGAGAAACTGGTTCATCCGTATAAGACTCCTGACCTAATGTTCCTACAGCAAAGTTAGCAGCAGGAGCAACATAATTATCAATATCCCTTTTGATCACTCTACCTCCGTCGCCAGATCCTTGTAAAGTATTCAAGTTGATACCCTTTTCTGCAGCCATCTTTTTAGCCAGAGGAGATGCTTTCACTCGCCCATCAGTTGAAGCAACCACTAGCGTAGTAGCTACTGCCTTTTCAGCTTTTGGCGCTTCTACAGCAGCCTCAACCTTAGCAGGTGCAGGTGCAGTATCAGCTTCAGGTGCTGCCACAGGTGTTGCAGAAGCTTCCAATTTTAGAATTGCATCTACATCTTCACCTTCTTCACCTAAAATTGCAATAATAGAATCTACAGGAACTGCCTGCCCTTCTTCAACACCAATATGCAATAAGGTTCCCTCTTGGAAAGAATCAAACTCCATGGTTGCTTTATCTGTTTCAATCTCCGCTAGTAAATCTCCTTCAGATACTTTATCACCAACACTTTTATGCCATGCTGCTACAACACCCTCTGTCATTGTATCACTCAGACGAGGCATTTTAACTACTTCTGCCATACTATATTATTTAATAAAGGTATACTCCTCAGCATAAACATCTTTATACAAATCATCTGCTTCTGGGAATGGTGATTCCTCAGCAAAATCAACTGTTGCCTTAACAGCCTCCTTAACACGTGCATCAATAACTTCGATATCCGCTTCAGTAGCCCATTTTTCATCAAGCAATCTTTCCTTCACCTTAGTGATTGGATCAATTTTTTGATACTCAGCAACTTCATCTTTAGTACGATATTTTTGTGCATCAGACATCGAATGTCCTTTGAATCTATACGTTTTAGCCTCAATGAAAGTTGGACCTTCACCAGCTTGCGCTCTATCGTATGCTTTTTTGAACTCCAAAGCGAATGCCTCAGGGTGCATACCATCTGCAGGTCCACATGGCATTTCATATCCCAATCCTAATTTCCAGATTTCAGAATGATTGGCAGTACGCTCAACAGAAGTACCCATTGCATATCCATTGTTTTCACAAATAAATATTACAGGTAATTTCCATAGCATAGCCATATTGAAAGTCTCATGAATAGCACCTTGTCTAACTGCTCCATCACCCATGAAACAAACCGTTACACCGGGTTTTTCAAGGAATTTATCCGCAAAAGCCAATCCAGCACCTAAGGGCACCTGACCTCCAACTATACCATGACCTCCAAAGAAATTGAACTCCTTTGAAAACATATGCATTGAACCACCTTTTCCGCCTGAACATCCTGTTGACTTCCCAAAAAGTTCAGCCATCATATATTTAGGATCCATCCCCATAGCTATAGGGTGGATATGATTTCTATACGCTGTAATCATCCTATCGTTTTTAGGATTAATTACTGACATAATTCCAGCTAGAAGTCCTTCTTGCCCATTGTAAAGGTGTAAGAATCCTCTAATTTTTTGCTGTATATATAGTGCTCCGGCCTTGTCTTCCAACTTACGCCACAACAACATGTCCTCATACCATTTTAAGTAGGTATCTTTTGTAAAGCTAATTTCCGCCATAATACTGAATTTCACAATATGCAAATCTATGAAATAGTTTGATTTATACCGAATCAGAAAGCCTTTTTTACAAAAAGATCACATATCATTTAAATAATAAAAAAACCGCAATTCCCCCTACTCATAAACAAACACTTAGCCCCATCGGATTGGATAGAAAATAGAGCCGAAATCCAAAATATTTCACAAAAAAAAGCGGAAAGATGTTGTACATCTTTCCGCTTTCAAAAATATTTAAATTCTACCTGAATCTAGTTGACTAGTATTCTCCGAATTTATCTTCTTTGATTACCAATGGTGCTAAAGTTTCGAAGTCAGTTCTACGATTGTACTGACGAGCTTTATCACTCCATTTTTTGTAAGGGATAGCATTCACATATCTAGCCGTTAACTTCTTACCTTTCTTAAGGTATCCATCGTCAGCAGTCATAACATATGGTTCAGATTCACCCATTCCTTCAGCAACCAATTTCTCAACAGCAATACCTTTAGAAATTAAGTAATCAACACAAGCTTGCGCTCTTTTTTGTGATAACTCTTTATTTCCAGATTCGTTACCGATATGATCAGTGTGAGATCTCAATTTGATTCTTAATTCTGGATTCGTTTCCAAAACTTTTGCCAAATGATCTAAATCAAGCATTGCACTTGCGCGAAGCTCTGCACTGTTGAAGTCGTACTCAATATGAGGAAGGACAACTGGCAGACGATCTCTCAATAGAGATGCATTTACCATTACCTCACGGAGATATCCTTCATCTGTTTTCTCGAAATCATTAATCGTCAAGTTTTTGGTAGAGAAATTTTGAACGTTCCCTTTATAACCATCAGCAATAAAGCTTAAATCGTAATCAACACCCTTTTCCAATTGCTCTGGATCGAATGCATAGTTTCCTTCTTTATCTGTAATTACATCAATAACTTGACCATTGGTTCCTTCCAATTTAACAGTAACACCTGCCATTGGCACATTTTTCTCTTGATCAATTAATTGACCATGAACTTTAAATAGTGTACCCAATAATTTAACAGTATAAATATCATCCAGTCCTTTACCACCTTTACGGTTAGAAGTCATGAATCCTACTTTATAGTCGTTTCCTTTGAAGATCAAACCAAAGTCATCATACGATGAATTGATTGGCACTCCCATATTCTTAACGTTACCATAACGGCTAGCCTTCATTTCAGCTCTAAAAAGATCATATCCTCCTAAACCAGAATGTCCCGTTGAAGCAAAGAACAATGTCCCATCCAAATGAACAGTCGGGAATGCTTCATTACCAGCAGTATTTACCTCTGGACCAACATTCTTAGGCTTCGTCCATTTTTTCTTACGCTTGTCGTAAATAGAGAACCAGATATCAGTTCCACCATATCCACCTTCTAAATCAGCAACAAAGAACAAAGTCTTTTCATCTGGATGAATAGCAGGATGCGTATAATCAAAGAATAAAGTAGAATCTTCGTTTTCGTTAGGGAAAATAACTTCTCTACCTTCTTCCCAGCCTCCACCTTTTCTTTTGGAAACAAAGATACGTTGACCGTCATACATTTTCTTTTCGTATACAGCCTGTGTATAGTACATTACATTTGCACGAGGATTCAAACTAACCGACCCCTCTTCATGTTTTGTATTAATGGTCTCTTCACCTTTATCAGAAGATCCGAAAGCACCTAGAGAAACCGGAGTAACCCATTTAGGATCTGCCTTTTTCTTAACGGTCTTGCTTCTTTTCTTTCTTTTCTTTTCGATTTCTGATGCCCAGATATCCGCAAAATACTGACCTGTTTGGTCCGAAGTACGCGTTCCAATAACTCCCTCTCTAGTAGTAGAGAAGAACAATACTGAATAATCTTTTTTACCCCAAGCCGGAGAATAATCAAGACCTCTTGAATTGATAGTCTTAGCATTCTCTACGATATATTGCGTAGGGTTTGAAAGCATTTCAAGTGCATAAACACAACCATCGAACCCTTCTATTCCACGCTCATCTCCAGGAACAATCTTAGAATATTTGGTAAAATTCTCTTGTGCATCCTCATACTTTGCAAGGTTCTGTTGAGCCTGTGCTAAATACAATAGAGCAACCGGATCATCATAACGCATTTTTACAGTACGCTTGAAATAGTTTTCAGCTTGTCTGTAATTACCCGTTCTACGAGCACACTGAGCCATTTGAAAACTAATGTACTTCTTCTCGTTCTTATCACCCGATCTAGAATAGGCTGACTTGTACAGTTCTTTTGCCTTATGAAACTCTGCATTGGCATATGCCGCGTCTGCCTTTCTTGTTCTTTTCGATTGTGCAACAGCTGTTGATGCTGCCATCAAAACAAGTGCAGAACCCAAGAAAATTTTCGAAATTTTCATATTTTACTTTGAAATTAAAGTCTTTTGATTCGTGCTAAAATAAAGAAATATTCTTAAATGAAAAAAAGTCCTAAAGACTTGTTCCACAATATTAAGAAAAAGATTATT
>MAAC01009664.1_pt1 | contig 25801 bp, 26 predicted proteins | sample 1115981 | NCBI WGS metagenome assembly MAAC01 (sample SAMN04961126, study PRJNA320927) | seawater metagenome | isolation source: sample BD02T64 sea water enriched with oil for 64 days | place: USA:Gulf of Mexico | collected 2013-07-27
AACGGCCGGGGCACCTATCTGACCCACAGGTTCGAAACCTAAAGTCTTGGCGATGTCACCCAGCCGTGCCACTCTCAACTGATTTTATCGGCAGTGGCTGTATCAAGATACGAGGTCTTTCCACGCCACATCTCCTAGACCAACGTACGCTAACATGACTGGGGCTTTAAGCTCAGAGATTGTGGCATGGAAAGACCTCAAATTTCCCACCAATTCTTAACACGGTATTGATCTTTATTTTTCATGGGGCCAATGATAATCGACTATTCCCCACGAGTCATGCAACAACGCCTAGCGTTAGCGTTATTTGAATGTTTACTCACAAATTTTTGGCGCGATGTAATTAAACCCATTACTGTCTTTTAAATCTAACAAATCAAAGTAATTCTTCCCCAGCGCTATATTACGAAAGGCCTTGTCATCAAGATATTTGTTGATCAGCCCAGTAACGTTGACATCATCCTTATAATCGTCAAAATCTTTTTTATCTAAGGCCACAAAATCAGTACCCGGTAGAAAACGCGTTGAATATTGATTAATGAAGGCAACATACTGACGTCTAATTTCCTCATCATAAAAATAAGAATCCCACAACACTCGCCACGATAAATCCAACATCAAATGGGGGTATGTATCTAACAACCGGGTTAAAATTTCAATATGTCTTTTCGGGTCCATATTAGTAAGCTCTTTTGACAGACCCATATGTACCCATACGATTTTATTATCCGGGTACAGCTCTAGGACCCTCTCCATCAAGGGCAGGTATTTTTCCGGCTCATCGTTATTGCCAAAATCCGAATGAATAGCGATTGGGATATTTCCCCTGGGGGTTTTTTCATCCTCCCTAAGCCGCTGCATAAAGTCGCTCCACTGATCAATTATTTCAATAGGCGTTGCAACCACATCATTATTGAATAAGGCTTGTTTCACCAGATTCACCTCCCCCATCCATGTAAACTGCCCCGGATACTCCCTATCTAACAAATTGATTTGAGGCATTATCTCCTCTGGCACCGCTAAGTCTGGAAAACTCATCGACAAGGTTAAGTGTACCCCCTTAGGCTCATACTGAAGATAATTGGAGGCGTTTCTGAAATCATTTCTGATACTGGGAATCACCGCGGTATCTTTGCAATCAAGATAGTATTCACAACCTGAATCAATCGGTAATGTTTGCCCTATGCCATAAACGTTAACAAACAAAACACCTAACTTACGTAAATACTCCGCCATTTCTACGAGAGGAATAGCATTGCCACCAAAAGGCTGAAAATGATTATGGGCATCAACTACTGAAGTGTGCGGCATGATCGAGCGATCGTAACATTGATCATAGCCGACCTTAAACATTCCCAAGGTACGTTTATTCCCCCCATATGGCAGCTCCTGCTGCTCTTGATTTACCTGTTGCTGAATATTATTCACCTGTTCTTTAATTTTCTGTAATTGCTGTTTCATTTCTTTCTGCTGGACCGACATACAACCGCCCAACCCAACAGCCATGGCAAGACTGAAGCAAGATAAATAAAATTTGTTCTTTGTGAATTTCTTCATGGATAGGAATCTTAATTATTATTTGAAATATTACTTACTACTTAAAAAATGTTTTTACTTTTCCAGTTTCGGCTCCACCTACAACTCCAGACCAACGCACGCTAACATGGCTGGATCTTTAAGCTTAGAGATTGTGGCATGGAAAGACCCAAGTTTTCTTTCAAACTAGGGAATTCTTGATTGCAAAATCCGACCCTGCTTTCCTCCGACTTCCAGCTTTTGTGGTTCGAACACGCCACCTTTAGCACACCCCATCTTTTATTGATCTAAATCCATGCTCAACCGCTCTTGTAAACTTACCAAGCATACCTATTCTTGCATTAAATAATTTCCCTAGGTCTTCAGCTCTTGTTATTTTCTCAAAATATTTTAATTCAATCTCGTAATAATACACATTTCGTTTTTTGTTATATTTCCTTAAGCCAACCTCGCAAGCTTTATGAGCACTAACAAAATACCACTCATCATTATTACTCGTATCTTTATTCTTAAACGCATACCATAAATATATTCTCGTATAGTGCTCAAAAGCGATACTCCTATCAATTTCACCATTAATCTGCAAAGTAAAATACGACCCGTTTAGCTTACTATTCTTTACGTCAATCGCAATAAAACCAATGCTTGCTAATAACAGTAAGTAATCTGGCCGTTTAACCGAATTTTTAAAAATCGCTGGCATCGATTCCCAGTCTTGATCTACTCTTAAAAAACCAAGTTCTTGGAAATTAAGCCATTCCTGGAATGCGGCCTCTCCATCCTTCCCTTGCTTAACAATAACTTCCCTATTCACTACAACCAACTCCTTTATTCCTTCAACAAACCCATTAAGTATTTACGATAAATATATTTAATATATAAAGCTAATAAATAACAGCAAGCAGCCAACTGAACGCAGCTCAGCCACTTAGCCATCAAAAAAACTTACGCCAACACTATTCTGAAAAAAATAGCATTCTACTCGTCGCTATAAACCGCAGCCCTCTTCTCCATAAAGGCCTTACCACCCTCTTCTAAAAACGGCGATATACACAGCACCTGGCCACGATCTTCCATCGCGGCGACCACTTCCAGACTTCCGGCATCTTGCGAAAAGTTCAGCCCCTCTTTGGTCATGCGCAAACCCATCGGTGACATCGCCAGCATTTCGCTGGCGAGGCTTTGGCCGGCGGCTTCGAGATCTTCCGATTCAACCACTTCAGAAACCAGTCCGATACGCAGGGCTTTCTTGGCATTCACAAAGCGGCCGCTCATCATCATTTCGGCGGCATTGGAGGTGCCGACAGAGCGGGGCAAAAAGTAGCTGATGCCAATATCGCAGCCGGTGAGGCCAATTTTCGCCATCGCGACATTCATGCGGGCATTTTCAGCGGCGTAGCGCACGTCACAGGCGAGGGCAAAGGCAAAACCACCCCCGGTGGCTGCTCCTTGCATCAGGCCAATAATCGGCTGGGGGCAGCGGCGCATGCGCATAATGATTTCTGAGATTAAACGCTGGCCGCGCATGTCGGCGGGGTTACTGGCGCCAAAGTGGCCGGCGTCGTTAAGGTCGAGGCCGGAGCAGAAGTGTTTGCCAGCACCGCGCAGTACCACGACCCGTACTTCATGCTTGAAGTAGAGCTTGCCGAAGTAGTCGAGCAGCTCTTCTGTCATTACCTGGTTGATGGCGTTGAAGGCGTCGGGGCGATTCAGGGTCAGCCAGTCGGCGCCATCTTTGTGTTCAATCGATAGAGTGGTGTAATCACTGCTTGTCATTTTATTCTCCTGTGTAGGGTTGATAGAGGTAGCTTCATCAACGCCATCGCTCGTTCATCGACGCCGTTGACTGGGGCAAAACCTGTCGCGATGGTACTACAGCATTCCTTCAGCCGCTGCACCGCTGCCGCCTGCGCACGACTTGCGACACCTCAGGCTCGCTGTCGATCACCTCAGCCGAGTCATGGCACCCCTGGCTTCAGGCCGGTGACAGCAGTGACTGTAATTTTTCACGACCTCTCGGGCTTTCAAAAGTACAATGTCGGCGCAGAGTTAATCGCCCAAGGAATTCGACGCACCAGTGATGGCACAACACCGAACAAAGACATGGGACTACCCAAGCGGCAACCTTAGCGTCCATCGCAACAGCCTGCGCGGCACTGACCCCGCACCTGGTCGCCGGTAAGCCCTGTGACAGCCATCGATACAGCCCCTGCCCGCACCCGCGAAGCCCACTGGCAGAGCTATCGTCGCCTGCCCGCCTATGCCGTGCCCGCACAATGGCGCCATTGGCTGCTCGACCGCGGTTCGCTGACCCAGCGTTTAATCGCCGCCAGTGCGGGGCAATTTCGGGTGCGCATCCTCAGCCAGGGCATAGCCAAACCCCGCCGCACCGAGGCCAAGGCACTGGGCATCCCCCGCCAGCAACTCGCCGTGGTGCGTGAGGTGGTGCTCTACGGCAAAGACCAGCCCTGGGTTTACGCCCGCAGCGTACTGCCCTTGAGCAGCTTGACCGGCCGCCTGGCACGGCTGCGCAAGCTCGATGAACGGCCCCTCGGCGCTCTACTGTTTGCCGACCCCTCGATGCGCCGTGGCAAGCTAGAGCTGGCCCGCGTGCAGCCGGCAAAGGTGGCTTTACCCCCGGAACTTGGTATCTTTGACTCTCCGCTATGGGGTCGGCGCTCGGTGTTTTATGTCGCCGACAAGGCCCTGCTGGTGAGTGAGATCTTTCTGCCCACCTTCAGCCCCCTCCACTCCACCCCCAACGACCTCGCAGGCCACCACTAACCATGCCCATCGCCTCGCCCAGAACCCGCGCCTTTTTCGAGTTAATGCGTTTCAATAAACCGGTCGGCACCCTGCTCTTACTCTGGCCCACACTGTGGGCACTGTGGATTGCCGCCGACGGCCTGCCCTCCACCTCGGTACTAATTATTTTCGTGCTCGGGGTGATCGTGATGCGCGCCGCCGGTTGCGTGATCAACGACTACGCCGACCGCAAGGTCGATGGCGCCGTGACCCGCACCCGCCACCGCCCCCTGGTCGACGGCCGCATTGAGCCCCGCGAGGCCCTCATCCTCTTCGGCGGCCTCTGCTTGGGGGCCTTTTTTCTGGTGCTGATGACTAACCGCCTGACCATTGCCCTGTCCTTTGGCGGCGTTGCCATCGCCACCATCTACCCCTTTGTTAAACGCTACAGTCATTTGCCCCAGGTGGTACTCGGCGCGGCCTGGGCCTGGAGCATCCCCATGGCCTACACCGCCCAGACCGGCACCCTGGTAAAGGAAATATGGGTGCTGTATTTCGCCGTGGTGCTGTGGACGGTGGCCTTTGATACCTTCTACGCCATGGTCGACCGCGAAGATGACTTGAAAATCGGCATTAAGTCGACCGCGATTTTATTTGGCGATCTCGATCTGTTTTTAATCGGCGTGTTGCAGCTCTTAACCCTGCTCGGGCTGGTGGTCACCGGCGATGCCTTCGAGCTGGGTACGCCCTATTTCGCCGGCGTATTGATCGCCGCCCTGTTGTTTGTCTATCAGCAAATTATTGCCCGCCACCGCCAGCCCGCCGCCTGCTTCAAGGCCTTCCGCAATAACCATTGGCTGGGGCTGGTACTGTTTATCGCCCTGGTGGTCGACCGCCTAACGGCCTGAAAGCACAAAAATATCCGCCGCTGTCATCTCATTGTCACGCGGGCGTCATCTAATAAGCCTACTTCAGCAAGGGTAAGCAGGCATGACAGAAGCCACCATTTTAATTGTCGATGATGAAAGCGCGATCCGCGACATGGTTGCCGTGGCGCTGGAGGTAGCGGGCTATACGTGTCTACAGGCTGACAATGCGCGCAGCGCTCACGCCCTGATTATCGATGAGAGCCCCGATTTGGTCTTGCTCGACTGGATGATGCCCGAGACCAGCGGTCTCGAATTACTACGGCGCCTACGCCGCGAAGAGCTCACCGCCAAGCTGCCGGTAATTATGCTCACCGCCAAGGCGGAAGAGGACAATATGATTCAGGGCCTCGACTCCGGGGCCGACGACTACATGCACAAGCCCTTTTCGCCCCGCGAGCTAATCGCCCGCATCAAAAGCACGCTGCGCCGCCAGGGTAGCGAGACTCAGGAAGAGCCGATACAGGTCGACGGCCTACTGTTTGACCCGATAAGTCACCATGTCAGCATCCATGGCCAGGCACTGAGCTTGGGCCCCACCGAGTTTCGTCTGCTGAGCTTCTTTCTCAGCCATCAAGAGCGCGTCTACTCCCGCGACCAGATTCTCGACCACGTCTGGGGCGGCAATGTCTATATGGATGAGCGCACCGTCGACGTGCATATTCGCCGTCTGCGCAAGGCCTTGAGTATTGCGGGCCACCAGCGTTTCGTGCAAACGGTGCGCGGTACCGGCTACCGCTTTTCACAAAAACTGCCTGCCGACTAATTCGGCCATCTAGCCACTTAAAGGGATATTGACCCGTGCAAAGAGGATTGCGAGTCGAGCTGCAGCGCATCACCCTGCTGGCCATGGCGCTGGCCATAGCCGGGGTTTTCAATGGCTATCCCACCCTCACCCTACTGGTCGGTGGCGGCCTGTACATGGCCTGGACTCTGCTGAAAATCCTCCGCCTCTATCAATGGCTCGATGCCGGAGGCCGGGGCATTCCCCCCGACGCCAGCGGCGTCTGGGGCGACATCTCCGACCAGCTCTACCGCCTGCAAAAGCGCAATACCCGCGCCAAAAATGAGCTGCGCGCCGTGGTCAAGCGTGTCCGCAAGATCACCAGTGCCCTCGATGAAGGGCTGATCATTCTCGATGCTGAACACGGCGTCGACTGGTGGAACCCGGCGGCCACTAAACTGCTGGGCCTGCGCAGTGAAGACCTCTACCAGCCCATCACCAATCTGCTGCGCACCCCCGCCTTTGTGCAATTTATCCAGGCCGGCAATTTTGACTTGCCCCTCGAGTTACCCGCACCCAACGAGCCCCAACGGCTGCTGCAATTTTCGGCGCGAGTATTCGGCAAGGCTGAAACGGCCCTGGTGGTTATGGACATCACCCGCCTGCGCCAACTGGAGGAAATGCGCAAAGAGTTTGTCGGCAATATTTCCCACGAACTGCGCACCCCACTCACCGTGCTCACCGGCTATATAGAGACTCTGCAAGATCAAGCCAGCGCTGATCTGCCCGCCACTTGGAGCAAGGCGCTGGGGCAAATGGGCCAGCAAACCGAGCGCATGAACCTGCTCGCCGAAGACCTACTACTGCTATCGCGCCTCGAAACCACCACCGCGCCAGCGAAAGTAGCGGTTCAGCTCGAGCCACTGTTTGCGCCCATTATCGACAACGCCCGCGCCCTCAGTGGCGACCGGCACAACATTAGCTTTAGCTCTTGCGATCAGCCCCTGCTCGATGGCGATGCCAGGGAACTGCACAGCGCGCTGTCGAACCTGGTCTACAACGCGGTCCGGCACAACCCCCAGGGTTGCGATATAGCCATTGCCATCGAGCGGCGTGCCGGCAGCCTCAACGTCAGTATTAGCGATACCGGCCTGGGCATCGACCCGCTGCATATTCCCCGCCTCACCGAGCGCTTTTATCGCGCCGATAGCAGCCGGGCGACACAATCTGGCGGCACCGGTTTGGGCCTGGCCATCGTCAAACATGTACTACTGCGCCACGATGGTGAGCTCGACATCGCCAGCACCCTCGGCAAGGGGGCGACCTTTACCTGTCGATTTGCTCAAAGCTAAAAATCTCGCTATCTTGCCCGCCATGAGTGACTACCCCTTTTTAAGCAGCGCCTTTCTCGACAGCCTCGAACACAGCGGCAGTGTTGGCCCCGACACCGGCTGGCTACCCGCCCATGTACGGCTTGAAGACGCCCCCGACAACAGCGCCTTTATGCCGACGTATGTGAAGACTCACTCCTGGGGAGAGTATGTGTTTGACTGGGCCTGGGCCGATGCCTACCAGCGCAATGGGCTCGACTACTACCCCAAACTGGTGTCTGCCATTCCCTTTTCCCCGGCCACCGGGCCACGGGTGGTATTTAATGGTCAGGGCGATCGCCGGCAGGTCTGCCAGAACCTGTTTCAGCAGGTGCGCGAACTCGCCGACGAGCAGCGCGCCCACAGTTGGCATTTATTATTTCCCGATGCCGACACCCTGGACTGGTTCCAACACCCCGAGCTAATGCTGCGCACCGGGGTGCAGTACCACTGGCTGAATCGCGGCTATGAAAGTTTCGAGCACTTCCTCGCCGGCTTTGCCTCCCGCAAACGCAAGATGGTGAAGCGCGAACGACGCCGTGTTGGCGAGCAGGGCATCGACGTGGAGCTGCTGGCAGGCAGTGCCATCGACCCCGAGCTATGGCGTTTTTTCTATCAACTCTACCAATCCACCTATCGCAAACGCAGTGGCAATGGGGGCTATCTGAGCCAGGCCTTTTTCCTGCAACTGGGCGCCTCGATGGCCGACAATATCGCCATGGCGGTGGCCCGCAAACAGGGCCAGCCCATCGCCTGCGCGCTGTATTTTCACGGTGACGACACCCTCTACGGTCGCTACTGGGGTTGCGCTGAGGAGTACGACTTTCTACATTTCGAACTTTGCTACTACCAGGGCATCGAATATGCCATTCAACGGGGCCTGCAGCGCTTTGATGCCGGCGCCCAGGGTGAACACAAAATCGTCCGTGGCTTTGAACCGCTAGCCACCCACTCCCTGCACTGGATTCGCCACCCCGGCTTTGCCACCGCCATCGGCGATTTTCTCGACCGTGAAACCGTCGAAATTAAACGCTATATTGAGCAGGCAAAATCTGCCCTACCCTATAAACAGGAAGAACAAATCCCATCATGACGATACAACAGCCTTTTCTAGCCCCAAGCCTCGGTCAATACCTACTCGCTCTCACCCTGCTGCTCGCCACCCTGTGCGCCAGCCCGGTACAAGCCGCCAGCAAGGTAGAAATTGACGCCTATGTCAGCGAGGCGCTGAACAAGTTCTATCGCTCCTCACCCGCCGGTAAAAGCCTGGCGGCAAAAGCCAAGGGCATGCTGGTGTTCCCCAAGGTCTATAAGGCCGGTATTGGTATCGGTGGCGAGTACGGCGAGGGCGCACTGCGCATCGGCGGCGCCAATGTTGCCTATTACAGCACCGCGTCTGCCTCGATCGGCTTTCAAGTGGGAGCCCAACGCAAGGCGCAAATTATTTTGTTTATGAGCCACGCGGCCCTGAAAAAATTCCGCGCCAGCGAGGGCTGGGAGGCGGGTGTCGACGGCAGTGTCGCCATTGCCACCTTTGGTGCCGGCGGTGATATCGACACCAAAACCGCCCAACAACCGATCATTGGCTTTATTTTTGCCAACGAGGGGCTGATGTTTAACCTCAATCTTGAGGGCTCAAAGATCACCCGGCTACACCGCTAACCTTTACGCCACACCAGCAGGCGGTTATTGGCGGGCATGGCATTGTCTTCCAACAGGCTCATACCCGCTGCGCGCGCCAACTGATCCACCGCTTCGAAATCTCGAATACCCTGCTGGGCACCGCGCTGTTTTAACCATTGGTCAAAATTGGCGTTACTCTGCGAGGTGTACTGCCCCTCATAATTAAAGGGCCCATAAATCGCCAAGATGCCCCCAGCGGCGAGCACATCCGCCAGCTTGCGAAACATATTCTCGACACTGGCCCAGCCCATAATGTGGCAGGTGTTGGCGCTAAACACGGCATCGACCTCAGCAATGGGCCAGTCGGGCATATCAACATTTAACAGTAGCGGCGGACGCAGGTTAGGGGCCGATGAAGCCTCGACCCAGGCCTTAATACCCGGGTGATATTGCGCCTGGTCACTGGTCTGCCAACACAAGTGGGGCAGGCGCGGGGCAAAGTAACTGGCATGCTGGCCCGTGCCACTGCCAATTTCCAGCACCTCTTGGGCCTCGGCAAAGGCACGTTCGAGAACGGCGAAAATGGCCTGCTGGTTATTCTCACAGGCCTGGGAAAAGGGTTTTTCTAACACACTGTGACTCCTATCGGTTGGCAACACAGCCGAGCTTAAGTGGCGGCGGCCTCGCGGGTAAACACCCACTCCTGGGCCGATGACATCGCCGGGTTATAGACGTAGCCCTCACTGTCAAAATTCTTGATCTGCTCGACATCCGTCAAACGCTTGCGGACGATGTAGGACACCATCAGGCCGCGGGCTTTTTTTGCATAGAAGCTGATGATTTTATACTTATCACCCTTCCAGTCCTTAAACACCGGGGTGATGATTTCCGCCGCCAGTTGCTGCGTCTGCACCGATTTAAAATATTCATTGGAGGCCAAATTGACCAACACCGGTAAGGCCGCGTCGGCCTGATGTTGATTCAGGGCATCGGTAATTTGGCTGCCCCAGAACTGATAGAGATCCTTGCCCCGGCCATTGGCCAGCTTGGTGCCCATTTCGAGACGGTAGGCTTGCATCAGGTCGAGGGGACGCAGTAAACCGTAGAGGCCGGAGAGAATGCGCAGATGCTCTTGAGCCCACTGTAGATCGGCCTTGGACATCGACTGCGCATCCAGCCCGGTGTAGACGTCACCCTTAAAGGCCAGCAGGGCCTGCTTGGCGTTGTCCGGGCTGAACTGCTTATCCCAGCTCAGGTAGCGATCAAAGTTCAGCTGGCCCAGCTTGGCGCTGATTTTCATCAGCTCCGAGACCTGGTGGGGCGACATTTCGCGCAACTGCTCAATCAACTCGGCGGAGTCATCGAGAAAGTCCGGAGTGGTGTGCTCGCGGGTGGTGGGCAGCGTTTCAAAATCCAGTGTTTTGGCCGGGGAAATCACCATTAACATTGCAGTTTCCTTTATCTGAGAATCCTTCAACTATTTTTAGCTAGCGTGTCATTATAATCCCATCAACACTCCTGCCGCCCCTGTAAAGAGAGATATTCTGTGCGCCGTCAATACTCACTGCTTAGCTTCAGTGCCATCCTACTCATACTGGCTGCCTGCTCGGTCAACCCCGTTACCGGCGAGCGCCAACTGTCTCTGGTCTCCGCCGAAAAAGAAGTCGCCATCGGCCGCCAACAGTATCTACCCTCGCAGCAGGCTCAGGGCGGGCGCTACCACATCGACCCGGAGATACAATTCTATGTCGCCAGCGTCGGCAATAAATTGGCGGCCGTTAGCGATCGGTCCGGCTTGCCCTATGAGTTTGTGGTGCTGAATAATGCCGTACCCAATGCCTGGGCATTGCCCGGCGGCAAGATTGCCATCAACCGCGGCCTTCTGCTGCACCTGCAGGATGAAGCGGAACTCGCCGCCGTACTGGCCCACGAAATCGTCCACGCCGCGGCCCGCCACAGTGCCGCACAAATGACCCGCAGCACCCTGATCAATATTGGCGCCCAAGCGCTCAGTACCGCCGCCCAGAGCAATGGCCTGGGTGAGCTCGGAGGTATGGCGGCACAGCTCGGCGGCGGTGCCTGGATGGCCAGTTACGGCCGCGATGCGGAGCTCGAATCCGACGCCTACGGCATGGAATATATGGTGCGCGCCGGCTACGACCCCCGTGGCGCAGTCACCTTACAGGAGACCTTTGTAAAGCTCGCCGAGGGCCGACAGAGCGACTTCCTCACCGGCCTGTTTGCCAGCCACCCTCCCTCACAGGCCCGAGTTGAGGCCAACAAAGAGAAAGTGAAGACCTACCCTCCCGGTGGCATTACCAACCGAGCGCTGTTTCAGAAAAAGCTCGCCCAACTGCGCAAAGACCAGCCCGCCTATCAGGCCCAGACTGAAGCGATGCAAGCACTGGCCGCTAAACAACCACGCCAGGCCCTGAAGCTTCTCGATCAAGCCGTGAAACTGCAAAGCGCAGAGGGCCAATTCTGGGAGCTGCGCGGTCACGCCTGGGCAATGCTCGACCAAGCGACAAAAGCCGACCAAGCCTATTCCACCGCCATTGCCAAGAACCCCGACTATTTCAGCCACTATCTTGCCCGGGGGCTGCTGCGCTTTAAACGTGGCGCACACACCAAGGCCGAGGAGGATTTGCTCGAGAGCCAGAACTTACTGCCAACACCCCGGGCCAGCCTCTACCTTGGCGATATCGCCAGTGATAAGGGCGATGAAAAGCTGGCCATTACCTACTACCGGCAGGCCGCGCAAGCCACGGGCGACATCGCTCAACAGGCACAGGATAAGCTCGCCATTATCGAACTCAGCCGCGCCCCCAACCGCTATATTCTCAACCGACTGAGTATCGGCAGCGATGGCTATTTACAGCTGTCGATCTACAACAAAAGCAACATTGCGGTCAGCGCTCTGGTGGTACAAATCACGCAAATAACCGGGCACTCAGTGACCGGCCCCTCGCGGCAGGTCAATGTCGGGAACCTTGGCGCCAATACCCAAAAGACCATCGCCACCGTCATCGGCCCGATTGAAGATGCAGTGGCGCTGCAACGTTTGCGCGCCCTGGTGATTGCCGCCAAGCCTGTGGTGGCGCAGTAAGCCGCGAAAGAGCTGGGTTTAAAGGGCGCTCAAGCCCCGGTACGGCGACGCTCTACAGCAGCAACAAAAAAGGCCGAACGTTGCAACGTTCGGCCTTTTTTACAGCGCCCTATGGGGCCGTAAAACTTAGCTGTCTTGGCGAGGACGGAAAAAAGGCAGGAAGCCACCGTCTTCGAGGGGCTCAAACACCACCTCTACCGGCAAGCCAATTTTCAGGTCTTTATAGTCCATGCCACGCAGGCCGGCGGTAATGCGCACCCCCTCTTCCATATCGACCACCAATACCGCGTAGGGGAAGTCTTTTTCAAAGTGAGCGGACATCGGCATGTGGCAAACCGTCCAGGTATAGATGGTGCCGCGACCGTGGGATTCGCGCCAGCCCCAGTTCGGTGAGCCGCACTTGGCACACATAAAACGGGGGATGTGACGCCAGGTCTCGCAGTCGTGACAGCACTGGAAGCTGAGAATTTTCTTCGAGCAATTTTCCCAGAACTGTTCGTCGAGATAATTGGTCGGCCGGGGTGCCGGGTTTGGAATAAACTGTGTATCGGTCATCGTCTTATTTCCTCAATATCACCAGGCTGCCATCACCAAAATCACCCCAACCTGTCACCAGGCCGAGCTCCGCGTCCTTCACTTGCATTTCGCCACCGTCACCGCGTAGCTGGCGCGCTGCCTCAACCACATGGTTGAGGCCCCAAACGTGGGCCTGGGAATGCAAGCCACCGTGGGTATTCATGGGGAATTTACCGTCGATTTCCAGGGTGCCATCTTTAACAAACTCACCCACCGCGCCCTGTTCGCAGAAGCCCAGTGCCTCTAGCTGCAGTAACACAACGTAGGTAAAGCAATCGTAAATTTGTAGAAAGTCCATATCCGTCGGCTTCAGGCCCGCCATCGCAAAGGCCTTCGGCGCCGAGTTGGCTAAACCGATGTGGAACATATCCGGGCGATTGGCAATATCGTCGGCGGGGTAAGGATGACCCTCGGCCGCCGCCATAATATAAACCGGCTTGTGGCGCAGGTCTTTGGCCTGATCGGCGCGACTGACGATGACGGTACAGGCACCGTCGGTTTCCAGGCAGCAATCAAAGAGGCGGAAGGGCTCGGAAATCCAGCGGGAGTTTAAATAGCCCTCCATGTCCAGTTCCTGGCCCCGGGTTGTCGCCTTGTCATTAAACTGCGCATGACGACGACAGGCCAGAGCGACCGCGCCCATGGCTTCGTGACTGATGCCGTAGGTTTGCATGTGACGCATGGCGATCCAGGCGTACATCTGCACCGGTGAGGCACTGCCGTAGGGGAAGTAGTAATTCTGCAGGGTGCGCTCCAGAGCGGGAATGGAGATCTGCTCGGGAAATTTGGCATTGGGCTTGGGTCGCAGCGCCGAGGAACCATTCCAGCCAACCGTGACCACGATGTTATTGGCGACGCCGGCGGCGATGGCCATGGCTGCGGTTTGCAATGCCGTGACCGGGCTGGCGCCACCCATATTAATGGAGGCGCTGTAGCGCAGGTCTTCAATACCCAGGTTGGCGGCAATTTCTTCGGCGGTAATCATTACCGGCGGTAAGATAATGCCGTCAATATCGCTGTTCTTGAGACCGGCATCGGCAATCGCGATGCGGGTGGACTCCAGTATCATTTCAGCCGAGGGCCGAAGCGCCCCGCGGGTGTAGTCGGTTTCACCGATGCCGACAATGGCGGCCTTATCTCTAAAATCGAGTGAATTATCAGACATGCTCTTTCCTCAAGCTGGTAGAGAAGTTACGTCTATTATAAGTAGCTAAATACTTAGCTGTAGGGGGTGTACACGGCGCGCGCAGCCAGTAAAAAAAGCGCTTATGGCCCGTGTAAACGGGGCGCAATAAAATCACACTTCGCCATTTTGGTCAATCGATTGACATTTCTGCCGGCATCCAATCAGCCTAAAAACCGATCTCCAGCGCCTCACATAAAAACTGCATTAAAGGCTTCGCCGAGCGAAAGGATTTACAAAGCTGTTGAGCAAAATCCTCATCCTCAATCGCGCTGTCATCGAGCGTCTGCATAACAATAAAATCTTTGCGCTTGAGACTACTCAATAAGGGGTGGTCGGCGCTATAGCCTCGCGGCGGTCGCACCAGTGTATCGCCACCCCAGACAAACTGCCGCTTAAAAGGGCGACCGTTGAGTATTGCCTGCCAGGCCTCGGGTTTTTCGTCGATGCGCTGACGAATCTTCGCCAGTGCCGCAGAGTCCGGCCGCCAGCAACCGACACCGAGAAAGACCTCTCCGCGCTGGACGTGCAGGTAGTAGCCGGGGGCGTGAATATCCTTGCCGCGACGGTGGCGGAACTGAATGCCCAAGTTGGTCTTGTAGGGGGTTTTATCCTTGCCAAAGCGAGTATCGCGATAGACCCGCATTAGAGAACCGCCGCTGCGTTTCGGAATGGCCTCAAAATAGGGCGAGAGTTTGTCGATTTTTGTCGCCATGTGCTCGACAAAGCTCAGTGCCGGCGACAGCACCGCCTCTTCATAGCGCGGTTTATTGTCGGCAAACCAGAGACGGTTATTATTCACCGCGAGTTCATCGAGAAAGGCCAGGAGTTGTGGGGGAAAGCCGGTAAATTCACTCATGGCTCACTATTACAAGGGCCTCGGGTTTTGTCCAGACAAGCCCTTAGGCACAGCTGCTTATAACAAGAAGGAATCGGGCTGACTGTTAAGTGTCGGATAGAAGCTTGGGGTCAATGGCGTCCAAATGCCCGTGGCGAACGTCCTTACCCTCCACCAGGTAAATCACGTGCTCACAAATATTTTTTGAGTGATCACCTATCCGCTCCAAGGCGCGCAGTACCCACAGCACATTCATCACCCGGGTGATACTGCGCGGGTCTTCCATCATATAGGTCATCAATTCACGCAGCGCCGATTTATAATCGGCATCGATTTGCTCATCGCGTTTCATGGTGGCAATGGCAGCGGCCGTATCAAAGCGCATAAACGCATTGAGAGCGTCATTGAGCATGCTGCGCACCCCGTTGGAAATATGACGCACCTCGCTATAACCTCGGGGGGAGGCACCGTCGACGGCCAGTTTGATGGCCATTTTGGCAATTTTCTGCGCCTCATCACCGATGCGCTCGAGATCGCGAATGCAGCGTGTCACCACCATCACCAAACGCAGGTCGGTCGCGGCGGGCTGACGGCGGGCAATGAGTGTGATGCAGCTTTCATCGATGCTCACCTCCATGTCGTCGACCTGCTCTTCCACTCGTAGAACGCGCTCGGCAATATAACTGTCGGCATTTTCCAGGGCTTTAATCGCCTCGGCCAATTGCTTTTCCACCATGCCACCCATTTCGAGCATCTGGCTTTTAATATGTTCGAGGTCGTCGTTAAACTTCTGGGAGATATGTTGATCGAGCTTTAATTTGTCCATGATTTTTTTCCTATCGGCTAGGCCTTAACCGAAGCGCCCGGTGATATAGGCTTCTGTGAGTTTGTGTTCGGGGGTGGTAAACACCTTCTCGGTCTCATTCACTTCCACCAGTTTACCCAGATGGAAATACGCGGTGCGATGGGATACCCGTGCCGCCTGCTGCATGGAATGGGTAACAATCACAATCGTATAATTTTCTGCCAGTTCAGCGATCAACTCTTCTATCCGCGCGGTGGCGATGGGATCGAGGGCCGAACAGGGCTCATCCATTAAAATCACTTCGGGACTAATCGCAATGGCGCGGGCAATGCACAGGCGCTGTTGCTGACCTCCGGATAAACCCGTACCCGGCTGATGTAAACGATCTTTAACTTCGGCCCACAAGCCGGCACGCTTTAAGCTATTTTCAACCATTTCATCCAGCTCGACACGGCTACCGGCAAGGCCATGAATTTTTGGCCCGTAGGCGACATTGTCGAAAATACTTTTCGGGAAGGGATTCGGTTTTTGAAAGACCATGCCGACCCTAGCACGCAACTCCACCACATCCATTGTCGAATCGTAGATATTGTCCCCCTCGAGTAAAAACTCACCCTCCACTCGACAGCCATCCACAGTATCGTTCATACGATTAATGGTGCGTAAAAAGGTCGACTTACCGCAACCGGAAGGGCCGATCATGGCGATCACTTCATGCTGACCGATGTCGAGATCAATATTAAAGATCGCCTGCTTGTCACCATAAAACACGCTGGCATTGCGGGTGCGAATTTTCGGGTCGTCGACAAGAGGGCTGCCAACGGTGGCCTCCACCAGCATCTGTTCCGGTGATGCATGAAGACCACTCTCTGCCGTGTCATTACTGCTTAGTTTCATTGTTGCAGTACTCATAATTTGCTCTGATATATTTGATCGCCAATTTCAATGTGGCAAACATGCTATTACTGGGTTTTCTACCAACGCCTTTCAAGACGTTTACGCAACACCACCGCGAAGGTATTCATGGTAATTAAAAAAGCCAGCAGTACCATGATCGCCGCCGAGGTCTTTTCAACAAAGGCGCGTTCCGGACTATCGGCCCAGAGGAAAATTTGCACCGGTAATACCGTCGCGGGATCGCTGAAACCACCCGGTACATCGACAATAAAAGCCACCATGCCAATCATCAGCAATGGCGCCGTTTCACCCAGGGCCTGCGCCATGCCAATTATAGTGCCGGTTAACATACCCGGTAGAGCCAGTGGCAGTACATGATGCAGTACGACTTGCACCGGGGAGGCACCAATGCCAATGCCCGCTTCGCGAATCGACGGCGGCACGGCTTTAATGGCCGCGCGACTGGTAATAATAATCGTCGGCAAGGTCATTACCGCCAATACCAGGCCGCCGATAATGGGTACGGAGCGAGGCACATGGAAAAAATTAATAAAGATCGCCAGGCCCAGCAAGCCAAAAATAATCGATGGCACCGCCGCGAGATTATTAATATTCACCTCAATAAAATCCGTCCAGCGGTTCTGCGGGGCAAACTCTTCAAGATACACCGCAGCGGCAACACCAATGGGAAAGGACAGAGCCAGGGTAATAAATAGTGTCAATAAAGAGCCGACTATGGCACCGCCGATTCCGGCCTGTTCCGGCTCTCGCGAATCGCCGCTGGTAAAGAAATCACTATTAAAGCGCAACTCTATTTGCCCCTCATCAACCAGGGATTGTATCCACTGTTGCTGCTTCTCGTTGGTGCGGCCGACAAAGGGACCGTCTGCACTATTCAGGCTTTTAAAATAGGTATCAACATCATCGTCGGCCAACACCCAGATTTTTTCCGATTGCCCCAAGAGCTGATGATTGGCTTTTAAGCGGTCGGCCAGATCGTATTCAGCGCTATTGCTGACCAGCCGATAGAGTTGGCGCTTTTCTTTGCGCCCAGACACATCGCCAAAGCGAGATCGCAAACTTTTTTTCACCAGTCCAGAAAAATTTGCCAGGGCTAATTGTTGTGCGTCGTCGATATCGCCGATGCCGAGAACATCCGCCTCATAATTCACACTGAGCTGAACATAGGTTTGACGAAAGGCGCCGTGGCCCTTGCCAATAATATCGACAAATAATGTTGCGACACAAAGCAAACCGAAAAGAATCGCCACAACACCATAGAGGCGAAAGCGCTTTTCCGCACGGTAGCGCTGGGCCAGGGTTTCCCGAATACGCTGGCTTGTTGCGTTCACTGGCTTACTCATACTGTTCTCGATATTTTTTCACCACCCGCAGGGCGATAAAATTGAGGCCCAGGGTGACCAGGAATAACATTAAACCCAGGGCAAAGGCCGACAACGTTTTGGCGCTGTCAAACTCCTGATCGCCCACCAGTAAGGTGACAATCTGCACCGTCACGGTGGTGACCGTATCCAGCGGATTAGCGGTGAGATTGGCGGCCAGGCCCGCCGCCATCACCACGATCATGGTTTCACCAATGGCTCGCGATACCGCCAACAATACGCCACCGACAATGCCCGGCAGCGCAGCCGGAATAATCACTTGTTTGATGGTCTCAGAGTGGGTCGCGCCAAGGGCCAGCGAACCGTCGCGCATGGTTTGCGGTACGGCATTAATCACGTCATCGGCCAGTGATGAAATAAAGGGAATAATCATAATGCCCATCACCAGCCCCGCCGCCAGGGCGCTTTCTGAAGTTACCGACAAACCGATGCTGGTGCCGGTTTCTCTAATGAATGGCGCCACCGTTAATGCCGCGAAATACCCGTAAACCACGGTGGGTACACCAGCGAGAATTTCCAAGGCCGGTTTAACAAAACTGCGCACTTTTGACCCGGCATATTCCGCCAGATAAATTGCCGACATTAAACCTGCTGGCACCGCCACAGTCATGGCGATCAATGAAATCAACATCGTGCCTAGAAACAAAGGTACCGCACCAAAGCTACCCGAACCACCCACCTGATCTGGCCGTATAGCCGTTTGTGGACTCCACTCCAGACCGAATAAAAACTCTGATATTGGCACCTGCTGAAAGAAACGCACGGATTCGAAAATTACTGAAAGCAGAATGCCCAGCGTGGTGAAAATGGCCAGGCTGGCACACAGTAGTAAAAAGCCTTTAAATATTTTCTCGACCTGCTGACGTGCCCGCAACTGGGCTGACATTCGCCACCAGCCCCAAAGGCCACCAGCGCCCGCGACTAACAGTGCCAAGCCCGTCAATAAACGCTGGCTCATGTCACGTAAATAAGCCAGTGTGGCCGCGGCATCTAATAATGCGGGTTTAACCCCTTCAGCCGACAGTGCACCGCTGGCCAGGTTTTCTATCTTATTCATTAAAAGGTTGTATTCGGCAATAGAGGCCGGACGGATCTCGTCGGGTATACCCGACAGCAGTATTTTACTAATAATGCTTTCTTCAAATGCCAGGCAGATAAATAGTAATAACACAGAGGGTAGGCCACACCAGAGTGCCACCCGCATCCCGTAGTAAGTCGGCAATGAATGTAAGTTGCGCACACCGCCTAACTGGCGGGCAAAACCCTGGGAGCGCTGGTAACCCAAATAATAGGCCAGCGCAGACATTAGCAGCAGGGCAATGATGAGGTTTGAGGTTTGCATTTTATAAAGCCATATCCCTTGCACCGCTAAACACGTCGTTTAAAACCAGAAAAAACGGCCTGAGAAAATCAGGCCGCACTGAGATCACAGAGTGTTATTCGCCACGCTCACGCGCTAGCCTAATACCCGACTATAAGCCTTCGCCAGTCATCGACTTCAGCGCTTTAATGTCCGCGCCGTTAGCCCGTCGCACCGCATCGCTCAGTGGGATCATGCCTTTTTCAGCCAGATAACCCTCTTCGCCCCAGGCTTTTTCACTGGTGAATTCCGCTAAATATCCTTCGATACCCGGCACCACACCAACGTGGGCTCGCTTCACGTAAAAGTACAGGGGGCGAGATATGGGGTAGGACTTATCGGCAATGGTGTCAAACGTCGGCACCTGTCCTTCGATCAGTGAACCTTGAACCTTGTCGGCATTTTGATCGAGAAAGCTAAAACCAAAGACGCCGAGGGCGTTGGGGTTGGCGTCGAGCTTTTGCACGATCAGATTATCGTTCTCGCCAACTTCGATGTAGTGGCCATCTTCACGAATGGTGTGGCAAATTTCCTTATAGCCTCGTTTATCTCGCTTTTTAATCGCCTTGATCCAGCTGATTTTTTTACAGCCACCCTCTAAAGCCAGCTCGGCAAAGGCATCACGGGTTCCCGACGTTGGCGGCGGGCCCAGCACTTCAATTTTCACATTGGGCAGCGCAGGGTTTACTTCTTGCCAAGTGTTGTAGGGGTTAGTGATCAGTGTTTTAGAGGTCGTGAACTCATCCTGCATGCTCTTCGGTGCGGGCACATTTTTGGCCAGTGCCAGGAAAATGTCCTTGCGCGTCAGGCTCATTTGCTGGGTTTTCACCGAGTTGGCGAGAACAATGCCGTCAAAACCAATCAGCACTTCAACAATATCTTTTACACCACTGTGCTGACATTTTTTAAATTCAGAGCTCTTCATGCGACGCGAGGCGTTAGTAATATCCGGGTGGCCTGTACCCACACCGGAACAAAACAACTTCATGCCGCCACCGGAACCCGTCGCTTCAATCTTCGGGGTGGGATTCGACGTAGTTTTACCGAAACGCTCGGCAACAACCGTGGCGAAGGGATAGACCGTTGATGAGCCAACGATACTGATATAATCCCGCGAGGCTGAAATGGCCTGGGTGCTGGCCAAACTAATGGCGATACCACAGCCGATGGCAGCGAACTTTAGTGATGCTGCCGGTTTAAGGTGTTTTTTCATCTTTGTCTCCTGCGACGTTGCCATCAATGATGGGGCTAGTACGCGCATCCTAGGCAGCTCAGGTGACAAGACTATGTACAAAATATGACAGCTGTGTGACAAAGCCCACCCGCGCCGTTTTCATACTGGCCATCAGGTTTTGCCCTTGATGGCGGCAATAGCAGAAGCAAATCCACACCCTCAATATACTTACCACTGGTTGAAACCATGACAACCCCTCACTCCCCCATTGATACCTTTACCGCATTCTGCGGCAAGCTCACGGCCTGGGCGACCTTGGCAATGATGCTCTGCACCTGCTTTGTGGTCCTCGCCCGCTATTTATTCGGCTCCGGCTCCATCGCCCTGCAGGAGACGGTCATTTACCTCCATGCCTTTGCCTTTATGCTCGGCACCGCCTTCACCCTGCAACGGGGCGGCCATGTGCGGGTCGATATCTTTTACCGAAACTTCTCAGCGCGCCGTCGCGCCCTGGTCGATGCCTGCGGCGCAGTATTGTTCCTGCTGCCCACCTGTGGACTGATCTTCTGGCTCAGCTTTGATTATGTCGGCAGTAGCTGGGCTATTTATGAGCGTTCCGCCGAGTCCGCCGGCCTACCCTGGGTCTATCTACTGAAGACACTGCTATTAATCATGCCGACTCTGCTGCTATTGCAGGGCCTCGGTGAATTTCTCAAATCCCTCCGTACCCTGCGTTCCTCCGCGAACGACTCTGCCACAGCGACCCGATAATCCCCATGATCGAACTCCTCCCCCTGTTTATGTTTCTCGCTGTCTGCCTGGTGATCTTGCTCGGCTACCCGGTGGCCTTTTCACTGGCCGGTACCGCCCTGCTGTTCGCCGCCTTCGGCACGGCCATTGGCCATTTCGATACCGCCTTTCTACAGGCCCTACCCAACCGACTCTATGGCACCATGATTAACCAAACACTGGTCGCCATTCCGCTGTTTATTTTGATGGGCATCATGTTGGAGAAATCCAAACTCGCCGAAGACCTGCTCAACAATATGGCGCGCCTCTTTGGTCGCGTCCGTGGTGGCCTGGGTATTTCCGTGGTCGTGGTCGGCACCTTGCTGGCCGCCAGTACCGGTATTGTCGGCGCGACGGTCGTGACCATGGGTCTAATGTCCCTGCCCACCATGCTCAAACGCGGTTATAACCCGGCCTTTGCCGCCGGTACCATTTGCGCCACCGGCACCCTCGGGCAAATCATTCCGCCCTCCATCGCCCTGGTGCTACTGGGTGATATTCTCTCCACCGCCTATGCTCAGGCACAGTTAAGCATGGGCATCTTCGCGCCAAAAACCGTCTCGGTTGGCGACCTCTTTATGGGCGCCGTGATACCTGGGCTGATTCTGGTCGCTTGTTACTGCACCTATATATGGTTCTATGCGCGCCTGCGCCCCGACGATGCACCCACTGGCGATGGCGAAGATAAGGTCAGCACCCTTGCCTTACTGCTCAGTTTAGCGCCACCGCTGCTGCTGATTTTCGCCGTGCTCGGCTCCATCCTCAGCGGTATCGCCACCCCCACAGAGGCCGCCGGGGTCGGTGCCTTTGGCGCCTCAGTGCTGGCCCTGTTGCGCCGTCAACTCTCTCGACAACGACTGCAGGAAGTACTCGAGGGCACCGTTGAAGTCACCGCCATGGTGTTTATGATCCTAATTGGCGCGGCGATATTTTCCCTGGTGTTTCGCGGCTTTGGTGGCGAAGAATTGGTGACATCACTGTTTGCCAGCATCCCCGGCGGCGCGCTGGGTGCCACCCTAGTGGTGATGCTGACGATTTTTGTTCTCGGTTTTATTCTCGACTTTATTGAAATCACCTTCGTGGTGGTGCCCATTGTCGGGCCGGCACTGCTGGCCATGGGTGTCGACCCCATCTGGCTGGGTATTATGATCGCCGTTAACTTGCAGACCTCCTTTTTGACCCCACCCTTTGGTTTCGCGTTGTTTTATCTGCGCGGCGTGGCGCCGAAAGAAGTCCTCACCAGCGATATTTATCGCGGTGTAATGCCCTATATCGGTATCCAGCTGGCAGTACTCTTACTACTCGCCCTGTGGCCCGCTTTGGTGACCTGGTTACCGGGGCTGATGCATTAAAAGGGACGGGATGGCTAGGGCAGTGATAGCGACTAGCGAGCAAAAATCCTAAGTAGCTTTTGTTGACGCAGACCAATCAGAACCAGAGTGATCAGCAAATACACCGCGGGTTCAAGCCAGCCGCTCTTCAGCGACCACCAAAAGTGTATGCAGCCCATGATGGCGGCGGGATAAATCCACCAATGCAGCTTTTGCCATTTGCTTTGCATGGCGCGCATCAAGCGTGGCAGCGATGTCAGCGCCAATGCCGATAGGATCAGCCAGAGGCAAAAGCCGAGAAGGATATAACTGCGCTGGATAATCTCCTCGCCAATCAGGCCCCACTCAAAGACCAGGTCGAGAGCCAGCCAAGCGAAAAAATGCAGGCTGGCCCAGGTATATGCCCACAGCCCCAGGGGCCTACGCAACTTAAAGAGCGCGGCAATTTTCAGGGACTTCAGCAGCGGCGAGATCAATAAACTCAGTAACAATAAACGCAATGCACCGAGGCCGAGGAAATGAATCAGCTCCTCGACGGGGTCGCCCCCCAGCTCCCCAGCGGGTATTGCCCAAAAGAGCCAGGCCAGAGGTAGCAGCGCAGCGAGATGGACGCCACCGTGTAAGACGAGAGCAAACACTTTTTTTACAGACATGGTTTCAACACGTGGGGTTTGGCTAAATAGAGCTTATTTAAACTCGGGAGCCAGAGTTAGTAGATCAGCACTCGCTAGCAGCGCTAGCTTTCGCCACTTTCAATAAAAACGCTTGCGCCTAAAACCATTTTTTAAGATTCATCGCGCTGTATAAACCGGCGACCTCATCGCCATAACCGTTAAAGGGCAGAGTTTTTTGGCGTTTAGCACTAAACAGCCCGCCCTCAGTAATCGCCCGCTCACTACCCTGAGACCAGCGCGGGTGATCGACGGCCGGATTGACGTTGGCGTAAAAGCCATACTCTTTTGCCGCCAAAATATTCCAGGTGGTGGGCGGCATTTTCTCAACGAGACGAATTTTGACGATCGACTTAATACCCTTAAAGCCGTATTTCCAGGGCACCACCAGGCGAATCGGAGCGCCGTTTTGTGGAGCTAAGGTTTTACCGTAGAGACCCACCGACAAAATCGTCAATGGATGCATCGCCTCATCCATCCGCAAGCCTTCGACATAGGGGTAATCGATGCCACCACCGATGCGACGGGATTGCTGCCCGGGCATTTGCTGCGGGTCATACAGGGTTTCAAAGGCGAGGTATTTTGCCTTACTGGTGGGCTCAAACTGCTTCAGTATTTGACCGAGTTCGATGCCTATCCAGGGAATGACCATCGACCAGGCCTCGACACAGCGCATCCGATAGATGCGCTCCTGCAGTTGTGCGCCCTGCTTTTGCGCACCATTAATCAGCTCCCAAACATCTAAGGTGCCAGGCTTGGCCACTTCACCCTCGACACTCAGCGTCCAGGGCTCCAATCGCAGGCCCTGGCTGTTTTTAAACGGATCCGTCTTGCCGGTGCCGAATTCGTAAAAGTTATTGTGGGTCAAAATTTTATTTTCGGGTGTTGGCACAAGGGGCGAGGCCGAGGCTGCTTTTTGGTAGCTCAAAGGGTAGCGCTTCGCCGCCGCTGGGACTGGCCCAGAGGCTTCTTTGGAAAAGAAGCCCGCCCGCGATGGACCGGCAAGCAATAGTCCACCGAGCCCCAGACCTTTGAGTATTGCCCTGCGCTCACTGTATACATTCTCTGGTGTGGTCGCGGACTCTAGCAGAGGCTGTTTCGACTTAATTAGCATGGTTGACCCTTAATGATGTGCCTAATAATGTATTAATACGCCTTCTGGCAGTGTAACCCTGATCTCAACAATCGAGGGCTTTTAGCGGGCCCCCAAGCTCGACACCAGCGCTTGAATGGCCGCTGCCATCGCTTGCTTGAGTATGGACACCTGTACACCGAAAACGATCCCTACCCGCCCCCTGCATCTGGCTACTTTTCTTGGCTGATCTTGTTCGGCAGTTTCTGCAGCTATGTTTCTGCATCTATATAGGTGCTGCATAGCGGATGACAGCATTACCCCCATATTGCCGGCAACGCTCTGGGCGAACTTGGTAGTGGTGATGTTGTTACTTACGCTGTGGCCCGGTTTACTTATCTGGGTAGCGGTATTAGCTCCTCATCAAAATACTTGATTGGAAGAGCTCGTATCTGACCCTTTTTTGCGAGCCGTTTTTTGGGCTGAGAGCTTAAGATGGGTTTCTCTTTGATACCCTTGCCCTTCGCTAGTAGTTATCGTCTACTGACAACATGGTTTTCAACGGTCTTCTTCCTACAGAGGACTTCCACCTCATTAGTTCATGCCCATGCTGGGCGTACACAAGTTTAGGCATGTAACGCGGTAAAGCGTTGCGCACATGCTAAAGGCCTTAACTGCCCAAATAAGTAGAGAGAGTATCGTGGAAGAAATAACCAAAATTAATCACATTGGATTAAGAGTTAAAGACCTAAATGTCTCCAGAGAGTTTTACGAAAGGCTTGGGTTTATATTCTTAGCTGGCCCAGTTGGTCCAGAGCCTGTAGCAATCATGGAACATCCTTCAGGCGTAAATATAAATTTCATTCTCAATGCTGACACCAAGTGTACTGAAAATATCCTTATGGATTCCCCGAGAAAATATACAGGTTATACCCATGTCGCATTAGAGGTAAATAACGCTGTGTCAGCGTTGAAGTCTGTTAAAGGCCTTGGTATTACCATTACTGGTGAAGTGGAATTTGAAGGCGCAAAGTTCTTTTTTATAAGAGACCCAGACAGCAATGTTATCGAGTTTCATCAGCCAGCTAGCAGTTAACAGGCAATTAAAAACCGCCCACAAAAAACGTGTGCTGAACGCACTAACGCTCGCCTATTATTGCGGCGTTGAGGCTGTAGAAAAACCGCAATAAACCCTATTTTTATCGTGATTAAGGTGCCTTCATCTTATAAAATACAGTCATTATCCCATTCGTGGATTTCAACATGGCTCGCTATAAGAATCCCCATCGTTTTTTCTGATCAAATAATCCCGGGCACCTTCGAGCACACCCCAGTTTTTTGATTGACGAACACCTCGATATGAGCGTGTTTGATGCGCGTTATAAAAACGATGCAGTGGGCAGCCCCGCTTACGATCCAGCGCTGTTGCTAAAAATCATCCTTGCCGCCTACGCACGGGGTCATACCTCTAGCCGACAAATTGAACGATTGTGCCGGGAAAATGTTGTCTTTATGGCGTTGTCTGCCGACAGTCAGCCCCACTTCACCACCATTGCGAATTTCATCAGCGAAATGGACGACGTTATTCAGTCCTTGTTCACTGAGGTTTTACTGGTCTGCAGTCGCGAGGGCTTGATCGGTGGTGAAATGTTCGCTATTGACGGCTGTAAAA
>MAAC01013534.1_pt1 | contig 25796 bp, 27 predicted proteins | sample 1115981 | NCBI WGS metagenome assembly MAAC01 (sample SAMN04961126, study PRJNA320927) | seawater metagenome | isolation source: sample BD02T64 sea water enriched with oil for 64 days | place: USA:Gulf of Mexico | collected 2013-07-27
CTCATGCGTTAACTCCTCAAAAACCAAGGCTAGACAGCAAATCATCAACATCATCCTGTCCAGACACTACATCATCCCGTTCTTCTGGGTTAATTATTGGACCTTCCCCTGCAGTCGCATCCACCTCTTGCTTTTTGGGAAGCTCATGCTGCGTACCTGTTAAATAATCTACTGTTCCGGCCATCTTCACCAGATCAACCAAGTTATCTTCAACTTCTTGAACCAAACCAATAACGCGTTTAATCACCTGACCGGTTAGATCCTGAAAGTCCTGAGCAAGCAGTATGGCGGTTAAATGCCCCCCCATATCAGCCGACTTATCAGCAGTCACAGTTAAAAAACTATCTACTTTTTTGGTCAATTCACGGAACTCTGCGGGTTTCATTTCCTTGCGCATAAAGCGCCCCCACTCTTCCTTCAAACTGCTCGCCTCATCGCCAATGCTCGACGATATCGGCATAATTTCTTCAACCATATCCATCGTCTTATTAGCGGCTTGCTCGGTACGCTCAATCACATAGTTCAAGCGATCTGAAGCATCCCCCATTCGAGACATTTCTGAAGCATCTTGTTGACCCACTTCAGCATCGATAGCAAAGTTCTGTATCGCTGAATGCAAACTTCGCGTCAACTTTCCAACCTCATCAAACAAGAACTGATCTCGCTGCTGATGTAGGTTGGCAATAGTTTGCATTGCATCTATCGAGTTACCGGTCTCTAACTGAGACAATAACTCCTTAGCGTGCAATACCAACGAGTTTTCTACACCCGTTTTATCTGCTTGGCTCATGAAACACCTATTCCTTCAGAATTACGCATCAACACGCTGAAAAATCTTTTCAATCTTTTCTTTCAGCGCTTGAGCCGTGAACGGCTTAACAACGTAACCATTAACGCCAGCTTGCGCAGCCTCAATAATCTGTTCTCGTTTCGCCTCTGCCGTCACCATTAAAACCGGTAAACTTGCGAGCTTCTCATCCGCCCTCACCGCTTTCAATAGATCAATACCCGTCATTCCTGGCATATTCCAATCCGTCACCAAAAAATCGAAATCCGAACTTTTCAGCAGTGGTAACGCTGAGCTTCCGTCATCGGCTTCTTGTGTATTGGTAAACCCAAGGTCTCGTAATAAATTTTTAATAATTCGTCTCATTGTAGAAAAATCATCAACAATAAGGATTTTCATGTTTTTGTCCAAAGCTGCCTCCAATGAACAGTAATCGACAATAGGGAAAATTGCTTAGATCGGTTCTATAAACCAATACGTGAGCAGCACTAATATTAATATTAGTTGCTGAATTGAAGGTAGCCAGTTTTTGTTGGATTAGATTAGTCTAAGTTGTACTTAAAAATATTTTTTTATGTAAATCAGTAAGATACGAAAACATAAAAATGCTAAAGAGCCTCGTTAAAAGGGGAAAGGGTTACGCCCACTCTTGCAATCGACTACGCAAACGATGCGCAGCTTGGGTGTGGATCTGACTTACTCTGGATTCACTCACCCCCAAAACCTCACCAATTTCCCTAAGATTGAGCTCCTCATCATAATACAATGACAAAACTAATTGATCTCGCTCAGGTAGCTCAGTAATCGCCTTAGCCAAGTGCGTCTTTAATGACGCCTTCTGTATATCCACAAAAGGATTGGCCGCCGCTATTGCTTCATCGGTTTGTTCGATTTGTTCATCAGGAGCCACCAATTCATCCATGCTAAATAGTCGCGTCGCCATGCTGTCTTTCAACATGCTATGGTACTCGTCCAGAGAAATATCCAACTCTTCAGCAACGAGATGATCAGGTGCCTCCCCTCCCATTCGATTTTCAACAGCTTTAATGGCTTGTTGTATCCGCCGAGCATTACGATGCACCGATCGAGGCGCCCACTCACCCTTTCGAAGCTCATCAATCATCGCACCTCGAATACGAATACCGGCATACGTTTCAAAGCTCGCACCTTTACCATGATCAAACTTCTTAATGGCATCAATAAGTCCAATCATGCCGGATTGTATCAAGTCATCCACCGAAACACTGGCAGGCATCCGCCCCATTAAGTGATGCGCTATACGCTTGACCAATACCGTGTGCTCCTGTACGAGCACATCTAATGTCGGGGCACTTTCGTCCGAATACATACTAACCTTTTCGATTATAGCGTTGCTTAACGACTGCATATTCTACCAACCACATTCAGCGAGTCGCTGCACTCTGCACGAGATTATCAACAAAAAACTCCAAATTCCCTCTCGGGGTAGTAGGCAAAGGCCAGCTATCCACTTTTTGCGCTAATGCTTTAAAAGCCAACGCTGACTTTGAACGCGGATATGCTTCTACAACGGCTTTCTGACGCTGCACCGCCTTACGTAAATAATCGTCAAATGGAACACAGCCCGTAAATTGCAATGCGACATCCAAAAACCGATCTGCCACTTTGGTTAATTTCGCATACAGATCACGCCCTTCTTGCTGGGAGCGAACCATATTGGCTAAAATATTAAATCGATAACTATCATGCTTTTGATTCAACAACTTAATCATTGCATATGCATCAGTAATAGATGTTGGTTCATTTGTCACCACAAACAACACCTCTTGCGCTGCGGTCACAAAACTCATAACCATTTCAGAAATACCCGCAGCAGTATCAATAATCAAAACATCAATATCTTCGCTTAACTCGCTGAACGCATGGATCAATCCTGCATGTTCTCTTGGCCCAAGGTTTACTAATTCTTGTGTACCCGAGGATGCCGGGACAATTTTAATACCTGCAGGCCCTTCTACCAAAATATCTTTGATACTACAGGTACCACTTAACACATGCGATAAGTCTTCTCTGGCGGTAATCCCCAGTAATATATCTAGATTCCCCAAACCTAAATCAGCATCGAGCACTGTAACACGACGCCCAAGGCCCGCTAATGCTATCGCCAAATTCACGGACACGTTACTTTTTCCAACGCCACCTTTTCCACCGGTTATGGCAATTACTTGAACAGGATGTGCACTCATAGATTTCCTATTATTTTATAGCTTTCCAATGACAGCCTAATACATCGCTAGCAACATGTGTTTTTAACGTACAAAACACCCTTACTATGCCGCTGTAAATTCCCCATCATCCGTACGTATACTTTCATTAAAGCAGTCAGCAGCCAACTCGTCATCTATCGTTGCCTGTTTTGTTAAGGCTATCGCTTGATTCACCAAGTTTCGTGGTTTTGCCTGCTCAATATCATCAGGTATATTTTGCCCATTTGTAGTATAGGCAACAGATAGCTGATGTTCTATTGCAACATTTAATGCTTCTCCCAAACTAGCCGACTCATCAAGCTTTGTTAGAACGCATCCGTCTAACCCTAGACTTTTATAGTCCATAACGGCCTTATCAAGTATGCGCTGTTGGCTGGTAGCAGATAGCACTAACCACTTCTGAATAGGCGTGGTTGCTGAGGTTAGCTGTGCAATTTGTTCTTCCCAAGCGCAATCTTTATGGCTAAGCCCTGCGGTATCAATTAATACCATTTTTTTTCTGCTCAATCCCTGTAAAGCTGACTCTAAGGACTGATTGCCTGCAACGACACGTAGCGGAACCTTTAATATTTTACTCAAAACGCGTAATTGCTCATGTCCCGCTATGCGATAACTATCCGTTGTTATTAACGCCAAGCTTTCTGGACCATGGGCTAAAACATATTCTGCTGCAAGCTTTGCAATAGTCGTTGTTTTACCAACGCCTGCTGGACCAACAAAAGCAATTACCCCTTCTTTTTTAGGAACGCTATCAAACACCGGTACACGAGAAGATAGATCAATAAGCACTTTACGCCACGCCTCTTTCTTAGAATCTTGACTATCCACTTGTTGCGACAAACTGCGAGATAATGTTGATGACAAGCCCATTTTCACCAATCGTTTAAATATGGCGGCTGAGATCGGATGGCGATAACTAAAATCGCCCCATGCAACATTACCCAGTTGAGAATTAATCATGCTACGTAGCTGCTGTAGCTCATCACGCATTTGATGTATATCTTGCGTTGACTCCGCGGGGAGTGCTTGAGACGCAACAGGCACCAGGGTTGCTTTTTGAGGATCCTCAAAAGCTAATCTCGTATCCTCATGCAACGGTCGATCTTGCACTCTATCTTGCGGAACGTTAGCCTGAGGTTCTTCATGTTGAGCCCCGTAATGATCTTGCCTCTGCTGACGCGGCTCGTGCTGAGGTTGCTCGTGCTGAGGTTGCTGGTGCTGTGGTTGCTGGTGCTGTGGTTGCTGGTGCTGTGGTTGCTGGTGCTGTGGTTGCTGGTGCTGTGGTTGCTGGTGCTGTGGTTGCTGCGGTTGCTGTAACCGTTGCATTGCTTCACTTTCAGCGCGAGCTTCATACTCTTCAAAAAAAGACATCCGTCTATTTTGAGTTTGTTGCATTGCTGCAGAAGGGCCCCTTTCCTCGCGCCGCGCATTTCTTTCATAAGCTTCACGCTTATCCTGACTATCCTGACCACCTTGACGATCGATATTACTATCACTAGCAAATCGCTCACGTCTTTTCTCTACAGGTGGCATCAGATTATCAGCTTGGCTCTTTTTTTGTGCTGCAGGGCTGATAGAAACCCCATCACGTTGATAACTATCCACAAACTCCGAACGCCCTCCTGCATCAAGTTGCTGACGTTGCTGGCTTAGCAGTGAGCGCATCTCATCTCGACGCCCGCTATCTTTTACCGCTGCCAAGGTTTCCTTTAATACGCGATTAGCATCCCCTTGCACGGGAGAAAATTGTGGATTGCCATCGGTGTAATCTGGAATATGTGATTTTTGACGTTCGTTGTGTTTATGGTCCACCATAGCTTGCTCGTAATCCAGAGCCACACTAACTTCGACCCCTCCTGAAACCTTTCGATTTGACAGAATAACCGCATCGGAACCCATTGTTTCTCGGACCAACTTCAATGCCTGACGCATATCCGGTGCAACAAACTTTTTCGCTTTCATAATTACTGACCCACACTTGCGACAATAGTTATTTGTTTGGAATCTGGTATTTCGTTATACGACAATACGTTTAAGCCATGAACGCTGAAGCGTAAAAATCGAGATAACATGGAACGAATTCCGGTTGATACCAACAATACTGGAGGTTGCCCTGCTAATTCTTGCTTTTGTGATGCCTCTGCTACGGAGCGTTGTAACTTATCCGCTAAACCAGGTTCAATCACTGCATCTGAACTACTACCGCCAGCTTGTTGTGCTTGTGATACTGACTGTAGCAACAATTGTTCCAACTCTGGCTGAAGCGTAATAACAGGCAGTTCATTGGCTACACCGTAGATAGTCTGTACGATTAGGCGTGCTAACGATATTCGAGCAGCCCCCGTTAATGCGTCAGTGTCTTGACTTCTTGGTGCCAGCTCCGCCAACGCTTCAGCAATCGTTCGAATATCCTTAATTGGAATGCCTTCTTGTAGTAAGTTTTGAAGCACTTTATGCAACCGACTCAATGGTAATGGGTTGGGAACTAAACTTTCCACCAACTTAGGTGATGTGGATTGAAGGTTATCCAATAACTTCTGCACCTCTTCAAAACCCAATAACTCATGAGCATGTTTTTGCATGATCTGATTGATATGTGTTGCTACTACAGTGCTTGCATCAACCACCGTATAACCCATGGTTTGTGCCTGATCGCGCTGAGAATTCTCTATCCACACTGCATCTAAACCAAACGCAGGGTCTTTACCTGCAATACCTTGAATTGTGCCAAAAACTTGACCCGGATTAATCGCTAGATCCCGATCAGGGTGAATCTCTGCCTCATCAATACTTACACCCATAAGGGTCACGCGATAAGAATTAGGGAGTAAATCTAAGTTATCTCGAATATGCACCGACGGCATAAGAAACCCCATCTCTTGAGATAGTTTTTTCCTGACACCCTTAATCCGTCCAAGCAACTGTCCACCCTGACTTTTATCTACTAGAGGAATTAGGCGATACCCTACTTCCAAACCAATCGCATCAACCGGCTGCACATCATCCCAGCCTAGCTCTTTGACATCACTCTCTTGAGCAGCAGCCATTGTTTCTAGCTGATCTTTCGTCATCGACTGAGTATCTTCTTTAGTTGTTGGCCCACCTTTCTTTTTGTAGATCCAATACGCCCCCCCGGCACATACCGAAGCCAGCCCTAAAAAAGCGATATGAGGCATGCCTGGAACCAACCCCATTATCATTAAAATTCCAGCGGCAACGGCCAGTGCCTGAGGGCTTGCGAACATTTGATCAAAAATTTGAGCACCCATCTCTTTTGATGTAGTGGTTCTTGTTACAATTAATGCAGCAGATGTAGATAATAACAATGAAGGGATTTGCGCGACTAGGCCATCACCAATGGTTAACAATGCGTAAACTTTCAAGGCATCGGTAAAACCAAGGCCATGCTGCGCCATTCCAATCGCTAAACCACCCACAATATTAATGATTAGAATTAATATCCCTGCTATTGCATCTCCGCGAACAAACTTACTTGCTCCATCCATTGCACCGTAAAAGTCGGCTTCTTGCGCAACGTCTGCTCGACGTGTTTTTGCTTCATCTTGATCAATCAAACCGGAATTGAGGTCTGCATCTATAGCCATTTGCTTACCGGGCATAGCATCTAACGTAAAACGTGCACTTACTTCCGCTATTCGCCCAGCACCTTTGGTAACTACGACAAAATTGATAATCACAAGGATAAGAAATACAACAAGACCAACGGCGTAATTACCGCCAATAACCACTTCACCAAACGCTTGAATCACTTTACCTGCCGCGTCACCGCCTTCATGTCCGTCGAGTAGTACTACCCGGGTTGACGCTACGTTGAGCGCAAGACGTAACAAGGTGGCTACCAGTAATATGGTGGGAAATACGGCAAAGTCGAGGGGCCTTAGGGAATATACAGCGACAAGTAATACAACAAGGGCAAGGGCTATATTGAAGGTGAAGAACATATCCAGTAAAAAAGGCGGGATGCGCAATGTCATCATGCCCATAACCACTATTAGGAATATGGGAGCACCTAGATTTGCCTTTTTACTCGCTTCTTTAAATTGGGAAGCAAACCCTGCAGCTTCTGCCATTAATGAACACCCTTGGTTAAAGCCAATTTTTTGGCAATTTGTGTTATATGGGTGTTACTTGCAAGAAGCTGTCCTACTTTTGGAGAATGTTTACTTCTGTATAGTAGATAGGGTGATATTAATCCCGCTTCAAGTCATCCGGAACGTCAAAATCAGGCACATTACCAGGATTATCGCCCTTGCCTTTCGTAAACTCAGCTAACTGATAGACGTACGCAAGAACCTGGGCCACGGATACATACAACCCTGTTGGTATCTCCTGCTCCAGCTTGGTGTTGTAATAAATAGATCGCGCTAACGGTGGTGCGGTAACTATGGTGACTTTATGTTCAATAGCAACACGCTTAATTTGCTCTGCCATTAAGTCCACGCCTTTTGCCACTAGCCGCGGAGCTGCCATCGTTCCATGTTCGTATTTTAATGCCACCGCAAAATGACTAGGGTTAGTGATGATGACATCCGCATCCGGGACAGCAGACATCATTCGGTTTTGGGATATTTCTTGTTGCATCCGTCGAATACGGCCTTTTACTTCGGGCTTTCCTTCTGTGTCTTTGCTTTCATCTTTAATTTCTTGTTTCGTCATTTTCATCTGTTTATTATGTTGAAACAGTTGAAAAGGCACATCAATGGCAGCGATAAACAACAATGAAGTACTGAGGAATATAAAACATTTACCAACAATATCGACACCATGCGCGATGGCGGACCGAGGATTTTCAAAGCCTAACGCCATCAGTTCATGCTGATAATAACTTAACGCTAAGAACCCAAAAAAACCCACAAGTACAAATTTACTAAATGCTTTGACGAGTTCCATTAGACCATTTACTGAAAATATTTTTTTCATCCCTTTGATCGGATTCATTTTACTCATTTTTGGCGCAAGGGACTTCCAGCTAAATATCCAACCACCAAACAGACCAGGAACAAACAAAGCAATAAACGCTAACATTAGAAAAAATATGGATAACGAGGAAAACGTAGAGAAAATAGCGTTTTCAAATTTGTGAGCAATAAAGTTTAAATCAAATATTTCAGCCCGCGTTAAACTCATCGTTTCACTGAAATTTGCTGTCAGCGCCTCTATAAGCGGTCCCGCTAGAAGCAGACACCCCATCGATCCAGCCACCATAATCCCCGCCGCCGCCAACTCTTTGGATCGAGGTATTTGACCTTTTTTACGCGAGTCATCGATCTTTTTCTGGGTGGGTTCTTCGGTTTTCTCCTGGGCACTTTCTTCTTCAGCCATAGACTGCTAGTGCTCCTCTTGCGTTGATCACTGAACAATACTCTTCATGCTCAAAAATGCATGAGCACTCAGAACATCAAATTGTGGCAATACATTAGGTAGTGTTAACCAAATAATCACCAAGCCAGTTACCATAGTAAAAGGGAAGCCTATTGAAATAATATTCATCTGTGGTGCGACACGGCTAATTACACCAAAAGTAAAGTTCACCACCAATAATGAAATAACAGCAGGCCAGGCTACCAACAAACCCGAAGAAAACAACCACGACCCCATTTTTGCTAATGCCATTAAGCTTTCTTGTGGCAGCGGCTCACCAATGGGAAGCGTTGTAAAACTTTCTGCTAACATCGATATAACCGTTAAGTGCCCATTCATGGTAAAAAACAGCAGGTTTATCGACATCAAATATAATTGACTGATAGACGTGACATTAATCCCATTCACAGGATCCATTAACGTACCAAACCCCAGCCCAGACTGCATTGCGACCAACTGCCCTCCCACAACAAATATTTGAAACAATACTTGCAAGGTAAACGCCATAACCGCACCTATTAAAATTTGCTGACCAATGATAAACGTTGATGCCAACGAAAAAGGTTCCAAATCAGGCACCTTTCCAGATAACCCATTAGCAATCAGTAAGGTAACCGCTAATGCAATGGATAAGCGTAACCGTGTTGAAACTAACGGCGTACTGAGGATGGGCATCACCATAAAAAAACCACCCACACGAGCAAATGTCCAAATATATTGGGTTAACAGCGAATAAATAGTATTAACTGCATATTCCATTTAGCCGCTTTACCGTATTAACGAAGGTATATCTGTCAGTAGCCGGACGGTAAATTCCAATATCACATTCCCTAACCAGGGAGCTGTGTATGCAAGTACCGACAACGTCACAAGAAGTCGTGGTAAAAAGCTCAGTGTTTGTTCATTAATTTGAGTGGCCGCTTGAAACATGGATACCACAAGCCCCACCATTAAACTCGGTACAATAATGACGCACACTAAAAGCATGGCGATGTAGAGAGAGTTTCTCATCAGGTCAGTTACAACTTCTGCTGTCATTGGATGCTCCTATTCTATCTTGTTGTATATTGTTGTATCAAATTATAGAGGCTTCGCTATGTCGTTCCAAAACTGGCGGCAACGGTGCCAATAATCATTGCCCAACCGTCAACAAACACAAACAACATAATTTTAAAAGGCAACGATACGATAAGAGGTGACAACATCATCATACCCATAGCCATTAGTACACTCGCAACGACCAAATCAATAATCAAAAAAGGAATAAACAATAAGAAACCTATCTGAAACGCAGTTTTCAACTCACTGGTTACGAATGCAGGAATCACCACGGTCATTGGCACTTCATCAAGGCTAGCATAACGAACATTGTTATTAGCACCTTTCGATAAGTCTAAAAATATCGCCATGTCGGTTTCTCGCGTTTGTGCCAACATGAACTTGCGAAAAGGTTTTAACGCTAAATCCAATGCAGCAGCTGCTTCAATTTCTTCATCCATATAAGGCTGTGCCGCTTTTTCATATACTTCGTCAAAAACCGGCGTCATAATAAATAACGATAAAAACAACGCCAAACCCACTAGAATTTGATTCGATGGTGTCTGCTGTAACCCCATCGCCTGTCGTAAAATTGAAAATACAATAATAATACGTGTAAAAGACGTCATCATCATCAAAAGGGCAGGCAAAAATGACAACATTGTCATCAAAGCAAGCACTTGAATAGTTACCGTATAACTTTGGGAACCATCCCCATTATCCACCAACGTTAACGCAGGAATACCCGCAACGTCAGCGCTGTAACCGGCAGAGCTTAATGACATCAATGCAAACAACATCAACACACGACTAATCACTCTTCAGTCCTTCCTTCATTATTTTTTTCATTTTTTCAGAAAAATCGGAGCTAACAGGCTGCTTCTTTTCCTCTTCGGGAATAACGTCAGATGTATCAACAACAGCCAACGTATGTAACTTGGTGATAGTCGTTGCGGTTACACCCAGTACTAATCGGGTTCCTTCAATATCAACCACAACCACTTTTTCTTTTGCACCAATCGGGAGTACACCACTAACAGATAAAGAATTTGTCATTCCAAACTTATTGATATTAAACCGCTTTAACATCCACGAGCATGAAAATATCAATATCAGAATACTGCCCAACCCAAAAAACATCTTACCAATAGCATCATTACTAACTGTAGGTTTTGTTACGGACTTGGCGTCTTTTAGTGACGCCAACAGTGATTCTGTAGAAAGGGGCGTTGTAGAAAGCGGCATTGTAGACATCGTGCCATCAGAAGGCGGCTCTTGCGAAGATGAACTAACATCGTTATTTTCCACATTCGTTACAACACTAGTACTCACGCTTTCACGCTTTTCCGAACCCTCCTCTGCACTCGCGATAGAAGTAAACAGGACACTTAAAACCAGGCTAAACCCTATCGTTTTAATATTCACCTCAATCACCTACCCTAATTTTTTAATTCTCTCTGTGGGACTAATCACGTCGGTTAACCGAATACCAAATTTCTCATTCACCACCACAACTTCACCATGAGCAATCAAGGTACCATTAACCAATACATCAAGTGGTTCACCCGCCAGACGATCCAACTCGATAACGGAACCCTGATTAAGCTGCAATAAATTACGGATATTAATTTGCGTCGACCCCACTTCCATCGTTAACGTAACGGGGATATCCAATATCACATCTAAGTTAGGGTTATCGGCTCCAGCAACCGGCATCGACGAGGGAGCAGCGTCTGCTTGCGCCATCAAGTCATCAAGAGGTGCTGGTACCGCACCAGGCATCTCCTCTTCGACTTCTTGTTGTTCTAATGCCGCAGCCCATTCATCAGCAAGTGCAGCATCATCAATATTATCATCATCAGACATACATCATTCCTCACCTTTCTTTACTTACGTTATTCTTTGGCTCACGCTATTCTTTGGCTCACGCTATTCTTTGGCTCACGCTATTGCTTTATCCACATCGTCAGATCAGGACTAACAGCGAATATTATTCAACACTGTTCTTTAATCTCTCCTCTTCTTCGCGCTCAGCTTTAATTTGCTCTCGAAGAAACGCTAACCGAGACCCTTTACCGCTATCCAAATCGGGCTTTTCGATTTTATTGACTATCTGCACTGCAAGATTTCCATTTGCAGCTCCTAGTTTCCCTGTAAAGGTAGGGATCTCGTTGGCCTGAATCAGTACCGTTTCAGGCATATCAACGGGTATAATGTCGCCTTTCTTTAACTCAGACAAATCCTTCAAACTGATTTTTTTCTCTAGCAATTTTCCTTTAAGGTTTACAACCGCGCCCATGATTTCTTCCCTCAAAGAGGTTTGCCAACGCTCATCTGAATCATCAACATCACTTTGCACCCCTGCATCCAACACTTCTCGCAAGGGTTCGATCATCGAATAGGGAACGGTCAAATGTAAATCCCCTCCTCCGCCATCCAGCTCTACGTGAAATGAACTGACAACAACCACTTCACTAGGACTTACTATATTCGCGAGGGATGGATTCACTTCTGAACTCAAATACTCAAATTTTACCGGTAACACTGCCTTCCAAGCTTCCTCCATATCAATGTAAGCCTGATGCAATACCATTTGTACCACACGATTTTCGGTTGGCGTAAATTCGCGACCTTCTATCTTGGCATGACGTCCATCACCACCAAAAAAATTGTCTACTAATTTAAACACCAGTTTGGCGTCAAGAATAAAAAGAGCCGTTCCTCGCAACGGCTTAATACGAACCATATTTAGCGATGTTGGAACGTACAAACTGTGTACATACTCACCAAACTTTATAACCTGAATACCGCCAACGGATACATCTGCCGTTCGGCGCAGCAAGTTAAACAAACTGATTCTTGTATAGCGTGCGAAACGTTCATTCACCATTTCCAGCGTGGGCATTCGTCCACGAACAATACGATCCTGAGTACTGAGGTCGTAGGAATTGACACCGTCTTCCGAATCATCTGGCCCTGAATCGACATCGCTATCATCAACACCGTGTAAAAGGGCATCAATCTCGTCTTGGGATAATAAATCTTGTACTGCCATGCTTTTACAACCTACTTATTGCATAACAAAATTAGTAAAGAGCACCTGCTCCACACCCTCTTCACCCATTTCATCAATGAGTATTTTTTGTAAATCTACCAACGCTGCCTGTCGCATTACTTCTTTACCCTCTGGCGTTCTCAGGGAATCAAATTCTTGTGCACCAAAGATTTGGACCAAATTATTTCTAACCAACGGCATATGCTTTTTTAGTGCATTTATGGTTGCTTCCTTCCGAGTCATCACCGCAAGATTAATTTGTACATAACGTTGTCGACCTTTCCAGCTGTAATTCACAACAAAAGGTGGCTTTAAATCATAATAAATTGCAGGAGAACCGGATGAATCCATTGATACATCCTCGCTTTCACCAGAATCACCACCACTCATCATAAAAAATGCTGCTGCACCACCGCCAAGAAGAATGACGATAAGAACAACGATAATAATAATTAACATTTTACTGGATTTCGGTGCCGCTTCTTCTTGTTCTTCTTTCTTGTCATCAGCCATGAAAATTACCCTTAGAATTCAATCTTGTTAGATTTCAATTGCTTTGCTTCAGCATAACTCTGCACCTAACAAAAGAAATGCAAAAGCTATGCCACGCGACCCACCCCGTCAATATCAATAAAAACCAATATTTATCAATGAGTTATGATTAGAAAAAATCAGGGCCGTCAATGTTTTGGCCATACTTCACAAGTGTAGTAGAGAATTGGGATATGAAAACGTCATTTTTATAACAGGCGCTTGTTTTTACAGGATTTTTTGGCTGTAGGTTGACGCTAAACGTCGCTATAACACAGAAATAGATCGACTTGCCAATGTAGCGTCAGATAGCAAGGAACCACAAAGGCACTATCACTCAAACCGAGTGATAGATTGCAATAACGCTGAACAACGACTCAAATTTAAGCGTAAAAATCTACCAAACTATCAGATTCTATCGTGGCAACCTGACCATCCACATCCTCAGCAGTATCAGAAATACCGTCTTGATCCTTAGCGTTTTTCGCCACGCCACTGTCATCATCTGTGTCTTTATCATGACGGTCGTGTGTAAGATTTTCTTGGATATCGACATTATCAACATCAACACCGTTTTGTTCTAACATATCCCTTAAACGCTGCGCTCCTTGCTCCAATGCGTCACGTGTTACCGAGTGCTGACTGGCAAAAACAATACTCGCCTGCTGGTCTTGATTAAACTTAATAGATACATCAATCGAACCCAACTCTTCTGGATTTAACTTAATCTCAGCCGTCTGAATTTTCTGACCAATCATCATCATAATACGTTGGTTAAACTCAGGGATAAAACCCGGCTTATTCATCGGGGTTGCAATCGACGTTGATAACGGTTTTCCTTCCTCTGTTTTAAAGGAAGACATTTGTTCCAATGCGCGACCGAAAGAACTTGGCTTCACACTATCCTCTACAGAAGCCTTTTTTGCTTCCTGACCAGGAATACGTAGCTGTCGCAACCCATCCATACCTTGACTAAGGCGCTTATCCAACCCCAATAACTTATCTGCCTGGGGTGTCAGCACATCTTCAGCGCCCGCCTTAAGCATGGCAGCGCCACCTTCTCGCCCCCCTTCTAACAATACCTTACGCTCCTGCATCATTTGCTTTAATTCATCCAATGATAAACCGTTTGAAGGCGTTTCTGAGGATAACGCCGCTTGCTTCAAAAATGTAGGTTCTGCAAGGCGGTCAGAACGATTGACCGATTCAATAGCCTGACTAAGGGGCTGTATTTTTGATTCCGGTAATGCTTTTTCTAAGTGAGGTTCAGCTAATCGCTTGGCATCCAGTAACCGAGCTACGTCTTCCATATTACGAAGCGGCTCTACCTCGACGGTATTGGGTTTAACGATAACATCTGGCATCGCTAAATCATGTGCCTTATCCGAAGCAACACCCAACACGTCTTCTGATGAGACGCTTGAGGCCTCAGGCTCTAGCACCTTTGTTATTGTAGATTCAGTCGTTGATGTTGCTTCTTTGTCGAACTTTGTATCAATAGAAGTGGTATCAACGGCTCCATCCAAAACCGTTGAAGAATGGTTATTAGCTATGCCTTCGTCAACACCCAATGTTTGTTCCATCCATTGGGCTAATGGAGACATAGAATTGCCAAGTTCTGATCCAGATTCTAACCCAGGCTTTACCCCCGATTCCAGGCCTGACCCTAGCCCAGCCCCCAGCCCGTCTACAACCTCAGCAGCAGACGTTGCTCCGGTCTCACTGAGTTGCTGAAGAATATAAGGAGACAATACCATCTCATCGACTGCAAGTGTTGCTTCATCAACTGACCCGGCACGCGCATTGGCTGCTATGGCATTGTCAGTCTTTTGGTTTTCAACCTGAATATGCTGAGCATTTTGCTGCTGTAATTGCTGTGCTTTCTGAGTTTGTTGTGTCTCTAATTGCTTGGCTTGAGCTGCTTGTGATTCGGTTTGCTTAGACTGGGTCTGTTGTTGCGCTTCTAATTGTTTGGCTTGAGCTGCCTGTAATTCGGTTTGATTAGACTGAGTCTCTTGCACCTGCTGTGATTTTTCCTGTGCTCCCTCACGCCGCGAACTATCTACCCGGTTTTTTTCAGCACTGACCTGGTCTTGTCGCGAGGCTTTCTGTGACGCTAGGTGTTGAGCACGTTCGCCCTCTCGCGCCACCTGTCTTGCCCGATCATTACCACTTTCTGGCAAACGCTTGCCGCTTTCTTGCTGCTGGTTTCTCCGCTCAGCCTGACTAACTTGCTCATCTCGCCTACTTTGCTCTGCGCGACGAGCATTATCTTCCTGTCTATCAGCTCGTTGAGCTGCTCTTTCATCCGCCCTATCATCTGCCTGTCTCGCCTCATTCTGTCGGCTTTCTTGAATTTTTTGACGTGAATGATGCTCATTTCGAGCATCCACTTGACGCTGATACTCTTGATTAAAGGCTTTCTTTTGATCGCCAACCGATTGATTTACAACAGAATCTCGACCTAGCCCAAAATCAACATCGGGCGTATTGGTACTAACAGAAAAAGGCAAGGCAATATCAGCTGGCATCGTATTAACTCCTGAACACAAAGGCAGACCACATGTCAGTCACAGAAAAAACCTATGTCCATGTGGATCGTTATAGCAAATGCTATTAGCCATTATTCAGCAAAGACAATGCCAACTTTTAATAAACAACTAAAACTACACACCCAACCCAGAAATAGCGCTGAGAATGTTCTGAATGATACGGGTTAGTACCGGGTGGTTTTCTTCATAAATAATGAGTTGTTTCTCTAACCCCTCAACCAACGCCTCCTCCCAATGATCCCCATCACCATTGATCATTGACTCAATTCGGCCCGCAAGTTCCTCTAACGCCTCCTTGTTTGCCTCATCAACCGAGTTATCACCACCCAATTGGTCTCGTAACTCTTCTACTGACGTTTTTAGTGTTTCTTTAGGCATGACCTACTCCTTTTATATGATAGGTATATAGCATAGTGTACTATCAGCTAACGTAGCTTGATAACCATCAGTATTTAAGAATATTGAATACCGTTAGTATTTTTTGGTATTTCTTTATGCTGAATTCGTCTGCTTGAAAAGAACCCCCGATAAAAAGGAATAACTCATGCCTCCAGCAGCCCGAATTGGCGATTTTCATATTTGCCCTCAATGGACAGGAATCGTCCCTCATGTTGGAGGGCCTGTAGCGTTAGGAGAACCTACTGTGTTGATTGCAGGAATGCCTGCGGCACGAATAGGTGATATGGCTATTTGTGTAGGGCCACCGGATACGATCGCGGAAGGTAGTGCAACGGTTACGATTGGGAACAAGCCTGCGGCTAGAATGGGCGATAAGACGGCTCATAGCGGGTTTATCGTTATGGGGGCTCCTACGGTGATGATTGGGGGGTGACGGTAAAAGTATTAGCCTCAACAAGGAACAGACCGGTATTTTTAGTTAAATACAGGTTTTTAATCCAATAAAAAATTAATCTTTGCACTGCACAAACGCTGTAACTCTTGATATCACTCCGCCACAATCAGCCTCTGAAGCAACCCAGTCACCTTTATATTCCGTATAAGCGTACGGTATAATAACAAAAGTATCCCATTCTGTTGTCTGTTCAACTCTATAAGACTGAGATTCAAATTTATACCTATCGTCACCATATTTCTCAACCTTCAAGCGCCAGCCTTTTATAGTGACCCCCTCAAACAATAAAGGTAAGAGTATTGTAGAAACAAGAGGAGTACTTTCTGTGTGATTACATATAGCAGACACCGAATAGGTCCATATGGCGTCAGGGTCATGTTTACATTTAACGGTTTCCAACTCGGCCTCAAGTTTACTTCCATTTGCCACAAAACCCGCAACTAGTATTTCAGATCTACCTCCTCCCCACGCCTTATTTATCGTGGAAACCATTGCTGCTTCTCCTGGGGGGGGGGGGGATAAGGGGGCTAGATCCACCTTGGTATTAGAAACATTAGTTATCATAAATTTCGTCCACTCATCCGGTATTCTATATTTAACAGAATAAGTCCCACCGACTTCGCTACAGTCAAAAGTGAAAGCTGAGATATCCCCCCAGCCGACCGGAATAACTTCAGGTATCACCTGGACAGCACCAGCACCAGCACCAACAACAACGCCATCACCACCCAAACATCCAATAGCAGGATCGCCAGAAACAGGCCATTTCCCATTAAAACGATAATACGTATATGCCTCGTTTAATAGAAAATCAATTCTCGAAGCTGTTATCGAAGCGGCTTTAAAGTCAATATCACTCTTTGCTTTTTTTGCTAGAAATGAGGATACAAACACAATCGTTACGATAACAAAAAGAAGGTGTACTAAGGCAAACCCTTTATTGTTAAAACTGGTCATCCCCCCCCCCCACAACTGATTCTATATTCAAACTCTATATCATCTGAATCACATTCAGAAACATTCACGTAACTACTAAAAGGCTTGGTAGTATCAACCTCTAAGTGGATCCACCACTCTGTCACTTGTTCATTTTGTTTAATTCGATAGTTTTTAACCCCAAATCCATTGTTCGAACATATTGCATTTGGCTTGACAAACAATTTGAGAGCAGAAGCACACGCAGGCTTTTCAATTATTGCCCCCATCGCTCCGCCGACAAGTTGATCCGCTATCGCAACGCCTGATTTCGAACCTTCCCCTCCCCGAGGTTTTAATACGAACATCGTCAAATCTCCATCATCAACGGTGGCGTTCAAAGAAAGTGCCACTGCAGGTAAAAGGCCTGATATTATTTCTGCCATTTTATCTGAACCATAGCTTTTTGTTATTTTCAGAACCGGAGAAAAACTTCCCGCATAAAGTGTTGCATCACATGTCGTAGTAAAATCATTAGCGTCAGCGTTTTTGAAAAAAAAATATTTATTATTTAACTCCGCAACCAAACCATCACATCCATCCGGACCACTCGCTTGCCTAGGCCAATTATAATCCGCGTCATCGTAGACAAAAGAAACAGCCGCATTTGCGATCGTCATCATATCCATCGCATGATTCTCAGCAACCTTTAGCTCATAATCATTAACAGTTTCTTGCACTGCAAAAAGAGCCATACCTACCATTAGCGCGATCACTAACGACATTTCAATAAGGGTAAAGCCATTGGAATGCTTATTCATATAAACCTCAGTTACCATTTACTCATAACATCCAACCTATTTGCTCTTGATTGATATGTATACATCATGGGCAGCGAACTGGAATGTCGCGGATATACTAAAAATTTTGGTGTTGATGATGTCTCACCCACCTCCTGTGAATCAGCAAAGAAGGTACCAAGAAAAATTCGATCTGAGTCCGATGCAGCTACCTGGATTTTTAACACTGGAACATCATCATTATTAAGCAGTGTACCCATGTCATTCAATACGTCATCGTAAAACCCTGCATACAAATCACCCAAGCCTTTCCCTTTCGTTAACACGCAATCGAGAGAACCGACCCACTCCCTCTTCCAATGGCAGTTATTGATTTTTGCTTGGGCATCTTCCATTAATGCTCTAAATCTAAAATCGTTAACGCTCTGTCTAATGGGTTTATATGCAATGGAAATCAACAACACCATCAACGATATTACTACCAACAACTCTATTAACGTAAACCCTGATGCTTTTTTCTCCGCGTTCATTAATGCATTCCATTCGCTGCACCCGCAGCAAGCGGCAAGTAAAACCCGATAACTGCAGCAATAACCGACATCATCATTAACACAAACCCAATCCGAGACAATGCTTTAGAGATCGACCTTGCGGCATGTAAATTCTGCAGCTCCATTGTATCTTCTAACGCTATCATAATATGTTGTTGCTCCGCCTCATCAACTTCATTTATAACGGACATACTATCGATAATCACAGGATCCCAATCATCTTCTTCAAATGCATCATGCATATCTTTTGATGTTGCCAAATGCGCATAGATACGGCCGTACACATTTCTGGTTTCACCTGCTGAGGAACTAAGTAGTTCATAAATAATATCAGAGTCTACAAAACCTGAGGCTCTTAACATTCGATAAACGGACAGAAACTGCGTCCCTCTATCTAATAACTGTTTTTTGTAGAACAAATTAAAAAATGGCGCTTTTCGTATAACACGCCATACCACTTTGTACTGTATTAGTAATGCCGCAATTCCCGCCAGAAAAAAAACGCCATAACCTCTTAAAATTTCACCTGCACCGATAAGAATGAACGTAAAATGATTTGGTTTGATCGTTGAATGATTACCACCAATCATATCTTGCAGTGTTGGACCTATAAACATCGGGATAATAGTAAAAAACGCCAAACCCATGATGATATAAATAATCCCTAGTCGTAACTCCCCGCTAACTTCCGCGCGAATTTTTTCTTGCGCAAGTAGGTACTTTGATACTTCTCGTAATGCTTCTGATAATAATCCGGTTTTCTCAGAGGCCTTTGCCATCAAAATTGCAAAACGTTCAAAGCGGAATAATTTAAGATAATCTGACAAGCCTTCACAGTGTGCTAAATCATCATCTTTATACTTTACCCACTTATTATTTCCCAATAAGTGCTCTACTCCCTGGCGCACAGTTCGCCCAGACGATAACGAACTGCTGAGCGTTTGCATAAAAACCGCTTGATTTTTAACGTCAGGTCTCTGGGGCTCAAGGAAAAACGCCAACTTTTCAGCCAAATCCTCTTTAACTGAGATAATACGTCGTTCTGGAATTTTTGAATTCCAACGTGCTTCCTCAAGCGTGGCCGCTTCTACCTTAATAGAAGCCTGGCCACCACGAGAATCAATATAGTTTACGACAAATTGCATGTTTAGTTACACTTGTACGTTATACAAGCCATTCCGGTAGCTGGAGTACAACTTACATAGTGATTTTGACCCATAGCACCACCGGTAACAGCTGTGCCGGCCGCAGTAAACGATATTGCTGGATCTCCAACAGTCGTCCCGGAAACAGTCGCACCACCACTTGCCATAAGCACATCCGACTCTGCATGCACATTTACCGTAATATCTGTCGCAGCAGCCGCCGGCGCATCAGCATGTGTGGTTGGAAAAGCAATGGTTAACTGACGAATAGTCACATTATAAGCCGCAGTCCAATCGTCTCCCCAGGGTGTTTGCCCAAATAAACCACGAGCCTCCAGTTGTGGCTTAGCATCGGCATCCAACGCACAAAGGCCCGCATTTCTAGCCTTGATGGAATGTATAGCAGAAGGAACATTCGCCAACAAAAAAGTAGACGCCATACCAATTTTTGCATCTTCTCCTGCATCACCCATTTCAATGCTCAAATAAATTGCCAACAACGACACAATGGCAATTACGGTGATTAATTCAACTAACGTAAAACCTTTTTGTTTATTCTTTCTAACTATCATATCTACCTCATTAATAGGGTTGGATTAAGGTTAAGATTAAATCTTCAATAAAAAGACATTGTCATCACAAAGAAAACCTAATTTATGGCGTCCAACATAAATAATTCTGCATTATCGGCAACCATTTTGGTTCTAGTTTCGATTTTTTTAGATTTCTCTGTGCCAAACTGATTTCTTGCAACGTGTAAAGGTGATATTTTCACTTCTAACGCATCCAATGTAGTCACCCCCAATGTCGCCAGGCGGATACCATCATCCCACAAATCATCAAAGGCCTTTCGTTCCTGCTGAGCAAATTTAATCTCATTTGAGCCATGCCCTTGCGCAATCATTTTCTCTGACAAGCGGTCATTAACAAATATTTCATTCACCAGGTGACGCCCTGAGTAGCCAAAGTTACATTTTGAACAACCCGCATCACGATTCACTACAGGAACCGTCACGTCCGGCATAGTTAATAGCTCGACGTCACCATAAACCGCCCGCAGCTCGGCATCAGCAATCACTGTTTTTTTTGTGGAACAGTGAGGGCAAACTCGGTTAACCAACCGCTGTGCCGTTACCGCAAGCAAGTTTTCTGCAATAAGCGCTCTATCCATACCAAGATTCACCAAACGATTGATTGCTCCGTGTGCATCGTTAGTATGTAAGGTGGTTAATACGAGGTGCCCTGTCATTGACGCTCTTAACGCTAGCTCTGCGGTTTCTGCATCTCTAATTTCTCCAACCATAATCACATCAGGGTCATGTCGCAACAATGACTTCAATGCCGTTGAAAAACCCATGTGTTGGGATACTTCTAAGGACGTAATACCATCCAACTGATCCTCGACAGGATCTTCTATGGTATAAATTGATTTTTCAGGAAACTGATCACGAATATCACGGAGTAGTGACTTTAAGGTTGTAGACTTACCACTACCGGTAGGACCGGTAACAACAATCAGCCCGTTGGAACGACGGCCGATAGATTTTAATATTCCTACATGCTCTGATGACAAACCCAATTGGGTCATACGGCTAATAGCACGAGAATTATTCAAAATACGAATCGTTATTTTGGGCTTTATTTCAGTAAACACTTTTACTGGTGCCATTTCTAAACGCATACTGACGTGTTTATGGGCTGCCTGATACACCAAGTATCCACTGACCGGCTCCAAATAATTATTCTGCTTATTCACCCGCTCCATAAGATTGTTAGCAACCAATCGATAACGATCTATCGATATGGTTTGAATATCAGGGATATTCGATAACTGACAGCGCCCATCAATGCGTAATTTGATGACCCCACCATGGGATTCAGGGTTAATGTGAATATCACTGGCTTTTCGGGTAATAGCTTCGTTCAGTAAGTTATCGACAAATTCCTTGGCCCATAACCCATTGCTATCCACCGAAGTCGTAATATCATAATTGGCCCGCAAGACATCATCTGATTCAAAATCAGACATTGCCAAAACTCCCAACTTATCAAAGTACAGATGGTCTTTGGCATCTTTTTTACGCCGTATTAGCGGCTCAATTTGATCTCTATCATAGGGGTTGGTAACGTACAAAATACTGTCAGAGATCAACCAAGGGCACTTATCATGAGTGCTTCGAATTAACTCTCCAGTATAATTTTCATCGACCTCATAGAGGTCGCAATGGTAGATCTCTGATAATGCACTGGCCAACAATACATCATCAAGGCCCTGCTCTAGCAACCTAGGTACAATGGCTTCCAAACAATCAGGAGTCGATATATTACGAGCAACTTTTTCACTAAGCGCCTCAATTTGAACCAACACAGAAATGATTTTCTCAAACTGTATATCTAACCTTGATCGTTTTTCCACAGCCATGATTTACCACCCAATCGTCGCGAGATAAATCATGCCATTCTTTTCAAGCTTTGCGCCAGAGGCTACGTCCAACGATAATAATTTATAGCCACCCGGTAACAACATGCCAACATGAGCGACTACTTGCCCCGCACTCGTCTCAAAGAGTGCATTTCGCCCTACCATTTTTTTCAATTTAGGCACAGATACTTGTAGCAGCTCTTGAGATGATATTGGCGCCGCTACCACCTGCCCCTTAGATTCATTACTTTGCATTCCATACATGCCAGAAAAATCACTAGGAACAGCACCTCCGGATGCCTTTAAATCTTGATACGCCTTCGCAACCCTAGCGCGCTGTTCCAATAATTTAGCTTGATACTCTAACTTTTGAAGTTCGCGGGCTCGCGATGCTTCTTGCTCTAATATCTTTACACCATCAATAGATTCTGCATGGAGATTGCTTGCCAACAACAAGGCTGACCCTACTATGCAGATTTTTATTCGTTGAATATTGCTCATACCTTGCTCTCTATATTTCACTAAATTTCACTAACGTTACCGGGTCGCCATAAAACCCAGGCTACTGCTGCCCACCTAACACAGAAAAAGTTACTTGCGCTGTTCCCCCTCCCAACGTAAGCTCATGAAGATATGTTGGAACGGTCTGTTGAAAAGCGTTAATGGCAACCAGGACAGCTCCCGTATCACCACTTAAGGTGCCATCCCAAGACGACAACGGCCCTTTGTAGAACCCCCCCCCCGCGACAGAACCTCGCTGGATATCCACGCCAAATTCATCAGCAATGGCTTTAACATAATCCCACTGCGATCTAACAGGAGGTAGCTCTTCCATTTGACCTAAACGTTCAGCCATTGAGTTAAACTGCTGAATGTCGCTTTCGAGTACCGCAACATTCTCCATCGATGCCTGGTGCAAACGGACATTTTGACGCTGATACACTTTATGACTAACCAACGCCAAGACAACGGCCACAATAACCCATTGCGCCACGCCCCACGTTTTCCAGAAATTTTTCAGATCTAATGTCATTTTTCTACCCCGATTGAAAAACTCACTGCCCATTTACCGGTATCCTGTGGTAAATACCGAGTAGTAAGCCATTGCATCTGGATTTTGGGGTCTGCCCCATTGTCAGGAACAATAAACGAGAGTGCTTGCTGATCAAACCTCTGAGGCTTAGCGGTCACCAGTCGGCGCTCATAAGCCCAGAGTTCAGCAATTTTTTCTATCTTTTGGTGATCATTAGGTACATCAGTAATTCGTGACGTTTTTAATCCGTCCAACCCTGTTCGTAAATAATCGCGCATCGCAGATTTGTCCAACACTTCCTGGTGTTCATATTTGTAATATTGTAACAACGAGAAATCTGTAAGCACCGCCAAAATTGCAACAAGTACCACGACAGATGCTGCGCTTGACCACGCTCTACGCACCTTCATTTTTCGCTCTACCTGAAGCTCCTCAGCCATTTTTGCTTCATGGGCTGGCAACGTAAGCGAGTCTACACTTGGTGCAATTACCGCTGCCTCATCTAAATTAAATCCAGCATCTGCTGCAAAAAAACCTGCTTCATAATCGCCAGAAAACTCTGCTCGACCAAGATCACAATGAATATAAAAACCATCCATTGGTGATGCCTGTACAACCTGTAACGATTTACGAAATGAAATAACGCCGCTATTCAACAGCGTTTGCCACAGGCCATAAATAGCAATACCGGGGTAAGTTTCTCGTATATTCTCTATATCGGTTTCATTAACATGAATAGCTGGCGTCTGGTTTTCCGCGGCCTGTAGCTCAACGTACATATGCTGTTCACTAAGAGGCACTGGCCCCACCATATCAGGCATAAGAACAACATCGACATTATCAATAGTGACAATTCGATTCACATAATCCGCAAAAAACTCAGACATCAGTTATATCTCATCAATAATGGTTGGAGTAACCGTCAACACAAGCTCTCGACGTTCCAAAACATTACTTTCACTTTCAAACAATGGATTAACCAACATGCCGGTGATTTTTTCACGCCATGGTAATTCTTGTAATTTTTTTGCAATTGAGCGCCTAATAAAACCACCCAGCTGTATCGCCTGACCACTTTTCACAATGACCTGGGTGGACATGTCATGGAGAGCAAGATTGGGGATTTTTATATCCCCGATAAGAAAGTCTCCTGTTTTGGAGCTTACAACAGGCCATATATCAAGAAGAACTCGGTCATCATCTAATATCCGAGGCACCACTGCCAACGTTACCCCCACACGAACAGACTCAACTTCAAACGATAAAACATCCGCTGAGTTTAACGCTGAGTTTAACGATGTTTCTCTTTCGACCTTACCCACATATGACAATTCCTCACCGGTAGATATGTAAGCATAAACGCCATTTCTCGCGGTTATATTTGGTTGGTTAAGAAGCTCAACCTCACCGAATTGATTTAGAAAGTTCATCATAAAGGATGCATTTACTTTAGATCCTCCGTAGGTGGTTCCTGTAGTCATTGGTAACGTATCCGTAAACACAGAGCCGCTATTTGAGTTAAATACGATATCCAAGGGGTTTCCATCAACAATCTTACTAAAAGACAACTCCTCCCAGTTAATTCCTGAAGCGCGGCTATCATCCAATATCACGTCAAATGCTTGTACCGAAATATTTACTTGCCTTGAACCTTGCTTAACCGCATTTCTAACAAATTGATCAACAGCATCTATTTTTCTTGGGCTACCGCCAGCACTTACCGTACCAATTGAGCGCAAAGACTGTACATAAGGAGCCATCTCATTTTTGTCTTCGTCGGCACCACTTGTCATAATAATTGATTTGGCACCTTCGATAATAGTTTCCCACTCATCCACCGATGACGATGTTGTTACTGTATTTCCACCGCCACCGCCACCACTGCTATCGCTATCATCAGAGCTACCTCCTCCTCCGCCTCCTCCGATAACCTCACCTGCTTTTAGGCTAACATTTCTAGTGGATGAGAAGACTGCTAGGTTCCATTGCTTTTCAACAAACGAGGAAACCGTCACGATATTACCGCTTAGAGCAATATCGTAACCTGTCAATGCCGATATATATTCCAAATAATCTTCTAGCGGCATTCTATTGGCATAAATACTAATTTCTTTCAATAAATCAACATTCGTATCTGCCGGCATGATGTTAAGCGATGGTAACTGCTCTCTTAACGCATCGATTAATGTCGTAGTACCAACATACGAAATTTTTGCTTTAAGGCTTTCTTCTTCAGGTGTCACCTCTCGCATATACGTTGCAGCACTTTCAGCAACAATGGATCGCTGCTGCTTTTGTAACGGCGCATATTTCAACTCTTGCGTATGCGGTTTTATCGCACACCCACCAATCAATGTACTCACAGCCAAACTAGCCAACAGTGGTTTCAACATAATTCTCATTTCTCTATAACTCCAACTGTTATCGCTTGCTGATGACTAACAACGGTGAGGCTTCACCATCTGCATTGACTAATTCAAAAAAGT
>MAAC01009662.1_pt1 | contig 25779 bp, 18 predicted proteins | sample 1115981 | NCBI WGS metagenome assembly MAAC01 (sample SAMN04961126, study PRJNA320927) | seawater metagenome | isolation source: sample BD02T64 sea water enriched with oil for 64 days | place: USA:Gulf of Mexico | collected 2013-07-27
ATATCGATAACAACACCGGTTACTATTGAACCAGGTGCCATTTCAACCGTTAATAAACTCTCTTCAAAAAGTTCAGCAAAGCTTTCGCTCATCCGGGAAATACCTCTATTTTAAAGGGCTTTATGGCTCGCAGCTAGTGCTCGTAACCAAGGCCCACAGCCGAGTCGCCAGACTCTCGGGTCATTCACATTAAGGAGCACACTGGTGCGATACTGGCATGAACGCCAATGACTCCTGTTAATTTTTTGCTCAAGCTTCTCGCTTAAATTTTTAGCCGTTGAGCGACGACCGTCAAGACCGCATCGAGAACCTCGTCGATACTCAGGGCCGTGCTGTCTACTGTGACCGCATCTTGCGCTGGCAGGAGAGGCGCTACGGCGCGGGTTCTATCGCGCTCATCACGGCTCTCAACCTTCTCAACGAGGTCGCGGAGACTACCACTTTCACCCTTTTCAATCAACTGCTTATAGCGCCTTTCAGCCCGCGCCTCGGCGCTGGCAGTGAGGAAAACCTTGACCTCGGCGGCGGGGAAAATAACCGTGCCCATATCGCGTCCGTCGGCTACCAGGCCAGGCTCGCGGGCAAAGGCCTTCTGGCGCTGTAAGAGCGCGCTGCGCACCTCGGGGAAAACCGCCACCAACGAGGCCTGAGCACCGAGCTCTTCACCGCGAATCAAGTCGGATACATCTTCTGTTTCCAGCACCACTTTGGGCGAGCCACCGCTGTCATCCATTTCAAAAGCCACATCCATATGCGCCGCCAACACCGCCAAGGCCTCGACATTATCAAGCGCCACGCCGTGACGCTTGGCCGCCATCACCACCAGGCGATACAGCGCGCCACTATCTAGATAGTTGAAGCCCAGCTTGCTCGCCAACAATTGACTAATCGTACCCTTACCAGAGCCACTGGGCCCATCGATGGTAATTACCGGCATATTCATACTGCTCATTGCTTGCCCTCACTCACCGCCAAGCCCAGCGCGCTAGACAAGTCGATAAAGCCCGGGAAGGAGGTCGCGACATTGTTGCAGTTACGAATTAAAATGGGGCCACTGGCTCTTAAACCGGCGATCGCAAAGGACATCGCAATACGGTGATCGCCCAAACTGTCAACCTCGCCGGACTGCAACTGACCGCCCTCGATAACAATGCCATCGACTGTCGGCTCGGCAGAAATACCTAGAATTGCAAGACCATCGGCCATTGCCTGAATCCGATCACTCTCTTTGACGCGCAGCTCTTCAGCGCCGGTCAAAACCGTTGTACCCTCGGCACAGGCTGCGGCTATAAAGATCGCAGGAAATTCATCGATCGCCAGTGGCACTTGATCTTCGGGAATGGCGATACCTTTCAAAGCGGCGGAGCGCACGCGAATATCAGCCACCGGCTCACCGCCTGCCAGGCGCTCGTTGTCGAGGGTAATATCTGCGCCCATAAGCCGTAAGATATTAATCACACCAATGCGTGTTGGGTTAATGCCAACATGGCTGAGGGTGATATCCGAGCCCTCGGCTATCGACGCGGCCACCATAAAAAAAGCAGCCGACGAAATATCAGACGGCACATCAATCAGCCCGCCTTGCAAGGTACCACCACTGCCGAGAGTGACCTCGGCGCCATCGGTTTTAACACCGTAACCAAAACCTCTCAGCATGCGCTCCGTGTGATCTCGGGTCGGCGCGGGTTCGGTGACGCGGGTTTCGCCATTGGCATACAAACCTGCCAGCAAGACACAGGATTTAACCTGAGCACTGGCCATTGGCAACCTGTAAGCAATCGCCTGCAAGGCGCAATTGCCACGAATGCTCAGCGGCGGCGTGCCACCCTCAGCGGTTTCGATTTCGGCACCCATCAGCGCCAAGGGGTCGGCGACACGTTTCATCGGACGACCGGTGAGCGACTCATCACCGGTCAGCACGCTATCAAAAGCCTGGCCTGCCAAGATGCCCACCAACAAGCGCATCGAGGTCCCCGAGTTACCCAAATACAGCGGGCCAGCAGGCGCTTTTAAGCCCTGTAGACCGACACCATGTATCACTACTCGCCCCTTATCCGGCCCCTCAATAACCACGCCCATGTCGCGAAAGGCCTGCAATGTCGCCAGGCTATCTTCGCCCTCGAGGAAGCCAGACACCTCTGTTACGCCCTCTGCCAGGGAACCGAGCATGATGGAACGATGGGAAATTGATTTGTCACCGGGTACTCGGGCCTGACCCTGTAGTACGCCACCCGCCTCTACGCGGTATTGAATTTCTGTGGAGCCCATAGTTTGCAGATACGCCTTGTTATCGAGCATGATTTGGAAGTGATGACGAGCCTCTTTGGCCCGGGTAAACACACCGAGCAGGTGTTCGCTATCACCGGCGAGAATCGCTGTGCGCAAGCTTTGCAAATGGTCGGTGACGCTATCCAGCACCTCGACAATGGCACTGCTATTGGCCAATGTAATGTCGTGCCACATGGTCGGATCGCTCGCGGCTATACGCGTAAAATCCCTAAAACCACCGGCTGCGTAGCGAAAAATCTCGCGATTCTCCTCCATGCCGGCCAAGGTATCGACCAGCGAATAGGCCAGCAAATGGGGTAAATGGCTGGTAGCGGCCAGCACCTCGTCGTGCTCCTCAACCGGCATTTCACACACCGTGGCACCAACGCCTTGCCACATGGCTGTCACGCGCGCCGTATGGGCCTCGCCCGTTTCCGCCAGCGGCGTAAGAATGACCCGATGATCATCGTAAAGATCGGGCAAGGACGCCGAAACACCGCTTTTTTCCGAGCCGGCAATGGGATGCCCCGGGACAAACTGTGCGGGCAGCGAACCGTAGATATCTTTAACCGCAGCGACGATGCTGCCTTTAACACTCGCCACATCGGTGAAGCTTACCTCTGGCGAGAGGTATTCTTGTAATTGGGTAATAATCTTTGGCACCGCTAATGTCGGCACGCCAACGACAACAATATCGCCCGCGCCCAAGGCCGCAAGCGCCGCCGGTAAATCACTCTCAACCCGGTCGACCACACCCAGCTCAATGGCTTTATCGAGGGTCGCAGGGCTGCGCGAGGCACCTATTACTTCGCTAAACAAATGTCGCTGCCGCGCCGCCAAGGCCAGACTGCCACCGATCAGCCCCAGGCCAATCACCAGCAAGCGGCCCGCAGATGCTGTAGTACTGGTCGGCGATATGACCTTGTCAGACATAAAACCGGCCAACACAACTTACTGAGTTTTTAATGGGGCTTAAATACATAGGGCAGTGTACCGACATGAAATATGGGCAGCTCAAGCAACTGGCTAGGCTGTCAAAGTACCGCGCCTGGGTAAGAACCCAGTATGCGTAAATCGGCCACTCTTTCACGCACCTGAGCTAGGGCCGCTGAAACGTGCTCATCGCTCTGGTGACCGACGAAATCAATAAAAAACACATAGTTCCAGGTGCCACTGCGCGCCGGGCGAGTCTCAACACGGGTCAAATCAACGCCGTGTGTTTGAAAGGGCTCCAGCAATAGATACAAGGCGCCTGGCTCGTTGTGAGCCGAGACAATAACCGAGGTTTTATCGTCGCCACTGGCGGGGATATCATCTCGCCCGATAACCAGAAAACGCGTCGAATTATCCGGATAGTCTTCAATCTTTTCATGAATTTTTTCCAGCGAATACAGTTGCACCGCCATTTCGCCGGCAATCGCCGCCGAATTCCACTCACCCTGTACACGGCGCGCCGCCTCAGCATTACTGCTCACGGGAATGCGTTCGATACCCGGGTAGTTGGCATCCAGCCATTTGCGACACTGCGCCAACGACTGGGAATGGGAGTAAACCCGAGTAATATTCTCCGCCTTAGTATTGGCGCCAAGCATAAAGTGGTGGTGGATGCGCAGTTCAACTTCACCGCAAATTTTTAGTGAAGATTCAAGAAAGCTGTCGAGGGTGTGGTTCACCACCCCCTCGGTCGAGTTTTCAATCGGCACTACACCGTAATTCACCGCGCCCGATGAGACCTCGCGAAACACCTCGTCGATGGCTGTCATCGGTCGACTCACCGCCGAGTGCCCGAAATGCTTTAAGGCTGCGGCCTGGGTAAAAGTACCTTCGGGGCCGAGAAAAGCCACGGTAACAGGCTGCTCCAAAGCCAGGCAGGCCGACATGATTTCACGAAACAGGCGAGCGACCTCCTCATCGTCAAGGGGGCCGGCATTCGCCGCCATCACTTTGCGCAGCACCTGGGCTTCCCTTTCGGGCCGATAAAAAACCGCGTCACCACTGGCAATCTTCACTTCGGCAACACTCTGGGCACAGCGCGCCCGCTGGCTAATGAGCGCCAGTAATTGCTTATCGATGCTATCTATCTGATCCCGCAGAGCGGGCAGATCGACAGTCGAGCCAGCGGCACTTGTGTCATCAGTCATCGTCATTCCCTGTTTCCGTAGGCGCGGCATCAGGGTCTGTGTTAACAGCGCTTTCTGTTTCTTCGCCTTCAGCCAAACTTGTTTCAGGGTCTTCCTCCTGAATATCGGCGACACCGACGAGGGTCTCATCCTCGCGCACACGAATCAGACGCACGCCTTGGGTATTGCGACCCAGTGTCGGAATGCCATCAACGCGGGTGCGCACTAGGGTACCCTGATCGGAAATCAACATAATTTCATGGCTGGCATCAACCTGTACCGCACCGACCAAGCTGCCGTTGCGCTCGGAGGTTTGAATGGCGATCACGCCCTGCCCGCCGCGCTTGTAGTTGGGAAACTCGGTCAGCGAGGTACGCTTGCCGTAACCCTTGGCGCAGACGGTCAAAATGGTTTTGTCCTCGGCGGGGATAATCAACGAGATTAGCTCTTCGCCTTCGGGCACACGCATACCGCGCACACCCTTCGCGGTACGGCCCATGGCCCGCACATCATTTTCATTAAAGCGCGTCACTTTACCGCTGGAGCAAAACAACATCACGTCGCACTCGCCATCGGTTATCGCCGTGCCGATCAGGCGATCGCCCTCTTCCAGCTCCAGCGCGCGCAAGCCAACACTGCGGCGACGAGCAAAGGCCGACAACTGGGTTTTCTTCACGGTGCCCTTGGCCGTTGCCATAAACACATATTGGTCGTCGCGGTACTCTTCCACCGGCAACATCGAAGTGATGCGCTCGCCCTCGTCGAGGGGCAATAAATTCACCATCGGCCGGCCGCGGGCATTGCGGCTGGCAACGGGTATTTCAAACACCTTCAACCAGTAGACCTTACCAGCATTGGTGAAGCACAAAATGGTGTTGTGGGTATTGGCAATCAACAGATGCTCGACAAAATCTTCATCTTTCACTGCGGTTGCCGAGCGGCCGGTGCCACCGCGGCGCTGAGCCTGGTAGTCATCCAGGGGCTGGGTTTTGGCGTAGCCACCGTGGGAGATGGTAACCACGCGATCCTCTTCGGGGATGAGATCGGCAATGGTCAAATCACGGCGCGAATCGACAATTTCTGTTTTGCGATCATCGCCAAACTCTTCGTCGATGGCGACCAGCTCTTCTTTAATGACGCTCATCAAACGATCGCTGTCACCGAGAATCTCCAGATACTCAACGATTTCGTCGAGCTTTACCTGATACTCCGCCAGTAACTTCTCGTGCTCCATACCCGTTAAACGGTGCAGACGCAATTCGAGGATGGCCTGGGCCTGAGCTTCCGAGAGGTAGTATTTGTTGTCGCGCAGACCGTACTGAGCACTTAATTCATCGGGACGACAGGCGCCCTCGGCACGCTCCAAAAAGGGCAGCACCTCTGCCGCGGTCCAACCCATGTCGAGCAAGCCCTGGCGGGCATCGGCCGGCGTCGGTGAGCCTTTAATCAAGACGATCACCTGGTCGATATTGGCTATCGCCACGGCCAGGCCCTCGAGAATATGGCCCCGCTCCCGCGCCTTGCGCAATAAGTAGGTGGTGCGACGGGTGACCACTTCCATGCGGTGGCGCACGAAGATTTCCAGCAAGCGCTTGAGGTTAACCGTTTGCGGCTGACCATCGACGATGCCGACAATATTAATACCAAACACACTTTCGAGCTGGGTCTGGGCGTAGAGGTTGTTGAGCAAGACATCGCCCATCTCGCCACGCTTCAGCTCAATCACCACGCGCAGGCCGTCTTTGTCGGACTCGTCGCGCAGCTCGGAGATGCCCTCAATTTTTTTGTCTTTGACCAACTCGGCGATCTTCTCGATCAGCTTGGCCTTGTTCAGCTGATAGGGGATTTCGCTGATAATGACGGTCTCACGCTGGGTCTTCGCATCGACCTCAACCTCGGCCCTGGCGCGAATATAGATGCGCCCGCGCCCGGTGCGATAGGCCTCGAGAATACCGGCTCGGCCATTGATAATACCGGCGGTGGGGAAGTCTGGCCCCGGTACCAGTGTCATCAGCTCATCGATACTGATGTCTTTATTTTCAATCAGCGCCAGACAGGCGGCGATCACTTCACGCAGATTGTGGGGCGGAATATTGGTCGCCATACCCACGGCAATACCCGAGGAACCATTCACTAGCAGGTTCGGTACTCGCGTCGGCAGTACGTCGGGAATCCACTCCGACTCATCGTAGTTGGGGACGAAATCGACCGTTTCTTTATCGAGGTCAGCCAGCAGTGAATGGGCAATTTTCGACATGCGGATTTCGGTGTAACGCATCGCCGCAGCGGAGTCACCATCAACCGAACCAAAGTTGCCCTGACCGTCAACCAGCGGATAGCGCAGGGAAAACGACTGTGCCATGCGAACGATGGTGTCGTAAACGGCGGAGTCACCGTGGGGATGGTATTTACCAATCACATCACCAACCACACGGGCTGACTTTTTATAGGGCTTGTTCCAGTCGTTATTAAGCTCGCTCATAGCGAACAAAACGCGCCGATGCACAGGTTTTAGGCCATCGCGCAAATCGGGAAGAGCACGCCCCACGATCACGCTCATGGCGTAATCGAGATAGGACTTACTCAGCTCATGTTCAATATTGACCGGTACTACTTGTTCGGCTGTCTCAACCATACCAACTTATTTCCTGGAAATTCCCGTCTTGCCCCAGCCTGTGCGGCGCCCTAACAACAGCGCACACTTTGCCGACACACAAGCGCGAAATTGTAGCATAGAACTCCTCCCCGCCCCTATTTCAGCGCGGCCAAGCAGTCAGCTAAGCCAGTAGGCTATACTCCGCGCTTTGCGCCAGTGGCCAAGGTAGAGCATGCCAGAAGAAAACATCGACATCTTGATCAATGCCGGCTGGCTGATCCCCGTCATACCTCGCAACACCGTGCTGCGCAACTGCAGTATCGCCATCGACCATGGCAAAATCATCGCCGTACTGCCCAGCGCCGAAGCCGAGCAACGCTACAGCGCCCAACAGTGCTACCACCTGCCCAACTCACTACTCATCCCCGGCCTTATCAATGCTCATGCCCACGCGGCAATGTCACTGCTGCGCGGCTACGCCGATGACCAAAGCCTGCACACTTGGCTCAACGAATCCATTTGGCCGGCGGAAAGCCGTTGGGTGAGCGAAGAGTTTGTTTTCGATGGTGCCGAAATCGCCATCGCCGAAATGCTGCTTGGCGGCACGACCTGTTTTAGCGACATGTACTTTTTCCCCGACCAAACCGCCCGCGCCGCGCGCAGCACCGGCATCAAGTGCCAGCTGGCCTTCCCCATCCTCGAGTTCCCCAGCGCCTGGGCACGCAATGCCGATGAGTACATTCACAAGGGCCTGGCGCTGCGCGACGAATACCGCGACGACACGCGTATCAGTATCGCCTTTGGCCCCCACGCCCCCTACACCGTCAACGACCCTGCGCTGCAGAAAATCGCCACCCTCGCCGGCGAACTCGACGCGGCCATTCATATCCACCTTCACGAAAGCGCTGGCGAAGTGACACAAAGTATTGCCGAATACGGCCTGCGTCCCATTGAGCGCCTGCAGCAACTCGGCCTGCTGACCCCCCTCACCCAGTGCGTACACATGACGCAACTGGTCGACAGCGATATTGCGCTGCTCGCAGAGAGCGGCAGCCACGTTATTCACTGCCCCGAATCCAACCTCAAACTCGGCAGCGGTTTTTGCCCAATAGAACCCCTGCAGAAAGCCGGTATTAATATCGCCCTAGGCACCGACGGCGCCGCCAGCAATAACGACCTCAACCTACTCGGCGAAGCACGCACCGCCGCACTCATCGCCAAAGGCATAGCGGGCAACCCCGAGCTACTGCCCGCCCACGAGGCACTCGAGCTGGCGACGATTAATGGTGCCAGAGCGCTGGGCATTGACGACGTTACTGGCAGTATTGAAGTCGGCAAGGCCGCCGACCTGGTCGCCATTGATCTTAACAATATCGCCAGCCAGCCCCTGTATAATGCCTTTTCCCAGTTGCTTTATACCGATAGTGCTAGCCACGTCAGTCACACCTGGGTCGACGGTAAGTTACTGGTAAAAGATGGTCAATTACTCAACCTTGACCAGGCTGAGCTGATTCACAAAGCCCAAATTTGGCAGCAAAAAATTCAGGCCGAGTGCTAATTCACAGCACTCAACACAGGCCCCACGAAAGCTGTATGCAAAAAGACTCCTGGAGAACAAATACGTGAGCCCCAACGATTCACCCAGCACCCACAATGTTGATGCGGCGGAAATCGCCAAATTTGAAGCTCTCGCCAGCCGTTGGTGGGACAGAAACAGTGAATTCAAAGCCCTGCACGACATCAACCCCCTGCGCGCCAACTGGATAGACCAGCTGTCGCCGGTGGCGGAAAAATCCCTCCTCGATATCGGCTGCGGTGGCGGCATCCTCTGCGAAGCCATGGCCCAGCGCGGCGCCCAGGTGAAGGGCATCGACATGGGCGAAACGCCACTGCAAATCGCTCGCCTGCACAGCCTAGAATCGGGTGTCGAGGTCGACTACCAACAAATCACCGCCGAAGAACTGGCCGAGCAAAGTCCGGAAAGCTACGACGTGGTCACCTGTATGGAAATGCTCGAACACGTGCCCGATCCGTCTTCCATCATTAAGGCCTGCATGCAACTGGTTAAGCCCGGTGGCGATGTCTATTTTTCCACCATCAACCGCAATCCCAAGTCCTTTTTATTCGCCATCGTTGGCGCCGAATATGTGCTTAATATGCTACCTCGAGGCACTCACACCTACGGCAGTTTTATTCGCCCCTCCGAACTCACCCGCTGGGCACGCGAGGCCGGTCTAGACGTCACCGAAATGACGGGCATGGTTTACAACCCGCTGAGTAAAAAATACAGCCTCAACGAGCGCGATGTCAGCATTAACTACCTGCTGCACGCCCGCAAACCGGCTTAGCTAGGCTTCAACTCAAGCGCCCCGACAGCCAATTGCCAACCCCGCTATAAAAGGAACGCCGTGTATGTCTCCCGTAAACTATCAAGCCGTATTGTTTGACCTCGACGGCACCCTGCTCGACACCGCGCCCGATTTTACCACCGCAATTAATCTGATATTAACGCGACACCAGCGGCCGACATTAGCCGAAAAAGACATTCGCGCCATTATCACCCACGGCTCCGCCGGGCTGCTCAGCTATGCCTTTGACTGCAGGGAAGATGACGCCAACTTCGAGACACTGCGGGAAGAATTTCTCGATATTTATGCTGAACATCTGGCACAGAAAACCTGCCTTTTTCCCGGCCTGAAAAAACTGCTCGAAGCCCTCGGCCAGCGCGACATTCCCTGGGGTATCGTCACCAATAAACCTCGGCGCTTTACCCACGCGATACTCGCAGGCCTCGCTCTGCAGCCGGCACCACAATCCGTAGTTTGTCCGGATGACGTCGAGCACAACAAGCCCCACGCAGAGCCTGTACTACTGGCCTGCGAGCAACTCGGCGTCGCCCCCCACGACACAGTCTTTATCGGCGACCACCTGCGCGACATCGAGTCCGGCCGCAACGCAGGCACAGCAACCATCGCCGCTGCCTTTGGCTATATTGACGAGGCTGAACGCCCGCAAGATTGGGGCGCCGACCACTTGGTGGATGACTCACGACAACTCTTCGACTTAGTGATTGCCCAATAATTAACAGCACCTGTGCCAACTCAACCAACAAGCCAACCCAACAAAAGACCGACACCATGAGCATTCAACAACCCAAAACCTATACCCCACCGCAAAAATGCCTGCAGGACAGGGTTATTCTCGTTACCGGTGCCGGCAGTGGCATTGGTCGTGCGGCGGCAATCAGTTTCGCGGCTCACGGCGCAACGGTCATTTTACTGGGTCGCACGGTGGAGAAGCTCGAAGCGGTTTACGATGAAATAGAAAGTGCAGGCTCACCGACCCCGGCTATTTATCCGCTCTGTCTTGAAGGCGCTACCGAGCAGGATTATCAAACCATGGCCAGTAATATCGAACAGGAATTTGGTGAGTTACACGGTCTCTTGCACAATGCCGGGCAGCTCGGCCAACGCACTACCATCGCCAACTACCAGGCGCAAATTTGGCAGCAGGTGATGCAGGTCAACCTCAACGCCCAGTTCTTGCTCACCAAGGCCCTACTGCCCATCATGAAAACCGCCGATGACGCCGCCATCGTTTTCACCGCCTCCGGGGTTGGGCGCAAAGGTCGTCCTTTCTGGGGTGCTTATGCGGTGTCAAAATTCGCCACCGAGGGGCTCGCCCAGGTACTCGCTGGCGAGCTTGACGGGGTCTGTAATGTTCGCGTTAACTGCCTCAACCCCGGCGCCACGCGGACCCCCATGCGCGCTGTCGCCTACCCGGCAGAAGACCCCGGCACCCTACTCAGCCCCGAAGAAATCATGCCCGCCTACCTCTATTTACTGGGGCCAGACAGCAAAGGCATTAGCGGGCAGTCTTTTGACGCGCAATAAGCCCTATTAGCAATAAGCCAACAGACTATTACCCTCTGGAGCCCCCGATGAAAACCCTACTTTTAACATTCTTACTCAGCTGCCTCGGCGCACATTCTTACGCTGAAAACCAAACGCTCAATCTCGATAAATTTATTGGCGAATGGACAGGCGGATACATCCATAAAAACAACATTCGTAAAGATAGCTGGGTACAAACAAGGGCCGCAGACGGCACCTTCAAACTCGTTTATGAAAGCTATCAATATGACGTACTCAGCAGCACCGAAATTAACGAGGGTACCTGGTGGATAGAGGGTGAATATTTTTACGAAAAACAAAATGGTGTCCACGACAAGGCCGACAAATATTTATACGAGTTAATCGGTAAGACTAAAATTAAATTTACTGAAATAAGTACTGACGAGAAAACCTCAGAGTTGATTCAGGGCTATTCATTTACGGATACTCGCGTAGAAAAATAGCACCGAGCTGACAAACGGCCTGTTATTGACGGATTCAAATTTTCCATCGCCCACTGACCCTGTGAATGTAACCCATGAATATTGCCTCACTGCTTGAAAAATCAGCCCGCCGTTTCCCCGCGCACAGAGCCCTCTCTAGCGGGCTTGAGCCCCACTGCGACTACGCCACACTCGCCCAGCGAGTCGCCGCCATCGCCAGCTATTTAATCAATGAATTGAATTGCCAACCTGGTGAGCGCATTGCCTTGGTGATGAAAAACTCACCCCAGTACATCGAGGTTTTGTTTGGCGTGCTGCACGCAGGGCTGACCGCGGTACCGGTCAACGCCAAACTCCACCGCCGGGAATTCGCCTACATTCTGGAAAACAGCACGGCATCTCACGCGTTTATTAGCGATGATTTCAACGAAACTATCGGCGAACTAGCCAACACCATCACCACGCTGAAATCGTTTATCAGCGTTAACTCAAGGGCTTTTCAGCAGATCTATGATTTGCCACTTCTAGCCCTGCAACAGTGCGAGCCCGACGCCATCGCCTGGCTGTTTTACACCAGTGGCACCACCGGCCAGCCCAAGGGTGCGATGCTCAGCCAGCGCAATTTAATGGCGATGACGCAAAGCTACTTCGCCAGTGTCGACACCATTGAGTCCGGCGCCACCCTACTACACGCCGCTCCCATGTCCCACGGCTCCGGCCTCTACGCCTTCCCCAATATCGCCGCGGGCGCCCATCAGGTTGTCACCCAGAGTGGCAGCTTTGAGCCGGCAGAAATTCTCCAGCTCATTGGCCACTACCCCCAGGTATCGATGTTTGCCGCACCGACGATGATTAAGCGCATGGTCGAAACCCCTGCGGCAAAAGATGAAAATACCGACAATTTAAAAGTGATGATCTATGGCGGCGGCCCGATGTATGTCGCCGACTTGAAAGCGGCAATGGCGCGCTTTGGCAATAAGTTTGCGCAGATCTACGGCCAAGGTGAGACACCGATGACCATCAGCTGCCTCAGTCGTGGCGACCATCTCGGGCGAGATGACCTACCACTGGACGAGCTTCTCGCCTCCGTTGGCTCTGCCCAGGTGCCGGTTGAGATTCGCATTGCCGATGCAAAGGGCAATGCACTACCCGACGGTGAGGTTGGCGAAATACTGGTCAGCGGCGATACCGTGATGCTCGGCTACTGGCAAAACCCCGAGGCAACGGCAAAAACCATCGTCGACGGCTGGCTCTACACCGGCGATATGGGCGTGCTCAACGCACAGGGGTATTTGACATTAAAAGACCGTTCGAAAGATCTGATCATTAGCGGTGGCACCAACATTTATCCCCGCGAGGTGGAGGAGATACTGCTCGAGCACCCTGACATTATCGAGGTTTCCGTGATCGGTAAAGAACACCCCGACTGGGGCGAAGAAGTTATCGCCGTTGTGGTGCAACGCGACTCGGCAGGGCTCGATAAAGCCCAACTCGACACCTTTTGTCTCGACAATATGGCCCGCTTCAAGCGCCCCAAGCACTATCACTTTGTCGCACAACTGCCGAAAAATAACTACGGAAAAATCCTGAAAACCGAATTGCGGGCTTTATTGAAATAAACACTTAACACCGGTTCAATCAATACCGCGCCCTAGGCTAACACAGTCCAATAAAAAAGACGGGCTCGCCAATAGATGGAGAGCCCGTCTTTTTATAAACAACCTATTCAGTAGGCGCTAGCTACGTGGTGCCGCCGGATTCTTTAGCCCCTTGGCTAGGGTCTTCGGCATCAACTCCTGCAATTGCTCCTGAGTCCAGCGCGTGTCGCTAAAGATGCTGCGCTCTTTGACGGGCAGGGAGACCAGGGTGATCTCTCCACCACCGACAATAAAGTCGCGGCCATTAATATGGGAGGCGGCAGCGGTGCAAAGGAAAACCACTAGCGCTGAAACCTGCTCGGGGGCAAAGGTCTCGGAGTCTTCGCTCATGTCTTCGATTTCATACATAAACTCGGGCAGTGGCAGCTTGCCAGCGCGCGCCATTTCCAGGGCTTTTTTCATATCGACGGCACCGGCCATACGCGTACCGGCGCGGGGGCGAATGGCGTTAGTGGTGACGTTGTAGGGTCCTAGCTCCAGAGCCAGAGTGCGAGAAAAGCCGACGATGCCCTCTTTCGCAGCGGCATAGTTGGAGGCGGCATAACCACCGAGGCCCGCTTCGGATGCGGTGTTGATAATGCGTCCGCTGCCCTGTTTACGGAAAATGTCCGCCGCCTGTTTAGTGACCGAGAACAGCCCCTTGAGGTGCACGGCAATCACACTGTCCCACTCTTCCTCGCTCATTTTGACAAACAGCTGGTTGCGAATATTACCGGCGTTATTAACCACGATATCGAGTCGACCAAAGGCATCCAGCGCCTGCTGTACCATGCCCTCGCCATCGCTGACGCTCGTCACATTGCCGTAGTTGGCCACTGCTTCACCACCGGCGGCGACGATTTCATTAACCACATCATCTGCGGGACTGGCGTCATCACCGGCGCCGAGCACAGAGCCACCGAGGTCATTGACCACGACTTTGGCGCCCTCTGCGGCCAATGCCAGTGCGTGGGTGCGACCCATGCCTCGACCCGCGCCAGTGACAATAGCGACCTGTCCTGCTAATAAATTACCCATTTTCCATCCACCTCTGTATTAAAAAATAATAACGTTATTTTGCTATCCCTCACCGGCGATAGCTCTTAAAATCGATTTCAGTATTCTAAAGGACTGGCTCAACGCACTAAACCCCAAACAAATAATTTATTATAAAGGCGGGTTGTACCATGCAAAAAACACACATTCTCGATGGCATTCGCGTGCTCGATTTTTCCCAACATGTTGCCGGCCCCAGTGCCAGCCGCATGATGGCGGAGATGGGCGCCGAAATTATCAAGCTAGAGCTGGCCCCCTTCGGCGAACAAATTCGCCAGGTTGGACTCAAGATTAATGATCGCAGTGTTTATTTTATTCAGCAAAACCGCGGTAAAAAAAGCGTCTGTGTCGATATGAAAACAGACGAGGGCCGCGAGATTGTCTACGGCCTCGTCAAGCACGCCGATATTCTGCTCGAAAATTTTGCCCCCGGTGCCATTGCCCGACTGGGCTTGAGCTGGGAAAAAGTACAGCACATTAATCCCGAGTGCATCATGTGCTCGATATCCACCTTCGGCCAGGCCGGCCCCCTCGCCACCCTGCCCGGCTACGACTTTATCGGCCAGGCCTACGCCGGCATTACCGGCATGATCGGCGACGAAGAGAGCGGCCCCTATATTCCCCTCGCCGCGCTGGGCGACACCATGACCGGTGCCCATGCGCTGGCGGCCATTAACGGCGCCCTCTATCACCGCGCTACCGGTGGCACCGGGCAACGCCTCGACATATCCCTGCTCGACTGCTACTTCCATTGCCACGAAATGAATGTCGGCACCATCAGTGCCAGCAACGGCGCCTATACCCCCAAGCCCGGTCGCCATCACAGTGCCGTCGGCCCCCTGGGTGTGTTTAAAAGCAAGGACGGCTACATCATTCTGATTGCGATTTTACGGCGCTGGCCCGACTTCTGTGACGCCATAGGTATGCCCGAGTTGATCGACGATCCGCGCTTTGCTGACGATGCGATCCGCGCGCAAAATCAGCATATTTTGACCCCCATTATTGAAGGCTGGCTGCAGGCTCAGGAGAGTGACGCGGCGACCATAAAAATGCTCGGTGAAAAACATATTCCGGTAGCGCCCATTCTCAGCATTAAAGAAGTCATGGAACATCCCCATATGCAGGAACGCGGCACGGTGCGTACCGTTACTGACAGAGGGGCCGGGAGCTTTGAAATGCCCGGTATGCCCCTGCGCTTTTCTGCCTTTGACAATGACCTGGAGCTCGATGCGCCTTACCTTGGCGAACACAATATTGAAGTACTCAGCAACTTGCTGGGCATGGATAGTGCAAAAATTAATGCCCTGACAACACAGGGCGTGCTGATTAACGAAGCACTGCCCAACCACAATAATTGATTGATACCCACAACTTACTTTAAGGAAAACCCTATGCATAAAGTCGCACTAGTCACCGGAGCCAGTCGAGGCATCGGCCGCGCCATCGCCATCGCCCTGGCCGAGTACGACTTTAGCGTCGCCTGTTTCGCCCGCGACAAAGCCAAGCTCGATGAAACAGTGGCGCTGATCGAAGCCGCCGGCGGCAAAGCCAGTGTTCATACCGGTGATGTCGGCATTGACAGCGACCTACAGCAACTGGTCGATGACGTTTGCAAGCTGCATGGCGGCATTGACGTGCTGGTCAATAATGCCGGAATTACCGAGGGCGCGGCGGCAAAAAACATATCGCCCGAGCGTTTTCGTGAGGTCTTGAACATCAACCTAGTGGCCCCGTGGGTACTGGCTCGCGCTACACAGCCGGTGATGAAGGCCCGAGGTGGCGGCGTGATTATTAATGTTGGCTCCACTTACGGCTCTACCGGCGTCGCCAATAACTCACCCTATTGCAGCTCCAAGGCTGGTATCGAAGGGCTGACTCGCGCCCTCGCCCGGGAGTGGGCACGCGATCAAATACGGGTCATTTGTGTGGCGCCGGGCTTTGTTAAAACCGATATGGTCGGTGATAACTTTGCCGGCACCGAGGTCGAAAAATTGGTGGTCTCGCGCATCCCCATGAAACGCTTTGGTGAAGCCGATGAAATCGCCCAATTAATTGCCTTCCTATCAACCTCGAAAGCCGGCTTTGTCACCGGTGAAACCCTGGTTATCGACGGCGGCCAGCGCTCATTGATCTAAGCCTCGCGTACAGCTCGCCCGGGAAGATTGTTGATAGCGCATTGAATTGCTTTCCATTTGCCTCACTTTTGGTCATGATTATGGGCTGACAATTATGGGTAGCGGCCCTGTAAGCCGCTAAAACAAACAATGAGCAAAGAAGAAGTTGGCGTTAAACGCTTTAGCAAAGAAGAGAGTTCCAGCAGAATTGGTCGCATACCCACACCCACCGGTTATCCCGGGCTGGGCGATATCAACAGTTATTTGATTTTCCCCGAGCAGGCCGGCGGCGAGCTAATCCTCATCGATACCGGTATTTGCTCGGATGAAGCCTGGCAGGCCCTCAATGATGGCCTCGCCGAGCTCGATTTACGGGTCGAGGACATTGATAGAATCCTCCTCACCCACGGCCATACCGATCACTACGGGCAAGCGCAACGCATTCACGAACTATCCAATTGCCAGCTCTGGGCCCACGAAAACCTGTGGCTGACGAATGAACGAATGCGTCCACCACCCGAGCGTAAAGAGTTAGAGCTCTACTACTACGCACTGTGGGGTGTCGATAGAGCGCTGGCCGACAAAGCCATTTCGCGCCGGGCAAAAATCGCCGACCGCTACCACCCCATGGAGCCCGATCACCTCTTAAAGGATGACGAAATTGTCGCCATCCCCGGCTTCGATCTGAAAACCATACACACCCCGGGCCACTGTCCCGACGAGGTGGTTTACTGGCAGGAAGACCTAAAACTGTTCTTTTCCGGTGACCATCTGCTGCCCGATATCACCCCGGTTTGCCTGACCCAAATGCCGCGCAATAAAGGTGATGTACGGCCCCGCGCACTGAGCGAGTATCAGGATTCACTGGCCAAGGTGTCGCCCTACCCGGCTCGCGTCACCTATCCCTCCCATGGCGCCCCCATTACCGACCACCTCGAGCTGATTAAGTCTTATGGCCTGTCGACCGATCGACGCCTGCTAAAGATCAGTCGCATTCTCGAAGCGGGTGGCCCGATGACACCCATGGCCGTTGGCAAAGAGCTTTTCCCAAAGGCCTGGGAGTCGCAGATTGTCCCCGTGATGTCGGAAATTATCGGCCACTGCGATATTCTCGAGGATAATGGCCACTTGGTTGAACAGATGAATAACGGCGTCATCGAATACCTCTACCGCTCGACACCCGCGCCCAATTAAAAACCCCGGTAAAGGCCTGTGCTCCTCAGTATCCCCTGGCACAGGCCTTTACGTCGACACTTTGAAAGAAAGCACCACGACAATAATAAATAGCTAGGACAGCACGTTATGAATTATGACAACCTGGAATTTTGCCGCGCCGAACTCGATGGCCACATACTTACCGTGACCATCAATCGTCCCGAGGTGATGAATTCTCTGCACCCCCCCGCCAACTTCGAGCTCGAGCAGGTCTTTAACACTTTTGCCGAAGACCCCGAGCAATGGATCGCTATTCTTACCGGCGCCGGTGAGCGCGCCTTCAGCGCCGGCAATGACCTGAAATACCATGCCAGCGGCAGCAAGCGCGGCACCCCCGAGACCGGCTTTGCTGGATTGACGTCGCGCTTTGATTGCGACAAGCCGATTATCGCCGCTGTCAATGGCGTCGCCATGGGTGGCGGTTTTGAAATCGCCCTCGCCTGTGATTTGATTATCGCCGCTGACAACGCTAAATTTGCCCTGCCCGAGCCGCGAGTCGGCCTCGCGGCACTGGCTGGTGGCCTGCAACGCCTGCCCCGTCAAATCGGCCTCAAACCGGCGATGGGCATGATACTCACCGGCCGCCATGTTAGCGCTAGCGAGGGCATGTCGCTAGGCTATGTCAATGCGGTGGTGCCCCAGGCAGAGTTAATGGCCGAAGCGCGACGCTGGGCAGAGATGATCTTGCAGTGTTCACCGGTGTCGATACGCACCAGTAAAAATGCGGTTATGCAAGGGCTCGATCAGCTCGATCTTCAAAGTGCTATCAAAGACTCGCACTCGCTGCCCTCAGTAAAAGCACTCATCAGCAGCGCCGATTTTGAAGAGGGACCTGCGGCCTTTGCCGAAAAACGCAAGCCCAAGTGGCAGGGAAAATAAGCAACGAAAGCAGTGACTCGGCAATTCAGCCTAGTAATAGGCCTTTTTCCAAAAGGCCTTAAAGCTTTTCTCGCCAGCGCATAAAATCCGATGGCTTTTTACCCGCTAAAGCTGGCACAATAGCGGCCCGCCAACGTGGCGGAATCTAGATCCACCGACGCCTCCGTAGCTCAGCTGGATAGAGTAATCGGCTTCGAACCGATTGGTCGGGAGTTCGAATCTCTCCGGGGGCACCATCTTCTAGCAACACCCTTCTGCCTAGATTGACAGCACAAGCGACTCTCTGTCGGTCAATCCTTGTCAAAACTAGCTGTCGGAATAGGCTGCAGCTTGCCGCCTATTCGCTCATGGTAAAAAACATCCCGCGTCGCCCGCCATTTTTTAAATTCCTCAAACGGCAACTTACAGACTGTATAAATTCCGCACAATAAAAAGCCCGCTCAATTAGCGGGCTTTTTATTGTGCGGTCAATCAGTGATGTTGCGGGCCATCTCCATTCGCCAGCGCCGCCTGAGCCGCCTTGTACTTCGGCACCAGTAACCAACGAGCCAGTGCGGGCATTACAATAATCGCGGCTAGCATGTTAACCACAAACATAAAGGTCAACATAATACCCATATCGGCCTGGAATTTAAGGGGTGCAAAGATCCACGCGCCAACGCCGACACCCAGTACCACACCGGTGAAAATAACCGGGCGCCCGGTGGTCGACATGGCATGAATAAAGGCATCCTCAATGGATTCGCCCTCCTCAATATAGTGACCCAGCTTACTGTAGATATACACCGCGTAATCCACCCCGACACCAACACCCAGGGCGACAACTGGCAAGGTATTTACCTTCAGACCGATGCCGAGAATCGCCATCAGTGCGTAGCAAAGTATCGACACCATGGTTAAGGGCAGTACGATGCAGAGCATGCCACCAATGGAGCGGAAGGTAACAATCGCCAAGGCAATAATCGCACTGTATTCCCAAAACATAATCGGCAATTGCGCCTCTTCAACGGCGTCATTAGTCGCCGCAATAATGCCCACATTACCCGTCGCCAGCAGAGGGTTAAACCTCTCTATCGGCAGCGTAGACTCAAAGGCGTGAATGCCCTTAATAATGCTATTGATGGTTTCTGCCTTGTGATCGATGGTAAATATATTGATCGGCATCGCCTTACAGGCGGCATCCATAAACTCATCGCCGCCGGCACCCATGTGATAGAGGGAGGATGACATGGTGCTGGGGTTGCGCGACAAGGCGAACCAGCGGGGGCTACCCTCATTATTCGCCGTTAAAATCACCTTCATATTATCGACCAATGAGCGCACCGACTTCACCCCCGGCAAGTTGCGCACATGCCAGGCAAAGCGATCAATTTCATTCATGACATCGAAATCAACACAGGCATTGTCTTGCGATTCGATGACCAGGCTAAGCTTGTCAACACCGACCGAAAAACGTTCGGTAATAACCCGGCTATCGACGTTATAGCGCGCATCTTCTCGCAACTCGGGAATACCTGTCTGCGAATCACCGATTTTCAAATCATTGTTAGCAATGCCACCCCAAATGGTGGCCATCACGCACAAACCAATAACTACTAACGATGGCTTGGTGTGGGTCAGTTTACCCAGTAAACGCCATATTTTGGCCCGGCGTACTTCGCCACGTTCATGCTTGGTCCGCAGCTTATCGAGATTGGACGGATTAATGTAAGACAGCAGAATCGGTAGCAGTACCATATTAGTGAAAATAATCGATGCCACACCGAGAGTGGCAGCGATGGCCATTTCCTGAATAATACCAATATCAATTAACAGTACGGTTAAGAAGCCTACCGTATCACTGATCAAAGCGATAATGCCCGGAATGAACAGCGCGTGGAACGCTCGCTGTGCACCCACCATGCCGCTAACGCCGACCGCTTTTTCGGGCTTCGGGTCAATCGCATTACCCCAGTCATCTTCCACGCCGCCATACATGGTCTGCCACAACCAGGCATTAATCTTCTGAATGCCGTGACTAACGGCAATCGAAAACACCAGGAAGGGCACCAAGATGCTCATGGGATCGAGGCTGAAACCCATCAACGGTAGTAGACCCATTTGCCAAACTACGGCAACCAGGCCGCTCACCAAGGGCAACAGAGTGGCTTTTATCGAGCCGGTATAGTTATAGAGGAATAGGCCCGTAAAGATAAAGGTGACACCAAAGAACAGCATAACCACCCGAGCACCATCGGCAATATCTCCCGTGGACTTGGCAAAACCGATAATGCGCACGCTAATCTTATCGGTCTCAATTTTATTGCGGATTTTCTCTTCAAGGTCCTGAGACACCTTCTGGTAATCGAGAGGCTCTCGCGTCGAAGGATTCATGTCCAGCAATTCAACACGAATCAAGGCACTGGAAAAGTCGTTGGCCACTAAACTGCCGAGTCGCCCCGACTTAATAATATTATTGCGCAGTACCGGCCACCACTCATCTGTGGGGCGGAACTCAGCGGGAACGACATTGCCCCCGGAAAAGCCATCTTCAACCAATTCAATGTAGCGTACATTGGGGGTCAGAATAGAAGTGACCGTGTGTCGTGCTACGCCGGGTAAAAAGAAGACCTCTTCATTCGCCGCCTTTAACGCCTCAAAGAACTCGGCATTAAAAATATCCCCTTCATCTTGAGTCAGCGCGATAATTAATTGATTGCCACTACCGAACTCCTCTCTATATTTGATCAGTGTTTGCAGGTAGCCGTGCTTTAAGGGCAGCAACTTTTCAAATCCGGCTTCCATTCGCAGTGACGATGCGTGGTAGCCCATAAATAGAGTCACCAGACAAAATATTGACAATATTAAAATGCGGTTGGAAAAGAGCCTATCCTGAACCCAGGCCGTTATCTTACTTTTTAGCATTATTACTACCCCTGCCCTGATTTATATCTTGCCAATAAAGGTATTGTTAGCGCCGCGAGTCAACGCGCACAGTTGTTACAAACCCATGAAGTTACTGATGTATTTACTCAATAACACACTAACGGAGAGAAATTATCTTTACACCCGAGCTGCCAAATAACAGCAATTCACCATCTCTTATTGTTTGCACTGACATTAGTGAATCGTAGTATTTATAGGGCACCTTTTCGGCCACCAACGCGCTCTTTTCCATTATCATCAAGGTACCACTTGCTCCGGTCAAAACAATCTTATTATCCGGTAATTCAAAGGTGTGGAAAATATTGGCGACCGTTCCCGTTGCAATTTTTAACCAGCTGTCGCCGTTATCGCTTGATCGGTATATATTGCCCCGCAAACCGTAAATCAATAACTCACCCGAGCTCAGCTGATTGACGCCAAAGAAGGAACCCGTGTAGGGAGACGCCATAACCTGCCAGCGCTCATCGCCTTCGACACTATCGTCAAATAAAAGCAGGGTGCCAAGCTCACCGGCAATTAACAGCTTATCCTGAAATAAAATCATGCTATTAAAATTTGGTTCTGGTTCCATCTCCTTACTTTCCAGCAAGTCATAGAGGCCAGAAGCAGTGTCGACAGTATTCCAATTCGCGCCACCATCGGTCGTTACCAGCATTAAGCCATAGGCGCCGATGGCGTAGCCGTTGTTTTTATCCTTAAAGATAATATCTAACACGGGCTTGGGAATGTCGCCACCCGTGATCGGGTCTTCGTACTGAATATCCCAATTTTTACCACCATCGGTAGTATGTAAAATCAAGGTGTCGTGGCCGCCGGCCCAACCCTCGTTTTCATCAATAAAAAAGATCGTCGTCAGTAAAGCCTGTGTCGGTGTCTCTGCTTGTCGCCAGTCAATACCGTCTTTTGAATAAATGATATTGCCATACAGTCCTGGCGCAAAATAGTTTTCACCGCTGCGCACAGAGTCTGTCAATAATATGTGCTTGGCTAGCTTTGACTTCATAACAGGCCGCTGTAGGGACTGCTCAGATAAAGCAACACTTGTTGTCGCTAACAACGTGATACCCACAAATATGCGGAACATCAACGCCACAACCGGAAATTTTAAACCAGAAACTTTTGCTCTATTTTGGAAATACTTCAACTTCTCCACCCCTCGTTCGGTCTCAGCCAGCTGTATTCAGTCATCTACTACTCACAGGTTTTGCCACAACTTATACTGTTGTTTTACCCAGCCCCAAAATGACAACTGATTTACATATTATAAGTTATAGCCATTACAAACTCTATTTATTTTGACCCCTTAACAACCAATACCACTCTTCGAGGCTGCCAAGGAAGATCTCAATAGCGATACGACGTCAAACCCAAAAACAAAAAAAGGCAGATGTCCCCATCTGCCTTTTTGTCTTGCTGTGGTTTACCTTACCCCATTGCGCCGAATGGATGCTGGCGTAAAGTACTTATCCTCCCAGCGTCCAGTAAAGTCTGGCGGATTTTTCTTATCAAAGAGAAGGGCTAGCATACGACCTGCCTGCATGTCGTATTGAAACTCAGCAGCCGGAGCCATAAAACCAATGTCGTAGTACATAACATCGTGGTCTTCCCAGTAGCGCCAGATCTCGCCACGACGATCGTAGCCATCGACCACCATAATGAAGTAAGAGTCTTCATCCAGGTACATAACGCGTTTCGCGTAATCATGGCTAGTGCCCTCTTTTAGCGTACCCTCAAGAACCCATACGCGGTGCAACTCATAGCGCGCAAAGTCCTGATTCAAGCGACCTTCGGAGGTAATGATGTTTTCAGGACCGGCATTCGTCGCGTGTAACTTGTAGGCATTGTAGGGCACATAGAGCTCTTTTTTACCCACCTTTTTCCAATTAAATCGGTCGTTGGGGCCATTAAAACCCCACTTCTGATCTGTGGTCGCGAGGCCATCGCTGGCCGTCAGAGGATTGTCATATACAATCTGCGGTGCTCTTTTAACACGACGCTGGCCAGGACTATAGGCCCAGGCACCACGAAACTTCTCGGTGAAGGAGACCGGATCCTTCGCCAATACCACCTGACCAGCGACTTTTGCTGGAGCCAGTAAGGTTTGATAGTAGTGCAAGTGATCGGTTTCGGGATCAAAGTCCTGGATATCCGGATCACTGTACTTATAGTGCTGCTGTACCGAGAGTTGGTTAATGGTGTATTTACCGCTCGAGGTAATGGCCAGCGTTTGCTCCATGCTATCGACCCAGACATTGATCGGGCGAGTCGCCTGATTCATCAGCAGCTCATTGCCATTTTGAGGGATCGGAAAGGCCCAGGAATGATGGGCATTTTTAAAACCAACAACACCCTGCCCCTTCTCTGGTGCTAGTACCACCTCAGCAGTCCCGGCATTTTTCAGGGCTGCCTCGTAAATATAGGGTGCATAGACAGCTGAGCGGCGCGTCTGATAGACATTCATATACCAATCGGGATAGGTCTTAAACATCGCCTTTTGGCCGTCACTCAGCTTATCCGCGTGCTCATTGTAATTTTGTGCGGTGATTTTAAACAGCACCTTGTCATCGCGAAATGGGTCCGTGTGAAACTCACCAACGACAAAATCCGACGGTGCCTGCAGCCGCTCATTTTTCCACTCGGGGATGGTGCCCTCGGCATTGCCAGCGCGTTGTGCACCGGCCGGTGTCAGCTCGGTACCCTCAACACCCAGTTTTGCAATTTCCTCGGACGACACTTTAGCCAGGGCCATTGGCGAGGCCGCGCACAGGGCAAAAGCACCCGCCGCGACAAGGCCTTTGACCCGACCTATCTTATTGATTTCATTATGTTTAAACATATTTACAACCTTCCATTATTATATTTATAGTATTTTCTAAATTTCGTTTACCAGCGACAGGACTACCGCCAGTCCGGTAGTAGCAGCCCTGCCTCTGTATCACTGCCCTCTCTATTATTGTTTTCTGTTCTGTTATACCCCCCCCTGTTAGAAGCTGCGCTTAAAGACAATGGAGACGTTATCGCGACCGTCACTGGTACCCGCAGTACCAATCCAGGTCACATACTGTAGATCTACAGTTGTACTGGAAAGGTAGCTAAAACCCAGCTTAGCAATCAAAGTGCGCTGATTCTCAACCATGGCGCCGCCCTGGAAGGGTGTATAACCCTCGACGTTGTGGACAAAGATCACCGTGGGACTAACATTGACGTTGGCAAATACATCGTTGTATTCCAGCGCAACAATTGCAGTATAACCCCAGGAGAAATCGGTAAGAGGTCTATCCAAGGCATCAACACCATCAAAACGACCTGGATCGACCGTCTGATTACCAGGCGCTTGTGGGCTATCATTTACCCGGTCTGTAGCATCACCAAAGGACATACCATCGATCCACACCATGGAGACGTCGAGGATGGTACTGATCTTATCGGCACCGAATAAATCTGTACCCACGGAGCGGGTATAGTTGCCCAAGAGGGTATAGACATCCGAATTGCCTACGTCACAGCCTGGAAGAGTGCCCTGAGTTTCTTGGGTCGCGTAGCTACCGGGAAATTGGAAGATATCGGCAACGCGAGCTCCACCAAAGCCAGGTACTTCAACACCACTAATGCCGAACAAGTTACGACACTCACGAGTATCGAAAAAGTCCGTCTTCAGGTTGAGTTCCAGAGCGAAGGAACCGTCCCAAAAGGCCTCACCATTTAAAGAAACGGCATAGGTATCCTGGTCTTCAGCATAGATCCACTGATAACCCGCCAAGGTATCGACACCCGGTCGAGCAGGGTCGTCACGGATTACATAATCTTCATTTAGACCGATATAAGGGCTGTGCGCATGGGTGCGAGTATAGTAAAAGCCCAAATCGGCATAGTTCCACGAGGGAATGACGAAGTGCATATTGATACCGTACTGGCCACCATCTGGCTCCTGCTCACCGGACTTTTCAATGCCACGAATAAACAAATCAGGGTTGTAGCCGGAACCCAAAAAGTCGAAGGGGCTAAAGTAGGTGCCGACACCGATAAAGGTAGAATCGCGCCAGTTCCAGGTGTAGAAGGCCTCGAGACTGACATTATCGGTAAAACCGAAATTCAAATACACCGACTCCTGAGGTATCAAGGTTTCCTTAACATCGGTACCCGGTGTCGTCGCCTTGGATAAATCCTTAGGGTTCATCATCTGGCTAATGCCACCGCCCTGGATATTACTTTCACCCCAGTTAATGACCTGCTTACCAATGCGGAGATTGATGGGGTGGCCACCGAAGATCTCCCAACTGCCATAGACAAAGGCATCGTAGAGAGTGAATTTATTACCTGCGAGGTTTTGCGCATCATCGGCAATACCATCGACCAACTGTGAAGATGTAAAACCCAAATTGGCGGGATCATCCGGGTGAAATGCAGCACCACCTGCGGCATTGGGCCAAAAATTGGGGCGTGAACAATTGGTACAATCCTTGTTCATGATGGTGTAATCATAGGTATAGGAAAAACGCGTCAAAAAACCAAAGCCGTCCTTACTCATACCGAAATCTGTCAACAGCGACACTGGTGTCGCGTAAACATCGCCAGCATCGGCGAATAAATTATTGTTACCCGTTGGATCTGCAGTGCCGTGGTGCTTTTGATG
>MAAC01011384.1_pt1 | contig 25757 bp, 22 predicted proteins | sample 1115981 | NCBI WGS metagenome assembly MAAC01 (sample SAMN04961126, study PRJNA320927) | seawater metagenome | isolation source: sample BD02T64 sea water enriched with oil for 64 days | place: USA:Gulf of Mexico | collected 2013-07-27
CCTTCCAGTGCTCAAAGCGGTTGCAAATGTATAACCTTTTTTATTCCTAGCAAGCTTTTTTAAAAATTTCTTTCGAAATAATTAGTACACTCATTAAGCGGCTTTTACAATGAACTTTTTTGCCGGTTTCCCGACACAATACCTCTGTATTGCGGATGCAAATGTAGTATGCATTTTTATTTCACGCAAGGAAACAGTACAATTTCTCTAAAAAAAGGATGTTTATATTTCAGTGGATTAAAAATCAACAAAATAATCCTATTCTTGGTTCTGATAATAAGATAACATGGATCTAAAATCACCATTAAACCTAAATTCATACAAACTATCTAATCCATCCTGCCCACCATGATATCTTAAATAAGACAAGAAATAAGTATTATTAATAAGAGTATCCCTAATTGAATATACTGGTAGATCCAATTCTGCACGCTTCTTATTCCCTTCCAAAACAAATACACTCATAAAATTTGATTTGACCTTTTCCTTTACCTCCACTTCTTGATCTTGAACATCTATATATATGTGATCCAACTTTTCAGCATACTCTATCACAAAATTAATCCATTCCCTTTTTTGCGACTTCCTTCTCAGATAAGCTTCCAACCACAATGGATTAGACTTATTATAGCCCCTTAAAAAAATCTCCACTCCTTTCTCTCCAATAAAAGTTGCCAAATTCTCATTAAAACCAACATCATCCTTAATATATACAGTTGCATGAGTCATTTCATGTATAATTAATTCAGCCAAATCCCCCTCTGACCTCTCCAGCATATTAGATAAAATTGGATCCTTAAACACCCCCAAGGTACTCCAAGCCCCAACTGGACTTAAGCTAACATCTAAACCATCTTCCAACCTAGCCTTAAACTCTAGTTGAGCTCTTCCATAATCAAAGAAACCTTTATAACTGAAAGATCCAGCAATTGGAAACTCCCATTGATAGGATTCTAATTGATATTTTTCAGAAGCGGTTACATTCCAAAGTATGTCTTCTCCATTTTGATCAAAGAATGTGGAGTAGCTATCTGTAGTTGTTAAACCTAAGCTATCTTGGGCAAATTTTTTCACATCACTTATATAGTGTAACTTCCTTTTATATTCATCTTTGAATTGGACATCCTTTAAACACTCTTCAACATCTACGCTTTTCGAGATTATAGATACTTGACCATACAATTGCCTCACTGCATAAGTAAGTTCGGCAAAGTACCACCCCATAAAAATAAGAACTAACAACAAAGTAACGAGTCCTAAACTTTTAAACACCTTTTTTATTCTTGACCACTCCCCCATCTACAATGATTCTATTTGGTTAAATTTTAACTATTTAGCAGCTTATCATTTCACAAAAATAAAAATAATCTAGAATTTTCTTCAAAAGGTTTTTGGATTAATGAAATTAAATATAAATTTGCAGCCGCTTTCATACAAAAGAGAGCAATTGACGGTCCGTTCGTCTAGGGGTTAGGACTCATGGTTTTCATCCATGTAACAGGGGTTCGAATCCCCTACGGACTACAAAGAATTTGTTCTTTCACATTAGAGTGTTATATTTGCACTCTCAGATTTAGAGATGGTCCGTTCGTCTAGGGGTTAGGACTCATGGTTTTCATCCATGTAACAGGGGTTCGAATCCCCTACGGACTACTTTTTCTCTCTTTATCTAACACGGTCCGTTCGTCTAGGGGTTAGGACTCATGGTTTTCATCCATGCAACAGGGGTTCGAATCCCCTACGGACTGCAATTAAAAAAAGAATATATTAACTATAGACGGTCCGTTCGTCTAGGGGTTAGGACTCATGGTTTTCATCCATGCAACAGGGGTTCGAATCCCCTACGGACTGCTAAACATTTTTTAGAAATGGCTAACCATCAATCAGCGAAGAAAAGAATTCGCTCAAACGACGCGAAAAGAGATCGCAATCGTTACGCACATAAAACAACGCGAAACGCGATTAAAAACCTAAGAAACGAATCTATTAAAGAAGATGCTACTACAGCTATGCCTCTAGTTTTCTCTATGATCGATAAACTTGCTAAAAGAAATATCATTCATAAGAATAAAGCGGCTAACTTAAAGTCTTCTTTAACAATCAAAGTTGCAGGTCTTTAATTAGAACTAATACTTTTAAAATATTAAATCCTGTCTTAGACAGGATTTTTTTTTGCTTTAAAGTTTCCTCATTCAAATTCTATTCTTAAATTTTAACAAATAATATTATAAGGACAAATAGAATTAATAATGAAAAATTTAAATAGCATCAAATATTGGGCTCCTGATGATAAACCAAGGGAGAAACTAATCAATAAAGGAAAAAAATCACTATCCAATTCAGAGCTTATCGCACTGATTATAGAATCAGGTTCAACCAAGCAAACAGCAATTGCCTTAGCACAAGAAATCCTTCAAGCAAACAACAATCAACTAAGTAATCTTTGCAATAGAAAACTGCAAGAACTTTGTAAATTTAAGGGCATTGGGACAGCAAAGGCTGCTAAGCTAATAGCCTGTTTTGAATTAGCTTCAAGAATTCAAAATTCAGAAGATTTAGACAACTTCAAAATACATTCAAGTAAAGATGCTCATAAGCAATTATCTACCATTTTTGCAGGGCTAAAGCATGAAGAATTTTGGGTCATCTACCTCAACCAAGCAAATACCTTACTTGCTGTAGAAAACATAAGCAAAGGAGGCATGACATCCACTGTTGTGGATTTAAAACTAATCTTTAATAACGCATTACTCAATAATGCTACCGCTATAATTTTAGCACACAACCATCCATCTGGAAATCTTAGACCAAGTCAGGAAGACAAGCATATTACGGAAAACATTTACAAAGCTTCAAAACTTTTACAAATCACTTTACTTGATCATTTGATTGTTTCAGATAAACAGTATCTTAGTATGGCTGATGAAGGCTTGATTCCAAAGTAATATGCTATTAATATTTACACAAAAAATTACTCCTAGAGTTAAATTTATCTTCAAACAATATTTTGGAGAAATCATAGGAACTCCTTTTAGACTATGCTCTGACCTACAGGAGTTTGTATCCTACAATGGGCCAAAATTATCGTATACAAAACAACCATTGTTTAAGGAATTGCATTTTCAAGCAACAGCATTACTTTTTGAAACAGGAGTCGAAGATCCAGAAATTGATATTTTCAAAAGTGATGGAATTCCCGCTTTCTTTCCATGCTCCCAAAAGTCCGCTTTGAACTTTGATCCATTTGCTTGTGGGTTTTTCATGTTATCAAGGTATGAAGAATACATGATCCATATTAAAGACAATCATGAACGGTTCCGAGCTGAAGATTCACTAGCACATAAGAACGGTTTTCTAGAATTACCAATAGTTGATTTGTGGGCTCAAAAAATAAAAGCCAAGCTCCTTGAGTATTTTCCAGAAATCAGCTTAAAGAAAAAGTCTTTTCAATTTATTAATACAATAGATATTGATCAAGCATATGCCTATAAGGAGAAAGGAATTTTCCGTCAGTCAGGCATCATGGTGAAACAACTTCTAAATTTTAAGTTGAATAAAATTACCGAAATAATTTCTGTTCTAATAGGACGTCAAAATGACCCTTTCGATACTTTTCCTTTTCTTTTGGAAATCCAAAAAAAATACTGTCCTCAGTCTATATTCTTTGTTCTATTGGGAAACTACAGTACTTATGACAAGAACATACATCCTAAAAACAGACGGTTTCAAAGTCTAATTAAATCATTAGGTGACTATGTCCACATTGGAATACACCCCTCATATGGATCGCATGAAAGCTTCAAAACATTAAACAAGGAAAGAAGAATGCTTAAAAGCATCTTAAACAGGGAGGTCTTAAAAAGTCGCCAACATTTTTTAAAGTTCAACTTACCTGATTCCTACAGAAATTTAATGGAAATGGGTATTGAGGAAGATTATACTATGGGATTTGCTTCCAAAATAGGCTTTAGAGCTGGAACCTGTACTCCGTTTCATTTTTATGATCTAGACTTAGAATATGAAACTCGACTAAAACTCTATCCTTTTTGCGTAATGGATGCTAGTCTAAACTATTATCTAGAATTAAGCCCAGAAGAGGCGGGAATTAAAATTGAAGAACTGATGAACCATGTAAAATCAGTCCAAGGGACCTTTATTAGTATTTGGCATAATGAGACACTCTCTGATAAAGAGTTATGGGCTGGATGGAGAACAGTATATTCTAACATGGTGAAAAAAGCTAGTAATGAATCTTAGTAAATACCTTCTCCTTATACTACTTGGTGCAACAAAGTTTGCGATCAGTCCAATTGCTGCAGCTAATTGGGGACTAAATCAAAGGGATGCTTTTATAATAATTACCCTAAGTGGATTAGCAGGATTTTTTATCTTTTACTATTTCAGTTCTTACATTTTAAAGTTGATAGGAATATTCTTCCAAGGGAGGCAGCGTAAACGAAAGATATTTACAAGGAAGAATAAGTTAGTTGTACGAATTATTAGAAACTATGGATTATGGCTATTGGCACTATTGACTCCAATTCTTATTTCAATTCCCTTTGGAGCTTTTTTATGCGTTAGGTACTTCCCTAGGAAAGCTTCCATTATCGTGACCATGTGTGCTTCAATTATTTTATGGGGGTTTATATTAACCTTCTTTGGTGATTTAATTTTTAACTAAATCATTCAACACGTCATTTATTAAATCAGATTCAAACCCTTTCCCCCACAAATAACGCTTTACCTTGCCATATTTCTCAAAGGATACCCCATTTAAGGAATCCCATTTAACATTAGCCAACCTTATCAAAATTTCATAATATTCCTCTTGATCTATTTCGGTCAATGCTTTTCTTATACAATATTCTGAAATTCTCTTCGCCTTAAGCCCCTGCTTTATCTTTATTCTACCCCACTTCTTTATACGGTGCTTTCCTCGAGCATATGAACGAGCAAACCGCTCTTCGTTAACAAAATTATCCTGGATTAATTGAGCCAATATTTCATCGACAGCCAATGGGATCATTCCAATCTCTCTAAGCTTCACCTCCACTTCATACTGACACCGATCCTGGTAAATACAATAATGCTCAAGCTTTAATTTTGCTTCAGAAATGCTATATACTTTTTTGCTCATAACTACTTACTATAATCCAAAACTAATTTTTGATCGTAAAGTTCACAAGTTTTGATAGAATATTTTCTCAAACAAAACCAAATAACAAATAACCAACTACAAACCAAGTATATACCACTAAATCTACCCAAGATTTACTTGTAATCGGAAGACAAAACACTATGAATAAGTAATTTTCGGCACGGTATTCGTAATACACTTATCAGATTAAAACATAGAAGCCATGAAAACAATAAACCTCATAACACTACACATTCCGACGAAAAACACATTCGGAATTGCTTCTGAGATATCTTGGCTCGAAAAAGTCACCAAATTATTCAACAAATTTATCCCAATTTTGAGCTATAATATCTCTGGGGACTGTTCGAAAATTTGGATCATGGTCGAATCTCAGGATAGAGAAGGACTTAGTAAAAAAATGCAACAAATACCGTTTTTAAAGTTTTTCAACCCTCATTTGGAAACTCTTCAAACTAGTCAAATTCCATTGGAACAAATGTATTTTTCAATGAATTAGGACAAAACCCTCAATACCCTCAATACCCTCAATACCCTCAATACCCTCAAATTAAAAAATCCCGTTCCATTTATATGGAACGGGATTTTTGTTTTTCTAAGTATTTAAGTAGGTTGAGTATCTTGACTCAATTTCTGTTAATATATCCAGAACTTGCTCTGGATCATCAGAAGTCACTAACTTAAACCTATAATCTTTTATACCTGGCAGCCCTTTAAAATAATTGGTATAGTGACGCCTTGTTTCAACTATTCCTAGTTTTTCACCTTTCCATTCAACTGCTCGTAAAAAATGTTGTCTGCAAACGGCAACTCTCTCTTCAATTGTTGGAGGAGCCAAAAGTTCTCCAGTCTTCAAATAGTGTTTTATCTCTCTAAATATCCATGGATAACCAATTGCTGCACGCCCTATCATCAATCCATCTACAGGGAATTTCTCCTTCATCTCCAATGCTTTTTGAGGAGAATCTATATCACCATTCCCGAAAATTGGGATTTCAATATTCGGATTACTTCTTACCTTAGCAATATGAGACCAATCAGCGCTCCCTTTATACATCTGCTTACGAGTACGCCCGTGTATGGAAAGAGCTTTTATACCAACCTCTTGTAACCTTTCAGCTACTTCTTCTATGTGGATTGAACCTTCATCCCAACCTAGTCTCGTTTTCACAGTCACTGGTAAATGAGTTGATTTGACTATCTCCTTAGTCATTTCAACCATCTTAGGAATATCTTTAAGTATCCCTGCTCCAGCACCTTTACCAGCCACTTTTTTTACAGGACAACCGTAATTGATATCAAGGATATCTGGATTAGCTCTTGTTGTTACCTCAGCCGCCTTCCTCATTGAATCAATATCATTTCCGAAAATTTGAATCCCGATAGGTCTTTCATATTCAAAAATATCTAATTTCTGAACACTCTTAGCGGCATCTCGAATCAACCCTTCACTAGAAATAAACTCAGTAAACATCAGGTCTGCACCCAACTGCTTACATATCTCTCGAAAGGGTGGATCACTAACATCCTCCATAGGAGCTAGTAATAACGGAAATTCACCAAGTTCTATATCTGAAATTTTTACCACGGAAATATTTTTTGACAAAATTAGAATATTTCTGTTTTTAGGGGGAGAATACCCTTTTCAACAGAAATCATAGCTATATCTATTACTAAAAAAGAGTGGTTCCCCACTCTTTCCTTAATCTTTAGCTAATCTCTGTTTTGTATAAGCTCGCCACTTTTCAATTACCTGAGACAAATCCTCAGGAATTTCTGAATTAAACTCCATCCACTCTCCTGTTTTAGGATGCTCAAATGCCAATGTTTTGGCATGAAGTGCTTGTCTTGGAAGGATTTTAAAACAGTTTTGAACAAACTGTTTGTATTTAGTAAATGACTGCCCTTTTAATATGATATTTCCTCCATACTCTTCATCAGAGAATAAAGGGTGGCCAATATGTTTAAAATGCACTCTAATTTGATGGGTTCTTCCTGTTTCCAGTTTACACTCAACAAGTGTTAGGTAACCAAATCTTTCAAGTACTTTATAATGCGTTACTGCATGCTTCCCTTCTGTTCCATCCTCAAAAACATCCATCACCTTTCGGTTACGTTTATTTCGTCCTACATGTCCTACAATGGTTCCCTCATCCTCTGCAAAATCTCCCCAAACAAGTGCTCGGTATCTTCTATCTGATGATCTATCAAAAAATTGCGCAGCTAGATGAGTCATTGCATGCTCATTTTTAGCAATCACCAAAATACCAGACGTATTTTTATCAATACGGTGAACCAAGCCTGGACGATCTGTTGAATCTTTCGCATGTGGAAGATTCTCAAAATGAAATAGAAGAGCATTAACCAATGTTCCTGAATGGTGTCCAATACTCGGATGAACAACCATCCCTGCTCTCTTATTCACAACAATTAAATCGTCATCTTCATACAAAATATCTAGAGGGATATCTTGAGCAATTAACTCTTTATTAACGGTAGGATATGGCTGGAAAATTATAATTACGTCATTTGGCCGTATCTTATAATTCTGCTTCACTGGCTTTCCATTAACATGAACCCTTCCGATTTGAGCAGCTTCTTTAATTTTGGTTCTAGACATTTTGTCTTTCCCCAAACGAATGAAGATATATTTATCGATTCTGACAGAGTCAGCCTTAGGCTCAACCTCTAATCTATGGTGCTCAAATAATTCTGTATTTTGTATATCTACTGTCATCTCTGTACTTTCTATTCTTCATCCTCAGTCTCCTCAATAACCAACTTAATGCTATCTTGAGTTAACCATAAATTTACCCCTCTTCCAAAATCAAATTCCTTTTCCAAAGAAAATTCTGGATTCTGCTTATATACCTTCGCTAGATTTTCATCTTCAACAGACTTATCATAGCGTACCACTCCAATGTTCAAACCATTTTTTAGTAATTTGTCCACTGCATCATTTCTATTCAACAAACGAACATCCGGCATTGCAATTTGTTCATCTTTCTTTTTTCCAGCAATAATAGTAATAGATGAACCTTTAGGAACTTTATCTCCAAATTTAATCCTCTTACCATTCTGCTTCATTCCAAGAATTACCATACCGGCGATGTCATTCTTGAATTCCAATCGATCAATATTTAAATCTGTAGCTCTTGAAAAAGTAACCATCCTCCTCAAGTGCTTATCCATAAGATCAGGAACTGTTACGAATCCCGCATTCGAAGGATTTAATGTTAAGTAAATCTTTCTGTTTTCCTTTACCTTCTTGGATGCAACAGGGTTCTGTTCTATTACCGCCCCACTCTTAAATTTAGGGTTATAAGCTCCAGAATCCAAGATTTCGTATCTCAGTGTTTCTTCTTTGATGATTACCTCAACCTCTTCAATCGACATATTTTGCAAATCTGGAACAATAACATATTCATCATGTTTGGTAAAATGATCTAACCAAACAAGTGAGCCATATACCAATGCTAGTACAGCTATAAGTCCAAATATCATTTGCTTTATAATGCGCTTCATTACCTATTGATTTAATTACGATTCGCCTGCAAAGATATTTAATTAATCATTCCCAACCTTAGGATTATAAATTATCCCTACCTGTAATATGAATTTTAATAACACCTTGAATTTATTTGACCTAGAAAAAATTCAATTATTAATAGAATTGAAAAGTAATGCAATCAATAAAAAATTTATTTTTGTATAAATACTTTAAATAAAATGCAGAAGAAAATTGCCGTAATAACTGGAGGATATTCAGCTGAAAAAATTGTTTCTATTAAAAGTGCAGAAACAGTTATGGCTACAATCGATCGATCTAAGTTTATTCCATTTCTAATTCACATTAATGAAGATAAATGGTTCTACGCTGAGAAGGGAGAAGAAATTGAGGTCAATAAAAATGATTTCAGCATCACTGTGAAAAATGAAATCATCAATTTTGATGCAGCATTTATTTCTCTGCATGGAACACCAGCAGAAGATGGTTTATTGACTGCTTATTTTGATCTTATTCATCTTCCCTATACATCTTGTGACACTTTAGCTGCTCAAATCACTTTTGACAAAGGGACAACTATAGCCTTGGCTAAAAGTTACCAATTTACCACATCAAAATCCATAGAACTATCGATGAGGGATCTTGACGACCCTCTTTCAGTAGTTCAAGACTTACAATTCCCTGTTTTTGTAAAACCTTGTCATGCAGGATCAAGTTTTGGTATATCGAGAGTTGTAAGAATTGATGATCTAAAAGCTGCATTAGCAACTGCATTTGAACACAGTAGCACCTGCTTAGTCGAAGAGGAGATCATAGGAACAGAAGTTACTTGCGGAACATATTCTACAAAAGGAAATATCAATACCCTACCAATTACAGAAGTAGTTTCTCATAATGAATTCTTTGATTTCGATTCCAAGTATAATGGAAAGGCTGATGAAATAACTCCAGCTAGGATTTCTGAGACAGACGCCATGTTGATTCGCAACACAAGCAAAAAGGTCTATAGAGATTTTAAACTGAAAGGTATCTGTAGAATAGATTATATCCTTTCAGATGGAAAAGCTTATCTTATAGAGATAAATACCGTCCCAGGTCTAACAAACGAAAGTTTTATACCTCAACAAGTACGTGCAGCTGGAATTGAATTAAAGGACTTTTTCAATTCTCTATTGGACGAAATTTTATAATTTTTTATCTTTTGAAAAAGAAAAAATCACTATTCATAAAAGAAGGAACCGAATCACCTGGCTCAATCAATAAGGCAGCCCTTTCTAATGTCAAAAAGTATAGAAAAAAACGACTGACACCTTCTGAATATAAAGAAGGTATTCTTGAAGGAAAGATAAACCTACTTAGTGAAGCCATTACGTTAATTGAAAGCAACAACAGCAAACATAAAGATTTAGCAAGGCAAATTATTGAGCTATGTCTTCCACATAGTGGTCATTCAATTAGAATTGGAATTACTGGAGTCCCTGGAGTTGGGAAAAGCACTTTCATTGAATCTTTTGGTTCCTACTTAGTAGAAAAGCATAATAAAAAGGTTGCGGTCCTTGCTATAGACCCTTCAAGTGAAAAAAGTCAAGGAAGTATATTAGGAGATAAAACAAGAATGGAGAACCTTGCCATTCAAAAAAATGCCTTTATTCGTCCTTCTCCTTCAGCCCACAGCCTAGGGGGTGTAGCGAGAAAGACACGAGAAAGCATCATTTTATGTGAAGCGGCAGGTTACGATATTATTTTAGTAGAGACGGTTGGTGTTGGTCAATCAGAAACAGCTGTTCATTCAATGGTTGATTATTTTCTTTTACTAATGCTAGCTGGAGCTGGAGATGAATTACAGGGAATTAAAAGAGGTATAATGGAAATGGCCGATGGATTAGCTCTAACTAAAGCGGATGGAGATAATATCATACGGTGCGAAAAAGCCAAAAGAGATTTGAAACATGCTCTTCACATGTTTCCTAAAAAGGACAACAATTGGATCCCAAAAGTTTTTCTTTCATCTGCATTTGAAAATATAGGGATTGATATCATTTGGGAGAATATTGTAAGCTTTGAAAACCAAATTAAAAATACTGGATTTTTTAACCATAATAGAAATAGTCAAAACAAAAAATGGTTTAATGAAAGCATCCAAGATCAAATGGGTACACTTTTCTCAAACAATCAAAATTTACTTAGTGAACAAGCTAACTTAGAACAGGCCATTATGGATGGTAAAAAAAGTCCATTTCAAGCTGCCGATGAAATTTTTGACTTATTTTTGCAGGAACTAAAAAACAAATAACATGAGAAGAAAACCGAACAACGCGCCAAAGTTTCATTATGCCCAGCTACTTGAGAAGATTGATATGGCCAAAGGTGGTTTTTTTCAGGATAACCAATTTTTTGTAATCACTGCATCAACAGCTTCTGATGAAGACCTTTTTCAGATCGTTCACCGACAAATGGCAGAAGAAACAAAATCTGATGAAGACTTATTTGGTCTTTCACTTTGCGTAAACTTTGAAGACAAAGATGAAGAACAATTGAAAAGGTTCAAGCAGAGTAAGTACTTTGGACTATTTGTTAAAGGTGTATATGATGAAGTGACTTGTTATACTACCCTACTTCCTCATGAATCTACAGATGCTGCAGCTATTGCTTCGGATGTTTTGATGAGCACTTACCTATTGAGACAACAAGACCGTATTGACTTTGACCTTTATGATGCAGAATAGCCTTTTTTACAGTTTCCTTATGTTCAATATCATATAGCTATTAATAAAGGTTTCGATATATTTGTTTTTTTATAAGAACAAAATCTATGCGATCCTTATCAGTACTTTTCAGTTTTCTATGTTTAGGTCTACTTATTTCATGTAATAGAGATACAGATGAAACCTCGGCTCAGCCTTATATAGTTGAAATCCCAAACAAATTCCCTCAGTATGAAATCCCAGAAGACAATCCACTTACAGTAGAGGGTATTGCCCTTGGTAAAAAATTGTTTTATGAAAAACAATTAAGCGGAGACAATACTCAATCATGTGGTAGCTGTCATCAATCTGCAATGGCCTTTTCAGATACGGGGGCTGTCAGTACTGGGATAGATGGATTAAGTGGAAACAGGAGTGCCATGCCGATCATTAATCTTATCTGGTCTAAAAGTTTCTTTTGGGACGGTAGAGCAAAAAGTTTAGAAGATCAGGCACTAGGTCCAGTTGTTAATCCTATTGAAATGCATGAGACTTGGCCCAATGCTGTTTCAAAAGTTCAAGGTGATCCACAATATCCACCATTATTCATTAAAGCCTTTGGGACCGATATTGTCGATTCATTATTGATCGCTAAAGCAATCGCTCAATTCGAAAGAACCTTGGTCTCTGGGAATTCAAAATTTGACAAGGTACAACGTCAGGAGGCAAGTCTTACTCCAGAAGAATTAGCTGGTTTTAATTTAACTCGAATTGAAGGTCCTATAGATGGAAATCCAAATGGTGCAGATTGCTTTCATTGTCATGACTTCCCCCTATTTACTGATAATGAATTCCACAATAATGGATTAGACAAAGAAGAAGATTGGCAGGATTTAGGACTGCATGAAATTACTAACAACCCTTTTGATAAAGCAAAATTCAAAACACCTACTCTAAGAAATATAGCACTTACAGGACCTTATATGCACGATGGTAGATTTAACACCTTAGAAGAGGTTTTAGATTTTTATAATACAGGAGGTCATACCAGCTCCACATTAGATCCACTAATGAAAAATCCTGATACAGGCCTTTTGTTAACAGAAGAAGATAAAGCTAATATCATTGCATTTTTACACACCTTAACGGACAGTAGCTTTATTACAAATCCAGCATTTCTGGAGTAAGCTATAATTTTCCTTTCTATTTGGTTAAGAAAAGCATTGTTCTATTAAAGAGAACTAATTGGAATTGACTATTTTTGTACTCATTTTTCACAATGCTTTAATACCCTAGTAATGAAAGCTACCAATATTAAACAGGTTATAACCAACAGTGATTTAGTTGGAACAACAATATTAGTAAAAGCGTGGGTACGTACTCACAGACAAGGTAAAAGTGTATCTTTTATTAGTCTTAATGATGGATCAACTATCAATAATATTCAAGTCGTTGCCGAAGGCAACTTCAATGAAGAATTATTGAATAGAGTGACAACAGGTGCTTGTATCGCAGTTACAGGCTCTGTGGTTGAATCACAGGGTCAAGGACAAAAGGTTGAAATAAAAGCGGAAGAAATTGAAATTTTAGGTGATAGTGATCCCGAAGTTTATCCTATTCAACCGAAGAAACATAGCATGGAATTTTTACGTGAGAAGGCTCACCTTAGATTCCGTACTAATACATTTGGTGCAGTATTTAGAATTCGTCATCAACTGACATTTGCTGTACATCAGTTTTTCCACGAGAGAGGATTTTACAATATTCATACTCCAATTATTACAGCTAGTGATGCTGAAGGAGCAGGAGAAACTTTTAAGGTTACGAATTTAGATTTGAATAGCGTACCTAAAAAAGAAGATGGATCAGTAGATTATGATCAAGACTTTTTTGCTAAAGAGGCAAACTTAACTGTTTCTGGTCAGCTAGAAGGAGAATTGGCTGCTATGGCATTAGGTAAGATCTATACCTTTGGACCAACTTTTAGAGCTGAGAACTCTAATACAACACGTCACCTTGCAGAATTCTGGATGATTGAACCAGAAGTAGCATTCGCTAATTTGGATGACAATATGGATCTTGCAGAAGAAATGCTGAGATACTTATGTACTAACATCCTAGAAAACTGTTCTGATGATTTAGCTTTCTTGAACCAACGTCTTATTGATGAAGATAAAAATAAGAAAGCGGCAGACAGACAACCGATGACTCTTATTGATAAACTTCAATTTGTGGCAGACAATCCATTTAAGAGATTGACTTACACGGAGGCCATCGACATCTTAAGAAATTCAAAACCGAACAAGAAAAAGAAATTCAAATATATCATTGATGGTTGGGGTGCTGATTTACAATCAGAACACGAACGTTATTTGGTGGAAAAAGAATTCAACTGTCCAGTAATACTTACAGACTACCCTAAAGACATCAAAGCATTCTATATGAAGATTGGTGAAGATGGAAAGACAGTAAGAGCTATGGATATTTTATTCCCAGGGATTGGTGAAATTATCGGAGGTGCCCAAAGAGAGGAAGACCATGATAAATTAGTTCAGCGAATGGATGAAATGAATGTACCAAAAGAAGACCTATGGTGGTATCTTGAAACAAGAAAATTTGGTACAGCTCCACATAGTGGATTTGGACTAGGATTTGAACGTATGGTATTGTTTGTGACAGGAATGCAAAACATAAGAGATGTAATTCCTTTCCCTAGAACTCCGCAAAATGCAGAATTTTAATACTGAAAAGCCTCAATTGAGGCTTTTTTTTTGCTCTTATTTATCATAACCTAGTATATTTATAAGACGTTTCACTTATTGAATTATTCACCGCTCAAATGAAAAGAAAGAATTTAAGGATTTTATTATTTTATATTATTGCGTGGTCTCTAGCTATTAGCTTCTTCATCTTTTTAAGACAAGAGCTAGGTAATCACGAATTCAGTGAATTATTAATTAAAAAAAAGAAAACTGACATAAGCATTACGAGCACTATCATATATCAAATTCTCGTTTTAGGTATTTCTGCTGGAGCTATATTTTCCATTATTGATTTATACATTGCAAAATATTTCAGGAATGTTCTTTCTCTTGGTCTCTATTTTATACTTATCACATTATTAAACTTATCAGCGCTCAGTATAATTGGTTATCTAGCTCTCTTTAGCATCAATAATCTGCTACAGATACACATGAGTCTTGAAGACTTCACAACAAACAGTCATGTATTTATTATCTATGGATTTATAGTGAGTATACTTGTTGAGTTTACGCGTGAAATGGACAGGAAATTGGGTTCGGGAAACTTATGGAAGTTAATGATTGGAAAGTTCTATAAGCCCAGACAATTGGAACGCATATTTATGTTTATTGACCTGACCTCTTCTACTAGGATTGCAGAGGAAATAGGAAATATTAAATATAGTCAACTACTTAGGGATTGCTTCAATGACCTTGTTGTAGTTGCCGATTATTCTGCCGAGGTCTATCAATATGTTGGCGATGAGGTTGTACTCAACTGGAACCCTAATAAAGGGCTTAAAAATAACAATGTTATTCATGCCTTTTTTGCTTTTCAGGACAACATCAATAGCAATTCTTCTTACTATCTGGAGCAATATGGTGTTGTACCAACATTTAAAGCTAGTGCCCATATTGGGCAAGTAACTGTTACTGAAGTTGGGGAATTGAAAAGCGAAATTTGTTATCATGGTGATATACTAAATACCACTTCAAGAATTCAATCACTTTGTAGCACCTATCAAGCCAAGTTACTTATTTCAGATAGGCTAAAAAATAGATTAGAGGAAGATATCCTTTTAAAAAATACATCTATTGGAACTCATCAATTAAAAGGGAAGATTGAGAAAGTATCCATTTGGAAAACCGAACTCAATCATGCATAAATATCTATCCATATTATTCCTATTCAATCTAATCGGATGTTCTGAAATTCAGGAACATTCACTTAGACGTCCAGACCATATTCACCCCTTAAAAAAGGAGTTAAAAGAGATCTCAGGACTCTCCTTTGTAAACCCAAAAATGCTAGTTGCCGTCCAAGATGAAAATGGATTTATTTTTAGGTTGAATTTCGATAACTTTGAAAAAGGAAAGAAAATAGATTTTGGTAAAAAAGGTGATTATGAAGGAATCACTAATGCATTTGACAGGTATTATATTCTAAAAAGTAATGGTCATATCATCAGCGTTAACCTAGCTGGAAAAGATAAGATCGTATACAAACCAGATTTTAAGGATAAAATAGAATTTGAAGGACTATGCTTTGACAAAAAAAATAATCAATTACTAATCCTTTGTAAAAATCACCCATCAAAAAAGAAAAACAAATACATTAACGTATATTCTTTTGATCTAAGTAAAAAGGAATTTGCTAAAAAACCATTCATTAAGGTAAATAAAAAAGAAGCTGGCATATATAACGCTAATGGACTATTGCCATCTGGAATTGCAATAAACCCAATAGATGGCTATATTTATATTGTCTCTTCTATAGGTAAAAAACTTATAGTCTTAGATCAGGATGGAAAGTATGTTCATTACTACAACCTCGATAAGACCATATATATTCAACCTGAAGGTCTCTCCTTTTCAGAAAATGGAGAGTTATATATTGCAAGCGAGGGGAAATCTGGTAAAGCACAAGTCATGCACTTTATATCTATTCCATGATAAAAAAACACCTATTACTTAGTATAATAATACTTCTTTCAGCTTGTCAAACAAGCAAAGATTATATTCGATCATCAATAAAGGAAGGAATCGACTCAAGCCCGTCTTCCCCTATTATACATAGTGCATACTTTATAGGTGATGCTGGTGAACCACCCAGTAAATCCAGTGAAACATTAAACTTACTTAAGCAATTCCTTGATCAAGAATCAGAACATTCTTCTGTTGTGTTTTTGGGTGATAATATTTACCCCGAAGGATTACACAGTAAAAAAAATGATCATAGACCAATTGATGTAGAAAATCTAAATGCCCAGTTGGATATCTTAAAGACTTACAAAGGTCATATAGCTATAATTCCAGGTAATCACGATTGGAATAGAGGCTCAGATAAAGGCTGGAAATTCATCAAAAGACAAGAGAAATATGTTGAAAAATACCTAGGCAGAGGGAATACCTTCCTTCCTGATGGAGGATGTCCAGGTCCAAAAGTGGTGAATTTAGAATCCAATCTAGTATTAATAATAGTAGATACTCAATGGTGGCTACATCCTCACAAAAAGGCGAAAGGACAAAAAGATGGCTGTAACATTCAAACAAGAGAGGAAATGTTGACACAGCTAAAGGATGTTTTAAAAAAATATAGACATAAAAATATTCTTGTTGCTGGGCATCACCCACTATTCAGTAATGGTACACACGGAGGGAAATTTAAACTTTCAGATCACCTGTTCCCTCTTAAAAACATCAATAGTAATTTATTAATTCCAATACCAATAATTGGTAGTATATATCCCATGTACAGAAAGTTATTGGGACATAAACAAGACTTGAGTCATCCTGTATATCAAGAAATGATCAATGCATTTACTAAAGCGTTTGAAGAATATGATAATATCGTATACTTAGCTGGGCATGAACATAATTTACAATACAGAAAAGAAAAGAACAATCACTATATTATTAGTGGTTCAGGATCAAAAGTTTCCTATTTAAAAAAGAATCAAAAATTACAATTTGGAGCTGAGAGGAAGGGCTTTTCAAAAATAGATTATCATAAAAATGGTGAGGTCTGGTTAAGTTTTTATAGCCCTGAATTGGAGTCCACAGATAAATTACTGTATCGAAAAAAAATTTTCCAAAGTAAAACGACAAATTCCATTCTCCCAGAGGCAATACCTACTGTTTCCTATAAAGGGCAAAAGAAATTAACGATACCGAATCCCAATTATGAGGCAGGAAAAACGAAACGTTTTTTCTTTGGGGAATTGAATAGAGAACTTTGGACATTACCTATTGAAGTGCCGTATTTGGATATTCATTTTGAAAAAGGAGGACTTGTTCCCATCAAAAAAGGTGGAGGAATGCAAACAAAGTCACTTCGATTAAAAGGAAAGGATGGGCATGAATATGTACTTAGAACTATTAAAAAAGATGCCAGTTTATTACTAGGAAGGGAACTTAAAAATACACTAGCCAGAGATATTGTACAGGATGGGCTAGCAGGCTCTCACCCCTACGCTGCTTTATGTGTACCTCCATTAGCTAAAGCCGTTTCTGTTTATTTCACAAGACCGAAGTTAGTACTTGTTCCTGATGATCCAATATTAGGAGATTATAGATCTGAATTTGGAGGAAGTCTTTGCCTCTTTGAAGAAAGACCAGCCGGAGACATGAGGCATGCTTCAAATTTTGGATCCTCTAAAAAAGTGATTAATTACTCCAAAGTAATTGATAAAGTTCAAAGTGATGATGCTCATCAATTGGATAAATTTTCCATATTAAGAGCCCGCCTACTTGATATGCTAATGTCAGACTGGGATCGTCACGATGACCAATGGAGATGGGCTTCTTTCAAAGAAGGAAAAAGAACCATTTATAGACCTATTCCAAGAGATAGAGATCAGGTATTTTTCAAATTTGACGGACTAATACCAAGTATCTCAAATAGAAAATGGCTTTTGAGAAAATTCCAACCATTTGACCCTGACATTAGAGATATTGAAGGTCAAAATTTCAATGCAAGGTATTTTGATAGAGCGTTTTTGAATGAGGTAACTCTAGCAGAATGGATAGCAGTAGCTGACTCAATGAAACTAGAATTAACGAATAAAGTAATTCAAACTGCCATTAAACAGCTTCCTGTAGAAGCCTATAAGCTTCAAGGTCTCAAATTAGAACAAATACTAAAGCAAAGAAGAGACAAATTAACTGAGTTCGCCAATAGATATTATAAGGTATTAGCAAAAACAGTTGATATCACGGGAACTTTGGAAAATGACTATTTTGAAATAAACAGACTAGATAGCAATCAGGTATCTGTCGATATCTTTAAACGAAAAAAAGGAAAAAAGAAAGGAAAAAAACAGATTTACCACCGGGTATTCAATGGAGATGAAACCAAGGAAATATGCATTTATGGTTTAGATGGAAACGATGAATATAAAATCAAAGGGGACGTTGATAAAACCATATTAGTTAGAATAATTGGAGGAACTTCAAAAGACAAAATAGTAGATAGCTCAAACAGCAAAGAACTAGGGAAAAAAACCTACATATACGACTCAAACAAAGGAGAAAACAAAATCATAAAATCCAAGGAGACCAAAGTATTCATTAGAAATACTGTAGACGCCTATGACTATGATAGAGAATCGTTTGCCTATGACGTTATGTTACCCTTACCATCTGTAGGCTATAATGTAGATGATGGACTATTCTTAGGAGGAGGATTTCAATGGAAAATTAGAGGATTTAAAAAATCACCTTTTAAAACCTTACACCATCTAACAGCCAATGTTTCTGCCACCAATGCATTCAATCTTGACTATAAATTTCAATTTACAGAACTATTTGGAAATTGGGATTTAGCTGGAAATGCAACAATGAGACAGCCACTGATATTCGATTTTCATCCTCCTGGTAATGAATCAGAAACTCTTCCAGGTGAAGAGAATCAAATAAGACTAAAATGGAATAGTTTCCAACCATTTATCCAGAGTACTTCTCAGGACCAAATGCAAAAATTACAATTTGGAATTGATGCATTGCAAGTTAGTTTTGATGATGGTTCGAAAAGGCCAATTGGTACAGAATTAAAAAATGGAGAGGATGGCATTTATTCTGGTCTATTTGTCCGATATATTTTAGAGAATAAAGATCAAAAATTAAATCCAGAAAGAGGAATAGGGATTAGCTTAGAAGCCTCCACTCACAAGAATTTATCAAAGGATGATTTATTGTATCATAAATTATCAGGTAATTTGAGTTTATATTTTCCCCTTCCAAAAATCCCAATCCCTACATCACTTGCTATTAGAGGAGGTTATCATATACTTTTTGGAGACTACCCTTTTCACCAAGCCAATTACCTAGATGGAAACACCAACTTCAGAGGTATTCCAAGAAATAGGTTTTCAGGAAAGAAAATGTTTTATCAAAATACAGAATTAAGGTTCAATATTATTTATATTAAAAATTATATTTTACCGTTTCAATTAGGCCTGTTGACCCATTATGATCTTGGTAGAGTCTGGGAATCGGATGAAAATTCGGATCTTTGGCATAAGAGTCATGGACTGGGGCTATACATTAATGCTTTAGACTTTATTATTTTAAATGGGACTATGTCTTATTCGGACGAGGGGAAGTACTTTAGTTTCGGTACTAAATTCTTATTTTAACGGACCATTTAAATGAACTAGGTAATACCTTAACTATGTCATTAATCGACGAATCATATACTTTTGTAAAGACGCAGTTTGAAAATGCTCAAACTGAGAATGAGCTATTATATCACAATTGGGACCACACTGAGTTTGTTTACAACTCAGCTATGCGTATTACAGATAATTCAGAGGTTTCAGATCAAGAAAAAGAATGGATCGCAATTGCTACCTTATTCCATGATATAGGATATATAGAAGCCGCGGAGGGTCATGAAGCCAGAAGTGCTCATATTATGGAGCAATTCTTATTGGAAAGAAATTATCCTGAAGACGGCATCCAGCAAATCAAAAATCTAATCTTGGTAACTAATTTATCCAAGGAACCAGAAGATTTGGCGCAAAAAATCATGAAAGATGCTGACTTAGCCCATCTTGGTGACGAGAATTACATGTCGATCTATATGAATCTTCGTGAAGAAATGGACAAAATGAATGCACATGTTCAATCTGATGATGAATGGAATAGATCCTGCTGTAAATTCCTAAGAGCACATAAATATTATACTGACTTTGCAAAGACACACCTACGCCCAAAGAAAATGGAAAACATTCAAAAATTAGAAGATCAACTAATACCTGATGATTCAGTAGAAAATTTGAGTATCGGTGATAATATAGATTCGGAAGTAAAGAAAAAAAAGAAAAAGAAAAAGAAAAATCCGGACATCCCAGAAAAAGGAATAGAAACCATGTTTAGAGTTTCGCTGAGAAACCATCTTAACTTAAGTCGTTTAGCAGATAACAAAGCTAATACACTTATATCTGTTAATGCAATTATAATCTCTATTGTTCTTTCAGCTTTATTCCCAAAATTGGATACCAATCCATTTTTAATTTACCCTTGTATTATCCTTTTGGTATTTACCATTGCTACAGTAATAATCTCTATTTTATCTACCATACCACAAACTTCACATGGTCTACTTTCCAAAGAAAAAATTGCAAATAAGGAAGGAAATATACTTTTCTTTGGAAATTTCCACAAAATGCCACTAGATGATTTTGAATGGGGTATTGGAGAATTGATGCAAGACCGAGATTATCTATACAAGAGCTTATCTAGAGATCTCTATTTTTTAGGGAAGGTTTTGCATAGAAAATACAAATTACTACGCATAAGTTACATTGTATTTGTTGCAGGACTGTTTATCTCTATCTCTGCATTTATTTATAGCATACAATACGCTTCTGCGGCACTTTAATATTTGAATTTCATAAAAAAAGGCCTTTCGAAAATCGAAAGGCCTTTTTTTTTATATAGGTATTCCAGTTATGCTAGCATAGTCACTGGATTCTCCATAAATGATTTTAAAGTATTTAGGAATGCTGCACCAGATGCACCATCAACTACTCTATGATCACATGAAAGAGTAACTTTCATAACATTTCCAGGGACAACTTGTCCATTTTTAACTACAGGAACTTGACTAATTCCACCAACTGCTAGAATACATGCATCTGGAGGGTTTACAATAGCTGTAAATTCTTCAATTCCAAACATGCCTAAATTAGAAATAGTAAAGGTATTACCTTCCCAATCTGCAGGCTGTAGTTTTTTATCTTTCGCTTTTCCAGCAAGATCACGTACTTCAGTACCAATTTGACTTAGACTCTTAGTATCAGTAAATCTAACAACAGGAACTAACAATCCTTCATCAACTGCTACAGCAATTCCAATATGAACATGGTCATTTCTACGGATAGTATCACCTAACCAAGAGGAATTGATTGCTGGATGTTGTTTCAATGCCAGTGCAGATGCCTTAACAACTAAATCATTAAATGATATTTTAGTGTCAGGTATTGTATTCATCATCTTCCTTGCAGCTATTGCGTTATCCATATCAATAGATACCGTTAAATAGAAGTGAGGTGCCGTGAATTTAGACTCTGCTAATCTCTTTGCTATCACCTTTCTCATTTGAGAAACAGGTTCATCGGTATAAGACTCTTGACCATATACAGTAGCAGAATTATTCATTGCTGGCACTACATAGTTATCAATATCTCTTTTGATTACTCTTCCTCCGTCTCCAGAACCCTGAAGTGAATTCAAATTAATACCTTTTTCAGCAGCCATTTTCTTCGCCAATGGAGAAGCTTTAATACGACCATCTGTAGAAGTAACAACTGGAGTAGACACTGCTTTCGTTTCAACTTTAGGAGCTTCAACTACTGGAGTTGGAGCTGTCTTGGTTTCAACTACTGCTTCTTCAGCCACTGGAGCTGCAGAAGACTCTGCTTTCAAGATAGCGTCCACATCCTCTCCTTCCTCTCCTAAAATTGCGATGATTGAATCAACAGGAACAGCTTGCCCCTCTTCAACCCCAATATGTAAAAGAGTTCCTTCTTGGAAGGAATCAAATTCCATGGTAGCTTTATCTGTTTCAATCTCTGCTAAAAGATCTCCTTCAGATACTTTATCTCCAACACTTTTATGCCATGCTGCTACAACACCCTCAGTCATCGTATCACTCAGACGAGGCATTTTAACTACTTCTGCCATACTATATTATTTAATAAAGGTATACTCCTCAGCATAAACATCTCTATACAATTCGCTTGCTTCTGGGAATGAAGATTCCTCAGCAAAATCAATAGCTGCTTTTACAGCTTCTTTCACTCGAGCATCAATTGTTTCAATATCGGCTTCAGTAGCCCATTTTTCATCCAAAATACGCTCCTTCACTTTGGTGATAGGATCAATTTTCTGGTACTCTGCTACTTCATCCTTTGTACGATACTTTTGAGCATCAGACATAGAGTGACCTTTAAAACGATATGTTTTCGCTTCAATAAACGTAGGACCTTCTCCAGCTTGTGCTCTTTCGTAGGCTTTCTTAAATTCCAAAGCAAAAGCCTCAGGATTCATCCCATCTGCAGGGCCACATGGCATTTCATAACCTAAACCTAATTTCCAGATTTCAGTATGATTTGCTGTTCTTTCTACTGATGTACCCATAGCATATCCATTGTTTTCACAAATAAATACTACTGGTAATTTCCAAAGCATTGCCATATTGAACGCTTCATGAATAGCACCTTGTCTAACGGCACCATCTCCCATAAAACACACGGTAACACCCGGTTTATCAAGGAATTTATCAGCGAAGGCCAATCCAGCACCTAAAGGTACCTGACCACCAACAATACCATGTCCACCAAAGAAGTTAAACTCTTTAGAGAACATATGCATAGAACCACCTTTTCCTCCAGAACATCCTGTTGACTTCCCAAAAAGTTCGGCCATCATATATTTTGGATCCATCCCCATAGCAATTGGGTGGATGTGATTTCTATACGCTGTAATCATCCTATCATTCTTAGGATTGATTACTGACATAATTCCAGCAAGAAGTCCTTCTTGACCATTGTATAGGTGCAAGAATCCTCTAATTTTCTGCTGTATATATAGTGCCCCGGCTTTGTCTTCCAACTTACGCCATAACAACATGTCTTCATACCACTTTAAATAGGTATCTTTTGTAAAGCTAATTTCCGCCATAATACTGAATTTCACAATATGCAAATCTATGAAATAGTTTGATTTATACCGAATCAGATTGTCTTTTTTACAAAAAGAACAACACGGGTATAAATAATAAACAATTGCATATCGTTTATACTTATTAACAACTAATTAGTCGTTTTTAATTCCAAGCAATTTTACTAAAAAAATAAAAAGAAAACACAAAAAAAGCGGAAAGATGAATAACATCTTTCCGCTTTTTACAATATTTGAATCGAAATATCTTTAAAAGACTAGTATTCTCCGAATTTTTCTTCTTTAATAACTAGTGGCTCCAAAGTTTCGAAATCCGTTCTACGGTTATACTGACGTGCCTTATCACTCCATCTCTTAAACGGAATAGACATTACATATTTTGCAGTCAATTTCTTTCCTTTTTTCAAGTAACCATCTTCTTCAGTCATCGTATAAGGTTCAGATTCACCCATACCTTCAGCTTCTAATCTTTCCGAAGCGATTCCTTTAGAAATCAAATAATCTACACAAGCTTGTGCTCTTTTTTGAGATAGCTCTTGGTTTCCAGAATCATTACCGATATGATCAGTATGCGCTCTCAACTTGATTCTCAATTCAGGATTTGTCTGTAGTACTCTTGCTAAATGATCTAAATCAACCATTGCACTAGGACGAAGATCTGCACTACTGAAATCATACTCAATATGCGGAAGCACAACAGGCAATCTATCTCTGATTAACTCTGTATTTACCTCTACTTCACGTAGGTATCCTTCATCTGTTTTCTCAAAGTCATTGATTGTCAAATTCTTTGTAGAGAACTTCTGAACATTTCCTTTAAATCCGTCAGCGATAAAACTAAGATCATAATCTACATCTTTCTCCAATTGCTCTGGATCGAATGCATAATTCCCGTCTTTATCAGTAGACACATCAATTACTTGACCATTTGAACCTTCCAATTTAACCGTTACACCTGGCATTGGCTCATTTGTCTCTGTATCGATTAATTGTCCATGTACTTTAAATAATGTACCTAACAACTTAACCTTATAAATATCATCCAATCCTTTTCCACCTTTACGGTTTGAAGTCATAAATCCTTCTCTATAATCATTTCCTTTGAAAATTAATCCAAAGTCATCATAAGAGGAGTTAACTGGCACACCCATATTCTTAACATCTCCATAACGGTTTGTTTTCATTTCAGCTCTGAAAAGATCATAACCACCTAGACCTGAATGTCCAGTTGAAGAGAAGAATAAAGTCCCATCTAAATGTACAGTAGGGAATACTTCATTACCTTCAGTATTTACCTCTGGTCCAGCATTCATCGGCTTTGTCCATTTTTTCTTACGCTTATCATAGATAGAGTACCAGATATCAGTCCCTCCATAACCACCTTCAAGGTCTGCTACAAAGAATAATGTTTTCTCGTCTGGGTGAATAGCTGGATGAACATAATCTATGAAGTTAGTAGTATCACCGTTATCATATGGAAAAACGATTTCTCTACCTTCTTCCCATCCTCCACCTTTTCTCTTAGAGACAAAAATACGACGTCCGTCATATACTTTTTTCTCGTATACTGCACGAGAGTAATACATAACATTAGCACGAGGATTCAAACTAACAGCTCCCTCTTCATGTTTTGTATTGATCGTTTCTTCTCCTTTATCTGAAGATCCGAATTCACCTAAAGAAACTGGAGAAACCCATTTAGGTCCTTCTTTTTTCTTCGTGCTCCTACTTCTCTTCTTTCTTTTCTTTTCAATTTCTGTTGCCCAGATATCAGCAAAGTACTGTCCAGTTTGATCTGATGTACGTGTCCCAATAACACCTTCTCTTGTTGTAGAGAAGAACAATACAGAATAATCTTTTTTACCCCAAGCTGGAGAATAATCCAAACCTCTTGAGTTGATTGTTTTTGCATTTTCTACAATGTACTGAGTAGGATTTGCAATCATTTCCATTGCATATAAACAACCTTCAAAACCTTCATTTCCACGAACGTCTCCAGGAACGATCTTAGAATATTTTGTAAAATTCTCTTTGGCATCATCATACTTTGCCAAGTTTTGTTGAGCTTGAGCTAGATACAATAAAGCAATTGGATCATCATAACGCATTTTTACAGTACGTTTGAAATAGTTTTCAGCTTGTCTGTAGTTACCCGTTCTACGAGCACACTGTGCCATTTGAAAACTAATATACTTCTTCTCGTTCTTATCTCCCGATCTAGAATAAGCCGTCTTGTACAGCTCTTTTGCTTTATGAAACTCTGCACTTTCATATGCAGCATCTGCCTTTCTTGTTCTTTTCGATTGTGCAACAGCTGTTGATGCTGCCATCAAAACAAGTGCAGAACCCAAGAAAATTTTCGAAATTTTCATATTTTACTTTGAAATTAAAGTCTTTTTGATTCGTGCTAAAATAAAGAAATATTCTTAAATGAAAAAAAGTCCTAAAGACTTGTTCCACAATATTAAGAAAAAGATTAT